>Ga0181574_10006104_pt1 | contig 10196 bp, 10 predicted proteins | sample 101ome_24_FD_145600 | JGI IMG/M metagenome (GOLD analysis project Ga0181574, IMG submission 145600) | Coastal salt marsh microbial communities from the Groves Creek Marsh, Skidaway Island, Georgia - 101410AT metaG (spades assembly) | ecosystem: Environmental > Aquatic > Marine > Intertidal zone... | reverse complement strand
CTCTTTCACTGTAAAAACTTGGTTTTGGGTTGTTTCCGTGATCCAGATAAAGGGTGAAGTAACGCTGACCTCCTACGACTAAGCTTTGAGCCTTCCAGTTTAAATTCGTCATATCTTTATTTTGAGGCCAGTTCTTGGTTTTACCTGGAGCATCTTTTCCATCATTGGGTCGAATGTAAAAGGTTTGCTTTGCAGTGGATTCAAAAACCTCATTTGACGCTCTAAATTGAAACCCGGCATGCTGTGGATCCCCATCCAATAATATTTTGGGTTGGGTTGTGGTTAACTCCGAGTTGAAATCGATTTGTAAACGGCCCTCCTTATTATATTGAAAGGTTAATTTTCGGTTTTCCGTAATAAAGATAGTACCGTCATCCACCCGCCAGGCTATCTCGCTTTGAATGGATGCTTTGTGCGAATCAGCCCCCTTTGAGAGTATTTTTTCGTGGGTTTGGTAGCCTCTCTTGCAATGCCATGTGTCGACATTAACAGGCTTACTGTCCTTGTCATAAGCAGAGCATTTGGAGAATCCAAAATAAATTCCACGGTGATGGGTGAATTTGCCTCCAGGTCCCTTGGTTACAAAGTTTTCACCTTTTGAATCAAATAGATGAAAGAAAGGCTTATAGGTTCTCTCTCTATCCTCTGGATCCATGCGTTCATAAACATAGCGTGCGATTTTTCGATCCCCTAAAGAAAGGTCGATGTGTTTCTCTCGAGAATCAGTCCACGAAAAATCGGCCTTGGTTTTACCTACGATTATGAACGAAAGAAGAGGGAATAGTAATTTCAGCTTTTGCATCAGTTTTTATTTAGCCTTTGGAGTATGTTTTTTCCAAGCGAAAAGCATTGAGAGTTACAAAATTTATCTTTCCTGAAGCTAAGGAAAAGTCTCGATTTCTAGGTTCTTTGCACTATGAAAATTTCCATGTTTATTTTTCGGTATCTACCCATTTTCTTTTTTTACAGCTCCATATTTGGGGTGATTGATTTTCGAAAAGATGTTTGGCCTATTTTGGATAGCAGGTGCATTGAATGCCATAAATCTCCATATGAAAAAAATGGAGTTTTAAAAAAGCCCAAGGCTGGACTGAGGCTGGATGGGGCTGCTTACATCATGCATGGTAGTGATGATGGTCCCGTGGTTATCGTTAATCATCCCAGTAGAAGTTCCCTTTATCAACGGGTGATTCTCCCTGAGGATGATGCGGACCATATGCCGCCTAAGGGCGGGTCTCTAAGTACCAGGCAAAAGGAAATTCTGAGAATGTGGCTTGCTCAGGGAGTTGATTTTGGCGATTGGGTCGGGGCTACCGATGGCATTGAGAATTTAGCGGAACGTAAGAAAAGTAATAACCTTCCGCAAGCGAGTTACCTCATGCAGTTCGATCAGTTGGCCAAAGGTGTTCAGGGTGTGGAAGAAACTGTTCTTAAGGAAATTGTTCAAAAAACAAGCCTGATGGTCAGACCTCTCGGGGTGGGGTCTGTTTTGCTTGAGGCGAAAGTGGTTACTGAACCTTCGGCGGTCAATGACCAAGCGGTTGAATGGCTCATGCCAATTAAGCAGAACATCGTTAAGGTGGATCTTCGAGAAACTTCGATTACCGACAAATCCTTACAAATGCTTTCAACCTTCCCGAGATTAACCCAATTAAATTTAATGGGAACCGAGATCGACTCTAGTTCTATCAAATATTTTAATGGTAATGAAAGGTTAGAGAGCCTAAACATGGTAGACACCAAGGTTTCTGAAAGTATATCTGAAACCTTACTTTCCATGCCAAGTCTCGAGAAGGTCTACCTTTGGAAATCAGAATTTACACCTGCCGGAATTTCTCTTCTTCAAAAGAAAGCCAGGAACATGCAGGTCAATTTTTAATTGTTTGAAGCGGGTCCGATTTTCCAAAGTTTACTATCTGAACGAACGAAAAGAGAACCTTGGTCGGCCGCAGGAGTACATAGGATCGTGTCTTTTAAGTCGATCTCCTTCAATACCTTAGCTTCGGATTTCAGGGTTATATCGATAACCTGACAAAGTCCTTCCTCATTGAAAATAAATAAGGTTTGATTCGTCACGATTGGGGATCCACTGATGGGTCCTTTGATTCGTAGTCGCCAATTGATTTCGCCAGTTTCAACAGATGCGGAGGTAAGCACATTTGCTCGGTTTATGACAAAAACCTGATCTCCGGAGACTGACGGACTTCCAGTGCCTGGAGCTAATTTATTGTTCCTCCATATTTGTTTTGGTGCCTTTCCCGCAACAGGCTCTTCCATCGCAGTCAAACCATTGGATGGAATGAGCACGACATTATTGGAACTGATCACACTTGAAGGGATTGTGGACGCACCTTCTTCGTAATTCCAAAGAATCTCACCATTCGACGGATTAATAAATGCCAATCCTTCTTTGGACTGAAGGCCGACCCATTGCACTGAACTCTTCTTTAGTGTTACAGGTGATGTCCAGTTGGCTCCTCTTGGCCTGACTTTTTTCCATAAAGTTGTGCCATTTTTGAGATTTAATCCAAAGGTAAAGGAATCAGCGTCATTTTCTACTTGTGCAACCAATACACCATTGGCGATCAAGGGGGAGGACGACATGCCCAGACCATTGGCGATGTTGGGATAGTCGTAGGTGAGTCCTCGTAACCACATGAGATTCCCTCTCATATCCAAACAGAAAACATCATTGGAAGAAAATTGTGCCACTACCAGGTTGCCATCACTTACTATTGTGGAAGCAGCCACGCATGTTTTTTTGTGGCAGATAGTTCGCCCTGTTGCTTTGAAGATCCTTTCCCAAGCCTTCTCTCCGTTTTGAGTATTAAACGCGAGAACATGCAGGTTGGTCTGTTGAGGTCCGCTTGAAGCAGTCAGGAAAACCAGGTTACCTACTAAGACAGGACTGGATAATCCTCTTCCGGGAAGCGAAACATTCCAGGAACTTTCAGCACTCAGCGATAGATCAGGAGAAACATCTCCATGAATTAAACCGTTTCCATGAGTACCGCGAAACCCCAGCCAATCAGCAAAGGCAAGTGAAGGTGAAAGGGTAATAATCAGTAGGGAAAGATATAATTTCATTTTAATTAACGGGTTTGATTGTTGTTCCGCTTAAGTCGGTGATTCTAAAGCAGAATTCCCATTGCTTCGTCCAACTTTCCGTTTGCTCATTTTGGCACACCTTGACCAAAATTTCATTTTTCCCTTTCTTGAGGTTGCCTTCGAGGATGAATTGGTCAACGCGGGTTGCACCTCGATGATATTCGTCACGGGCAAAAACTAGCTCTTGGTTTACCCATAACTTCCATGCGTTTTTGGATCCTATGCGAAAGTGTACCCTTTGATCTGTGGAGGAATCGAATTCCGAATATGCATAGCAGAGAACTTCCTTAATATGTCCAAAGGGTTGATTAAGGTCCAGCAGTCCAAGTCTATCACTTGTTGAAAAAGTCTGCCACTGAACGGGGCCATCCTTTCCAGTATGGCTTTTGTTAAGCAAATTTGTTCCGTGTTCTGGGGAATAAACTTTGCTGAATCCATTTCTGGATAAATTATCAAACGGTCCAATGACCTGCCATTCAGTTACGAAACCCATCCTCTCGGTAATATTAATTTGCTTCCCGAGTTCTTCGAGAGATTTGCATGCAGTTTCGATTTGGTCTACATCGCGGGCTTTACTTAACGCATACTCATAGGCTTCCATGGCCTGTTCTTTCTTATCCAGGTTTTCGGCTTGAGTAAGTAAAAGTGCAACTCCTTCCCTGCGTAGGCTCGGTTCAGGGTCATCGATGAAGGTTGATAGCAGGGATTGAGCAACCTGGGGAGAAATAGAATTCAGAAAATCAAAGGCAGCCCGACGGGAACTGCCTTGATTACTGTGGTCTTTAATGAAAGCAATCGTTTCATCTTTGGGAAGAGATTGTTTTCCTGCATTTTCTAAAATTTCGTATATGGCAGCTCTTGCCCAATTATCACCCAAATCGTTTGCCTGATTCATAACCTTAAAGAGATGAGGTATGTCAGAGGAGCTCATTTTTTTGACTAATGGCCAGTTTTTGACAAGTTTTTCGTTCCCGGAGCCTTTGGGGCCAACTTGAATGATCGCTTCGAATAAATCTTCATTGGCAATCAGGTGTCCACCGAGGATTCCAAAAATTACGATCAAGAAACTATTTTTCATAATTCTTATCAAAGCCATTCGCTCCCTAAATCACAAAGAAAAAATTCTATATCTTTTTTCTTTCCTTTGTCGGAACAAATGTAAACATCCGAGGCATGTTACATCCAAAATATTTTCTGCTACTGCCACTACTGTGGGGATACCCAAATTTTGCTGAAAATGAGAATTTGAAACTTTGGCCAGGCGTCCCACCCGGTGAAGTAAAGGGAAGCGTTGGGCCAGAAGAGCATCGAAAGCCTAAGCCTAATAGTAACGATGTTTTACGTATAGCGAATGTGTCCGAGCCAATGCTTACTCTGTACAGAGCTGATCCAGCCCATTCTAATGGAACGGTCGTGATTGTTTGTCCTGGAGGTGGGTACAATATTTTAGCTTATGAACATGAAGGAACCCAGGTATGTGAGTGGCTGAATGAATTAGGGGTTTCGGCAGTCCTTTTGAAATACAGGGTGCCTCGTCGAAAGAATCGCCCTCCTCATGAGGCTCCGTTACAGGATCTTCAGAGAACTTTGGGCTTAGTCCGACAAAATGCCAAGGATTGGAACATAGACCCGGGGAAAGTTGGGGTTTTAGGCTTCTCTGCTGGTGGTAATCTTACCATGATGGGGCTGACTTCTTTTGAGGAAAGAAGCTATTCCTTAATTGACGCTGCGGACCAATTCTCCTGCCGTCCCGATTTTGGGATATTAGTCTATCCCGCCTATTTGGTGGATCGTAAAAAAAGAGATGCATTGTTTCCTGAGATTAAGATTACACCGGAAACCGCACCCTGTTTTTTTGTTCATACTGGTGATGATCATGTTCCGGGTGAGGGCAGTGTTCTTGCTTATCTCGCGTTGGAAAAAGCCGGCGTCGAAGGCAATGAACTTCACATTTATCCCTACGGCGGACATGGTTATGGGATGAGGAGGAATGGCAATCCAGTGTCTGATTGGCCCTCTCGAGCAGCATTGTGGATGAAAACCATGGGGTGGTTGGAACGAAAATGAGCGAACTTAATCAAGCGGTCAGATATCACCAGCATGGTAAACCCAAGGAAGTACTGAAACTGGAGGAATTAACTCTTGGAGAGTTGGGACCGCGTGAGGTGCGTATTGAAATTCAAGCTTCCACAATTCATCCGTCCGATTATGGATTGATTCAGGGTAGTTATGGAAAGCTAAGATCATTGCCTTGCGTAGGTGGGCGAGAAGGTGTGGGTAAGGTTGTTGAAGTAGGTAGTCAGGTTAAGGAGGAAGTGCTCAATAAGGTGGTTGCGGTTCCTGACCAGGTTGGAGCGTGGCAGGAATTTTGTGAGGCTGATGTCGATGATTTGATCCTTCTGCCTGCACTTGTTCCTTATAACCAACTTGCTGTAAGCCTTTTAAACCCAATGACCGCTTGGCGTTTGCTTAATGATTTCGAGTATTTGAGGGAAGGGGATTTTATCATTCAAAATGCAGGAAATTCCGCGGTGGGTCTGGCTGTGTTGCAATTTGCGAAGCGAATGGGAGTTACTTGTATTAATCTAGTAAGAAACGAGGAAAGAGTTGCGGAACTTAAAAATTTTGGTGGAGAGCAGGTCTGGATTGATGATGAAGATGTTCCAAGCAAAGTTTTGGATTTTACTGAAAAGAAAGGGTGCTTGATGGCACTGAATTCTGTTGGAGGGAGAAGTGCAGTTAGGCTGGCAAGGTGCGTCAGACAGGGAGGGGTTCATGTAACTTTCGGTGCAATGGATTCAGATCCCGTTCGTTTTCCGACCAGAAATTTAATTTTTGATGATGTTCGTTTTGTGGGATTTTGGTTGGACCGATGGAAATCCCGTCAGTCTCCAGCACAATTGAGGAATTCACTTGAGGAAGTCTTGCAACCCCTTGCGATGAAGGAAGTTTCCTATCCGATTGATTCCGTTTACTCGATTGAAGAGTATGCCGAAGCTTTATCGAGGAATTCTAAATCAAGATTTGGAAAAGTTCTCTTGGCTCGCGATAAGCAGAGAATCGAAAGTTCAATTAGCTAATACGCTTCTTCAGGCTGGACAAAGAAAAATATTTTCCCGGACAAACCGTGTGGTTTGGGTGAAGGACTTTGTGGGTGGTAACTTGGTTGGGGCTCAAGCGACACCTTTTCATTAGGTACTCGCATAGTCCCTCTAAGCTTTTCATTTGTTTGCTCGTTGGTGACCTCAGTTCAAAGTTTCCGATGAGGCAAATTCCAATACTTGTCTTATTGTCAGATAGTTTTTTCATATGCCCTCCGTCCAATTGCCCTTTCCATCTGTCTCCAATGAAGACCTCACCGTCGTATGCTTTCCTGGAACCATTTGAAATTACAAAATGATAGGCGAGACCGTTTTTCATCCCCCGTGCTTTGTGGACACGGTGCATATTCATTGCATCATCAACAGGAGTAGCCGAATGATGAATGACAATTCGCTTCCATCGTCCAAGGCGAGGACTGATCTTGTTGAGAGCACTTATTGTACTGCTACTTAGTAGGGAAGGTGCTGTAGTACTTCCTCCCTGCAACGGTATTACCAATTTCTGACCAATCCTGATGAGATTAGGACTTTTTATTTGATTAAATTCTATCAGGGTGGATTGCTTAACCCCAAATCTCTTAGCGATTGAGCCCAAACTATCTCCTTTGCGAATAGTGTAGGGGATTTTTTGAAGTTTCCCGTCGGGAATTTTTAGCTTCTTACCTACAAACAGAAGATTAGGATTGGAAATGCCATTAATCGCCTGAAGTGCGGATACGGAAACTCCATAACGCTTAGCTATTCCGCCAAGTGTTTCATTTTTTTGCACAATGTGTTGAGCATTACCCCAAAGAGGTAAGGTACACACCAGTATTCCCAAAACCAGAATTATTTTCACACCAAATCCATGTAGGCAATTCTGTGATTACATGGCAACTCTGAATTCGAATTCGATAAAAGTTGTAAACCTTAGGTTTGTACTCTCGGTGAGATTTGGATTTATTAACACAAAATGAAATTTAAAACGAAAGCATGGCTGGTTTCGCAGGGCTTGTTAATTATTACGGCTATCATTATCCAGCTCACATTTTATCGGGAAATTAAAGTTGGTCCTTTGATGGGAATGCCCAAAAGGCCATACATGGACATAATTAAGAATGTAGAACCTGATATCCCAGATTATGCGAAGGATAGAAATTTAAAACCTCAAATGTACGATGCGAGATTACCCTTATCTCAGGATGAAATACAAGCCGCCAACCTGGGAGCTTACCGGAGAGCATATCGGCAGGAAGAAGGATTGCGCATGGCATTAAAGGGAGGATTTGTGGTCAATATTATTTATTTCATAGCTTACCATCTTCTCGTTCCTTATTTTACACGGAGTCTTGCAAAGGGTAGGGCGTCCAGACGCAATGAATAATTCATTCTTTAGGGTTGCCATTCGCTTAGTAAATATCTGATAAATGATTAGTTGATATGCGATTCCTTCAAACAATTCTTGCCTTCGTTTGGATGACATCTCCCCTCATGATGTGGGGACAATACTCATCTGATTCTCGCGGTTCCTTTTTAGCTGAGGAAAAACCGGTCAGCGATTATTTTGAAAAAGTAGATGACCGAAGTTTTTATCAACAGCAGAGAATTCATGGCCTCAAAAGTGAGCTGAATAATTATTCCAGCAGGTTGCACACCCTCCAACAACGATTCGATCAAATCTTCTATGGTTTATCCTCCCAAGGTAAACATTCGACCCCATTTGAATTAAGCAACTCCCCCAAAAAACCTGTCTACCAGCAAAGGACTTACGAAAGCAATTATTCCACTCCTGCAACTTTTTCTCCGTCGCCAACTCCCCCCCGTCCAGTTTCCCCTCAATCAGTACCACAAGAACTTCAAGTTCAGCAACAACCGGTTCGTTCTCAAACTAATCAACTAGCATTTAGTGTAGATGCCCCTGGCAAATACTCTAAGGGGGGTAAAGTAGCCTCATTGTTTGATCCTGAACAAGCCTCTCGCGGAAGTTTAGGCGGTTACCTTGTAATTTCCCCAGGGTTTTCAATCCCTTTTAAAACTCACGAAGGTGATCCTTCGGCTAATAAAACCAGGCACCGTGAGTACGATCCAGGAGTATCTGTAAATATCGCGGGAGGGCTTGAGAAGAATCCATTTCGCGTTGGTGTCGGAGTTTCCTACAAGAGGCATTCGCTAGATGATTCAGCTTATGAAACAAATAAATTTTCTGGTAAAATCAAAGATCCTATTTCTGGGCACAGTCAAACCGTGGCGGGATATTTGGATCTTGGGCTAAGAACTCCGATTGCCAGTTCCCTCGATGCATATATAGGTGTTGGACTTGGCTACTACTTATCGTTAATAGAAGATCCTCGTAAAAGGAAAGATCATGGTTTTTTCGCCACCGGTTCTCTTGGGTTGGCCTGGAATGTCACAGATCTTATCGCATTACGATTTGGATACCGTTATCTTCATGAAGACGAGGTGCCCTCGCATGTTGCTGAGCTCGGGTTGAACTTCGATTTTTAAGCAACGAATGTCAAAACGCTCAACTGGAAAGGGTTTTATTCCCTTCCGACAAAGCTTTTTAATTCGTTTACTGCTTTCCCCCTTGGGAGCAATTTACCGATTGTGGACAATCTCAATCAGGTTAGATTACAAAGAACAAAATGGCAGGTCGGAACTTAACAAGCAGTCACAGGCATTGGTTATTTTTCTTTGGCACAACCGGTTGTTTTTAGCAGGGGAGTGGCATCATCGTTTCCGTAAACAGAAGCAATGCTTTGGCTTAATTAGTGCCAGTCGTGATGGGGCTTGGTTGGAAACCTTTTATGGATGGGCAGGCATCCGACCAATACGAGGATCCCAAAACCGGCGTGGTTCCCAAGCTGTTCGTGAACTCGTTAAGGTTGTTAAATCCGGAAATGATGTTGGGATAACGCCTGATGGATCAAGAGGACCGATGTATGATGCGAAAACGGGTGCGATTGCGCTGGCTAGAATAACCAAAAAACCAATTCTTCTTTTGTCCTTCGAGTATTCCAAATGCTTTCGTTTCAATTCCTGGGATAAGTTCGTGGTGCCTTATCCATTTTCAAAAGTCATCGTGCGTACTCGAGTTCTTTCGAGGGATAAATTGTTTGATGCAGGAACCGATCTTGACGCCACTACATTAGCCCGGGAGTCTCTGATGGAACTGACCATTGATTAATCTTTTAATTTTAAGGTTTTATATCAATTCGCCTTGAGCCTCCTCATTTATGTCTTTTTTCTCCACTCCGTTTGAAAATGATTTTACAGACTGAAAACCTAACGAAGAAGTTCTCCTCTGTCTTGGCAGTTGATGATCTGTCCTTCGGATTGGAAGGGGGCACTATATCTGCTCTTTTAGGTGGTAATGGTGCTGGTAAGACAACCACCCTTTCTATGCTTCTTGGTCTGCTTGAACCAACTTCTGGAGGCATTCGGCTATTCGATCAGGATTTCATCCGGAATCGCTACTCCGTGTTGGGCAGAATGAACTTCTCCTCACCCTATGTCGATCTTCCGCAACGTTTAACGGTCAGGGAAAACCTTACTGTATATGCAAAACTGTACGGGGTAAAAAAACCAAAAGAGCGTATCGATCAGGTATGCGAAGAGTTTCGCTTACAGGAACTGCTTGATCGAAGGGTACGAAAACTTTCTTCGGGTCAAAAAACAAGGGTGTCTCTGGCTAAATCTTTGATTAACCGGCCTGAGTTTTTACTTCTGGATGAACCAACCGCCAGCCTTGATCCGGATACCACATCTTGGATAAGAGATTTTTTGAAAAACTACAGGGATTCCCAAGGGGCAACCATTTTATTTGCGAGCCATGATATGCGTGAAGTTGAATTACTCTGTGACGAAGTTCTCTTGATGAAAAAAGGAAAATTAATCGAGAGGGGATCTCCCCAGGAGTTACTCAATAAACACAACCGAGAAAACCTGGAGCAGGTATTTCTGGATTTATCGAGAGAAGGGCAGGGTTAGATGCAATCAGCGAGTTCA
>Ga0181574_10006102_pt1 | contig 10198 bp, 11 predicted proteins | sample 101ome_24_FD_145600 | JGI IMG/M metagenome (GOLD analysis project Ga0181574, IMG submission 145600) | Coastal salt marsh microbial communities from the Groves Creek Marsh, Skidaway Island, Georgia - 101410AT metaG (spades assembly) | ecosystem: Environmental > Aquatic > Marine > Intertidal zone... | reverse complement strand
GCGGTGACGGCGTGCAGTTTATCCTCGGTGCTCACCCACAGAACCATACCGATACTGTCCATGATGTTGGAGGCGAGTGAACGCTGTTCATCGGAGACTTGCGCGCAGGCATACAGACCGGTTGCGCCGGTCTGTACCAGCGCAGGCGTGTTGGGCATGCAACGCACGATGGCCGCATCGTACTCAAGCCAATCGCAAATGGCGCTGACTTCAACGCCGGCGGCAATGGAAATAACGAGGGGTTGGTGTTCCTGAAGCACCGGAGCAAGCCTGGTACAGACCTCTCGCAATTGTTGTGGTTTGACCGCCAGAATCACCGCATCGGCACCGGCTGCGACCGCCAAATTATTATCGCTGACCGTCAAACCGCGGGACGCGAAGCGGTTTCTATTTTCCTCAAGTACGTCGCTGACCCGCAAGTTGTTGGCGGGGTAGCCTTTGGCGATCAGCCCGCCGATCATACTGCCGGCCATGTTGCCGCCGCCGATAAATGCCAGTGTTTTACTCACTGTGACTCCTGTGACTGTGGACCGCTTGTCCGGCTTCCAAAAATCGCTGTACCGATTCGCACCATGGTTGCACCCTCTGCGATCGCCACCTCAAGATCGTCTGTCATCCCCATCGAGAGGGTGTCCATCTCGGGAAAGTGCGCCTGAAGATCCAGCAGCGCGCTTGCCAAACGAGAAAAAGGGATCCGTTGGTCCGCCGGATCAACGCTTGGCGCCGGCAAGCCCATCAAACCCCGTAGACGGATATTATCCATCTCGCGCATGGCGGATGCCAGTTCCAGCAATTCACCCGGCTCGACGCCGCCTTTGCTGCGCTCTCCGCTGAGGTTCACCTCAATGCAGCAGTTCAACGGGCCCCGTTCGGGGGGGCGCTGCTCATTCAACCGACGTGCTATCTTCAGGCGGTCCACACCGTGCACCCAGTCGAAGGCACCTGCAATAGCGGCCGTCTTGTTTGATTGAATTTTGCCAACGAAATGCCAGCAAATTGCGAGATCACTCAATTGCGGCTGTTTTTCCAAAGCTTCTTGAAGATAATTTTCGCCGATATCGCATAGACCCGCAGCGACCGCATCACGTATGGTCGAGGCGGGTTTTGTTTTGCTGATGCCAATTAGCCGAACTGATCCGGGCGCACGCGCCGACTCGATTTCCGCTCTGCTGATCCGTTCACGAACCGTCGCGAGTCGTTCAGCTATGCTTGAGTGTGAAAGTGTCATTGCAGCGGCCGGTTCCTTGATCTCAGTTGGCTTTACCGTCAAGCTCACACAGGTATTATACCGATCACAGACGGACGCACTCGATGATGCGACTTAATTTTCAACCGGAGTAGAGTTGATTCATGGACATAACAGAATTATTGGCCTTTTCCGCCAAACAGGGCGCCTCAGACCTCCATCTGTCAGCCGGCTTGCCTCCGATGATCAGGGTCGACGGCGACGTGCGTCGCATCAATCTGCCACCGTTGGAGCATCGCCAGGTCCATGAATTGATCTATGAGATCATGAACGACAAGCAGCGGCGTGACTACGAGGAGTTTCTGGAAACGGACTTTTCGTTTGAGGTGCCGGGCGTTGCGCGATTTCGGGTGAATGCATTCAACCAGAATCGCGGTGCCGGTGCAGTGTTCCGAACCATTCCCTCCAAAGTGCTGAGCATGGAAGATCTTGGCATGGGGCAGGTCTTCCGCGATATCTCAATGGAGCCAAGAGGGTTGGTGGTGGTGACCGGGCCGACCGGCTCAGGCAAGTCGACCACCCTGGCGGCGATGGTCGACTACATCAACGACAACAAGTATGAGCATATCCTCACGATCGAAGATCCGATTGAATTTGTGCACGAAAGTAAAAAGTGTCTGGTCAACCAGCGTGAGGTACACCGTGATACCCACGGTTTCGCCGAAGCACTTCGCTCTGCGTTGCGTGAAGATCCCGATATTATTCTGGTCGGTGAGATGCGTGATATCGAAACGATCCGTCTCGCCTTGACCGCCGCCGAAACCGGACACCTGGTGTTTGGCACGCTGCATACCACCTCGGCCGCCAAAACCATCGACCGCATTATCGACGTATTCCCGGCACAGGAAAAAGCCATGGTACGGTCGATGCTGTCTGAGTCGCTGATGGCGGTGGTGTCGCAGACGCTGCTCAAGAAGGTCGGCGGTGGACGCTGTGCGGCCCATGAAATCATGCGTGGGACGCCTGCCATACGAAACCTGATTCGTGAAGACAAGGTGGCGCAGATGTACTCTGCCATTCAAACCGGTAGCGCGATCGGTATGCAGACCATGGATCAGTGCCTTACGGATATGCTGGCACGGCGCCTGATTACCCGTGAGGCGGCAAAAGAAAAGGCCAAGATGCCGGATAATTTTTAATTCAGGCGATTGCGGACAGCAGCAGGAACGGAGAAATGTCCATGGAAGTACATGAAATGCTGGTCAAAATGGCCGAGCACAAGGCGTCGGACCTGTTTATTACCGCGGGCGTCGCACCGTGCATCAAGGTGCACGGTCGATTGCAACCCATCGACGAAACACCGCTCACACCGGAGCGAACCCGTGAGCTGGTCATGAGCTGCATGAACGAGAGTCAGCGCAAGGAATTTGTTCGAACACACGAGTGCAATTTCGCAATCAGCTCGCGCGGCGTTGGCCGATTTCGTGTCAGTGCGTTTTATCAACGCAACCTTGCAGGTATGGTGCTGCGCCGTATTGAGACCAAGATTCCAACCGTCGATGAATTGCAGTTACCTCCGATCATCAATGAGCTGGCGATGACCAAACGGGGGTTGATCATCTTTGTGGGGGCCACAGGCACCGGTAAGTCTACCTCGTTAGCCGCCATGATCGGACACCGAAATCGCAACGCATCAGGCCATATCATTACGATTGAGGATCCGATTGAGTTTGTTCATCAGCACCACAAATCGATCGTCACCCAGCGCGAAGTGGGCATTGATACCGAGAGCTTCGAAGTAGCGCTTAAAAATACGCTTCGTCAGGCGCCGGATGTCATTCTGATCGGCGAGATCCGCTCCCGAGAGACCATGGAGCATGCGGTTGTGTTCGCCGAAACCGGTCATTTGTGCCTGGCGACGCTACACGCCAACAATGCGAACCAGGCCTTGGATCGGATTCAGAACTTTTTCCCCTCCGATGCACGCGATCAGCTGTGGATGGATTTATCGCTCAACTTGCGTGCCATGATTGCGCAACAGCTGGTGCCAACGGTCGACGGACAAGGTCGAAGGGCGGCCATCGAGGTCATGATCAATACACCGTTGGTCTCGGACATGATTCGCAAGGGTGAAGTGCATGCGATCAAGGAGATCATGCAGCGCTCGACTGAGCAGGGCATGATGACCTTCGATCAGGCGCTTTACAATCTCTACTGCGAGGGGTCGATTTCGTATGAGAATGCGCTTGCCAGCGCCGATTCCCAGAACAACCTGCGCCTGATGATCAAGATGGGGACCCAGACCGGGGCTGCAAGTACCCGCTCACAGGGCTTGACCATCGATGAAGGAGAAAATGATCCCGGGACCTTGTTTCGCCGCTAAACCGACCCTGGGTCAGGTGACATTTTCCGCGAAGCAAACCAACTTTCCAGAATAAGTTGTGCGGCTACGCTGTCGATCATGCCCGTGGTGGTGCGTGTGCCCACCAAGGCGCCGCGCGCTTCAAAGCTGCTCAAGCGTTCATCCATCAGCTCACAACGAATACCGAATCGACCGCGCAGGCGGCGCCCAAAGCGCGCCGCCCGGGCGCTCATTTCACTTTCTGAATCGTCCATATTCAGGGGCAGGCCGACGAGCAACAGGTCGGGCCGCCATTGATCGATCAGTGCCGTGATCTGCTCCCAACGCGGCACCCCATCCGTAGCCTTGAGCGCCGGCAACGGTGTGGCACTGCCGATCAATGCATTGCCGGTGGCCACGCCGATGCGTTTCATGCCGTAGTCGAAAGCGAGTACGATTCTGAGCGATGTGCGATCAGGCATGACCGCTATGACTGCTCAAGAGGTCGAGATTGATACCCAAACGCGCAGCGGCCACATGCGCACGTCGATCGATCGGGGTATCAAAAATGATCGCAGCGTCGGCAGGCAAGGTGAGCCATGAGTTCGCGGCCAGTTCCTGCTCCAACTGACCAGGCGCCCAGCCAGCATAGCCGAGTGCGACCTGGGACTCCTCTGGGCCTTGAGAACAGGCCAGCGCATCGAGTACGTCACGCGAGGTGGTGAGACTGATATCGTCGGTCACGTGTAGTGTCGACTTCCAGCGCCAACGCTCTGACCGACGATGCAGCACGAACCCGCGGTCGGTTTGAACCGGTCCTCCGGCGAGCACCGGGCGATGGTCCTCAGCGTTGAATAACTCGATTCCGAGATGTTCAAAGATGTCGCTGTAGTCGAGCTCGAGAGGATGATTGATGACCAGCCCCATCGCACCCTGCTGGTTATGCTCGCACAGGTAGGTGATGCTGTGGGAGAACAAGGAGTCCTCCATGCCGGGCATGGCGATCAAAAAGTGGTTGCGAAGGGAGTGTTGCATACGGCCATTGTCTGACGCTGGTGCGGAAAGTTCAATCTGAAGCCGTTAACAGGTCGTTGCGGAATTGCCAGGTACGAATGATCTCAAGTACATCGGCGCGGGCGCGCAGCTCGGGTGGGAACGGATCGAACGGTGCTGCCATGCGCACGATGCGCATCGCGGCATAGTCGAGCACGGCGTGTCCGGATGATTGCAGCACTCGAATCTGTACCACGCTACCATCTGGCCGCAAGCTTACCAGCAAGCGCAAATCGCCATGTAGTTTGCGCCGACGTGCCTCTGGCGGGTAGTTGGCATTGCCTATGGTTTCGACGCGCGCTTTCCATGCCTGCAAGTAAGCAGCATCGTCAGTCTGGCGGGCGGACACAGAGGTCATGCGATGAACACGCGGCAATTTGGCGTAGGCTTGTTGTTGCTGGTCCAATCGCGCCATTAAGGATTCGATTTCCTGCACCACCGGTTGCGGTGTGTCGGCAACCTGAGGTTGCACCGGGTCCGGTTGCGGGCGCGGTGTTTGTTGGTCGGCTGATTGTTGCCAGGTGCCTTGACGGCTTTGCAACACCGGTGACCAATCGGATTGCGCCGGTGGCGGCGCGCCACTTTCCCGCGCCTGTTGTTGCACGAGAGCGGCATTGAATTCGCTGGGCAGAGGGGTGCTGGTATCACTGCGTGCAGCGCGCTCTCCACTACCCAGTTGATTGTTTTGCGCTAAAAAATCGGCTTCCTCAGGTGCTTGATCGTCCTTGAAGGTGGCCAGTGTCACATCCAGGCTGCGTGCTCTGGGGGCTGATTTTTCAGGCACAAAGATCACCAAAGTCAACACTGCCGTGTGCAGCAGCACGGCAAACACAAGCCCGGTTCGGAAGCGGCGACTGGCCGCATCCTCGTCATACCATGGCTGATCTTGCAGGCTCATCCAAGCCGTTGTTCGATGCAGTCCATCAGGCGATCGCCGATTGCGGTATCGAACGCAGCGTCGATTTCCCGGATACAGGTCGGTGAGGTCACATTGATCTCGGTGAGATAGTCGCCGATGACATCCAGGCCAACGAACAACAATCCACGCTCCCGCAGCGCTGGACCGACTTGTTCAGCGATCCACCGATCCCGATCGCTTAGCGGGCGCGCCTCGCCGCGCCCGCCGGCGGCAAGATTACCGCGAGATTCGCCTTGAGCGGGAAGACGAGCCAGACAGTAAGGAATCGGCTCGCCATCGACCATCAGAATGCGTTTATCACCGTCTTTGATTTCGGGTAAATAGCGCTGTCCCATCGTTTGAACGCGTCCGTGGTCGGTCAGCGTCTCGAGAATAACATTGATGTTCGGGTCATCCGCGCGTACCCGAAAAATCATTGCCCCCCCCATCGCATCGAGCGGTTTGAACACCACGTCTCCATGCTCGGCGTGGAAGGCTTTCAGCCGCGCCTGATTGCAACTCACAATCAGCGGCGGGCAACATTGGGGAAACTGGGTAGCGAACAGCTTCTCATTACAATCGCGCAACGACCGCGGGTTGTTGACGACCAACACACCGGCGTTCGCTGCCGCCTCCAGAAGATGCGTTGAATAGAGAAATGCCTGATCAAATGGCGGGTCCTTGCGCATCAAGATCACGTCCAGATGCGTCACTTCCACATCCTCCAGTTCACCGAGCTCAAACCAGCGATCGGGGTTGCGAAATACCGTCAGTGGCCGGATGCGCGCGCGCGGGCCCTGGTATAGGTATAAATCTTCCTGTTCCATGTAGAACAGACTCCAGCCGCGGTCCTGGGCGGCCCACAGCATAGCCATCGTTGCGTCTTTCTTGTACGTAATACCGGCAATCGGGTCCATGACCACCCCAATGCGAACGCTCATTTGATCTCCTTTGGGTTTTTGCGACAAAGGCCTGACTTTCGTCACCAGAAAAGTCCAATAATAGCCTCGGGTGCGCTACGATAGCAGAAGCGTTGACGGTTAAATCAAGCATATGCAAGGTCCACGATAAAAAATCGAACGTGTATCCAGGAAACATAACCAGTTCACAGACAGGAATCGAGCTGATGGAACAAAGTCTGGCCGGGCTAAAAGTGATGGTAATTGACGATAGCAAGACGATTCGCAGAACAGCGGAGACGCTGCTCGCCAAGGAGGGCTGCGAGGTGATCACGGCTGAAGACGGGTTCGATGCATTGTCCAAGGTGGCAGACCATCGACCAGACATTATTTTCGTTGATGTGATGATGCCGCGGCTTGACGGATATCAGACCTGTGCATTGATAAAAAACAATGCAGACTTCAAGGCCACGCCGGTGATTATGTTGTCCAGTAAAGATGGCTTGTTCGACAAAGCGCGTGGCCGCATTGTCGGATCCGACGAGTACCTCACAAAGCCGTTCAGTCGCGCCGAGTTGCTCGGTGCGATAGAGCAACACGCCGTGACCCGTAACTGATTATTCCGGAATTGAAAATGGCTCGTATATTGATTATTGATGACTCGCCGACCGAAACCCATTATGTGTCGGGGATCCTGCAGCGCCACGGACACGCCGTATTGAGCGCCGATTCCGCGGAGCATGGATTATCTCAGGTCCGAGAACACATGCCTGACCTGGTACTGATGGATATTGTGATGCCCGGATTGAATGGATTTCAGGCGACTCGGCAATTGACCCGAGATCCTGAAACAAAGGATATCCCGGTCGTTATGTTGACCACCAAAGACCAAGAGACCGATCGCGTGTGGGGGCAGCGCCAGGGTGCTCGCGACTACCTGACCAAGCCAGTTGACGAAAAACGCCTGATTGACACCATCGAGCGCATTCTGGGGTAAGCACAGAGCATGGCAGAGACAGCGCATCATCCGTTTGATCTGTTGCTATCAATGGCAGCGCGCTCGCGTGCAGCACTCGGAGCCGGTGGAGCGAACAAAGAGGGCCAGATTGCGTTGCCAGCGTCGTGGACCGGTGTCGGTTTTTCGCTGGGCGGGTTTTATTTTGTGGCGCCACTCGGACAGGTGACGGAAATCCTGACCGGCATAACCATTGCTCGGCTGCCGCGGGTAAAACCGTGGGTGCGAGGGGTTGCAAATGTGCGTGGTCGCCTGCTGCCGATACTTGATCTGGCAGCCTTTTTTGGATTGCCTCCGGTCCAGTCTGGTCGAATGCGGGTGCTGATCTTGGAAATTGATGAGGTTTATTGCGGGTTGATGGTCGATGAGGCCCACGGGCTGCGCCATTTTGGGGCCGAGGCCTATCGCCCTGAAGGCGCCCAATTGAGTGATGCAATACGACCGTTTGCGGTCGGTCGATACTTGAGTAATGAGGGCAGTTGGCACGTCTTCGACACCGGCAAGTTGGTACAAGACAGCGGTTTTCTGGATGCGGGATTGAGATAAGCGCTGCGACGGAGGCAGTCTGCCCACGGATTTCATGAGGAAAATGGATAATGACCAAGGCTGATAATAACGCGCCCAACAACACGGCGATGAATGTCCTGATCGTGATGCTGGTGGTAACGATTCTGGCCTTTGCCGGTAATCTATATTTAATTTTCCAGCAAAATCAACATGATGCCGCTTATCTGCAAACGGTAGCTGACATGCGAGTGCTGGCACAACGAGTGGATTCCTCTGTGCGTGGTGCCCTTGCTGGAGACGAGCAGGCATTCGATACCCTGGTTCAGGCCTCAAAAGGTTTTGATCAGAGTCTCGGCTTGCTGCGCAACGGCAACGACCGGTTGCCGGCGGCCGGTGAAATGCTGACCTCGGAACTCGCCTCGCTGGGTTCGATTTGGCAAAAGACGCGTGCGGCGGGTGAAGCAATAGTGCTGAATCGAGCGCGCGTGGTGTTGGTCAAAACGGTGATGGATGAGCTTGAGCTGATATCGCCGGACTTGGCAGTCCAGCTCGCCGCGGCGAATGACACGATGATTGCATCGGGACTTTCTGCTCAACGCGTCGCGCAAGTTCAGCGCCTCGCACTGTATCGTGAGCGGGTGTCGCGCAATGTAGAGCGGATTCTGAGCGGCACCGCACGAGGTACCGAAACGGCTTACCAACTGGAGGAGGACAGCGAGCAGTTCGTCAGTCAGCTGGCCTCGTTGTTGGCGACTGGCGCGGTTAACAATCCTGCGGCTCGCGCATCACTGCAAAACGCCCAGACGCTGTTTCAGCCGATTGCAGATAAATTGAGCGAAGTGCATGCCAGCGCAACAGAGCTGACGGCAGTGAACGAAGCCGGTGAAATTGTGGTGGGCAATGCCCCTTTGTTGAGCAATGCAATCAGCCAAACCTCAGACAAACTCAATCGATCGGACGCAGAACGTCCAATTGGCATCATGAGCGCGGCTGGGCTCGGCGCGGTGATGCTGATTTTACTGTTATTGATTGCGTATCAATCCTCAGTCAACGGTCGGCGCAGACTCGCGCAGGAGGCGCGCACCAATGAGCGCAACCAGCAGGCGATTCTTCGCCTGCTTGATGAGCTGGCTGGCCTCGCTGACGGCGATTTGACGACAACCGCTACGGTGACCGAAGATTTTACCGGTGCGATCGCAGACGCGATTAATTTCACGGTTGACCAGTTGCGCGTGCTGGTATCCTCTATTAACGAGACCTCCATCAGTGTCTCGACAGCCGCGGATGAAACCCAGGCCACCGCGCTGCACTTGGCAGAGGCTGCAGAGCATCAGGCGCAGGAGATTGCCGGTGCTTCGGCGGCGGTCAATGAAATGGCAATCACGATCGATCAGGTGTCCTCGAATGCAGCGGAATCGGCAAGCGTTGCAGACCGGTCTGTGGAGTTGGCCAAGACGGGTACCTTGGTGGTTCAAAACACCATCAATGGTATGGACACGATCCGCGAACAAATTCAGGACACCTCCAAGCGCATCAAACGGCTTGGCGAGAGCTCGCAAGAGATTGGCGATATTGTATCGTTGATTAACGACATTGCGGATCAGACCAACATACTGGCTTTGAATGCGGCGATTCAGGCATCGATGGCGGGCGATGCCGGTCGTGGATTTGCAGTGGTTGCTGACGAGGTCCAACGACTTGCAGAGCGCTCCGGTGGAGCCACACGTCAAATCGAGGCGCTGGTCAAGACCATTCAATCCGATACGCATGAAGCCGTGTCGTCGATGGAGCAAACGACCTCAGAGGTGGTGCGTGGCGCCAAGCTCGCTGAGGACGCGGGTGTTGCGCTCGATGAGATTGATTCGGTATCCCGTTCACTGGCAGAGCTGATCCAGAATATTTCCAATGCAGCACAACAACAAGCCGCTTCTGCCGGACATATATCCAATACCATGAATATTATTCAGGAAATCACCTCGCAGACTTCGGCAGGTACCACGGCCACCGCCCAATCGATCGGCAAGTTGTCCGCGATTACCAATGAATTACGCAACTCGGTGGCGGGCTTCAAGCTGCCCTGAGCAGTGAGCATTGAAGATGCCAAAGAGTACGCAGGTGGAGAGCGATAGTCGTGACTGAACCCCGGCAGGAAAAAGATTTCGCAGCTATCCAATGGATCGTTGCCGATATCGATTCGCTGGCTGATGAGATCGTCCGCGAGCTGATTTCGTATTCGGAAGACCACGAGGAGGATACCCGGATACGCCAAGCGCTGACCAAAGCGCACCAGCTAGCTTCA
>Ga0181574_10006096_pt1 | contig 10202 bp, 10 predicted proteins | sample 101ome_24_FD_145600 | JGI IMG/M metagenome (GOLD analysis project Ga0181574, IMG submission 145600) | Coastal salt marsh microbial communities from the Groves Creek Marsh, Skidaway Island, Georgia - 101410AT metaG (spades assembly) | ecosystem: Environmental > Aquatic > Marine > Intertidal zone... | reverse complement strand
CTTATTTTCAAAGGAAATGACATTTGTAAATACACCTGAAATTTGTAGTCCTGTACTAAGTTCTATGGTCCCTATGTTTTGAGATTCAATAAGTTTTTCGAGACCCTTAAGTCCTCCCGTTCTAAGAGCCATTTTGTTGGCAAATTTTTCTAGTACATAACTTAAATGTGCAAAATCTGGTGTTACAAAGAGCTGAGGTTGTGGCTTTGTAATATCAAAATTTACTTGAGCTGCTTGAATTGTAAAATCTCGTTTTTCAACTTCATCTGAAAGACACAATTTACTTTCCTCAATTGACGAAAGTAAACCTGCACCATATATTTTTGGGTTTTCTATGCTCCCGATCAATCCGTATTCAACCGTCCACCAATGTAGATTTCTAAGTTGAGCCATTTCGGATAGTTCACCCATATCTTCTTGTACTTTTCGAAGTACTTCTAAAGACTCCTCTATACTTTTCTCATCGGCTTGAGGATCTTCTTTCAAAATAGAAACCCTTCGGATAGCTTCGTATAAATTTTGGTCTTTATTAGATGAAATAGCTTTACTCCCTATTTCACCAAATCTCCTTAAGTACTCTGCATATTCGGGATTTGCTATGATTGGTGCATGACCTGCTGCTTCATGAATAATATCTGGAGCGGGTGTGTAAGCTATGTGTTCGATAGTTCTAATATCAGAAGCAATCACTAAAACGTTATGAGCTTGAAACTCCATAAATGCATTAGGAGGAATAAACCCATCTACTGATACCGCTGCCCATCCAATATCCTTTAATATTCTATTCATCCCTTCCATTTTGGGAATCCGATCTATGGTAATTCCTGAACGTTCAATTCCGTTAATATAATAGGAGTGTGCTACTGTCTGCAAATAATTCAAATTTAAACGCATAACATACCTCCAAATTGCATGATCTTGTGCAGTGTATTCTTTGTAAGGTTGCTTAACGATAAATTCATGGAGGTGACTGGGTAGTTTTTTTGTTACCTCATTCCATTGAAAATCCTCAAGTATTTTTGTTCCCATGGATAAGAGAGACTTATAAGGTTCCTCGATTTTCTTGTTCTCTTTCTATTGCTTCGAATAAAGACTTAAAATTTCCTACTCCAAATGACCGGGCTCCTTTTCTCTGGATAATCTCAATAAATAGAGTTGGCCTATCCACGATAGGTTTGGTGAATAGTTGTAAAAGATATCCTTCTTCATCTCTATCTATAAGAATCCCATTTTGTTTGAGTGTTTCAATGTCTTCGTCAATATTTCCTACTCTCTCTAACAGATTATCATAATAAGTTTCTGGCACATACAAGAATTCCACACCTCTTTGTTTCATTTCAGAAACGGTTCTTACGATATCATCTGTGGCCACTGCAATGTGTTGTACCCCTGCACTGCCATAAAAATCTAAATATTCTTCAATTTGAGATTTTTTAATACCCTCGGCTGGTTCATTAATTGGGAATTTCACTCTTCCGTTACCATTGCTCATCACCTTACTCATTAAAGCAGTATATTTCGTAGAAATATCATTATCAGTAAAAGAAATGATCTGGCTGAACCCCATCGTTTCTGCATAAAATTTGCACCACTTATTCATCTCTCCCCATTCAACATTTCCAACCATATGATCAATGAATTTTAATCCTACCGTTTGTGGGTTATAATCAGACGTCCAGGTTTTAAAGCCTGGTAAAAATGGGCCATTGTAATTCTTGCGTTCCACAAAGATGTGAATGACCTCTCCATAGGTATGTATTCCTGATCGAACTACTTGTCCATATTGGTCCTCTTCAACAGTAGGCTTCATAAATGGTTTAGCTCCCCTTTTTACAGTTTCTTCAAATGATTTTGAAGCATCCTCAACCCAAAGTGCGATTACCTTTACACCATCTCCATGAGTGTTAATGTGATCATTGATGGGACCGTCTTTTTTTAGTGGGGTCGTTAAAACAAGTTTTATTTTTTCTTGCACTAGGACATAAGAGACTCGATCTTTTATACCTGTTTCAAGCCCGGAATAAGCAAGAGATTGAAATCCAAAGGCTGTTTTGTAATAATGCGCACTTTGTTTCGCATTTCCCACGTATAGTTCGATATAGTCTGTCCCTAAAAGAGGTAAAAAATCCTCTGCATCAGAAAAAATTTTACGAAGATCGTATTCAGTTTTTTTTAAATCCTTTAAGTCTTTTATTTCAGTCATTTAATTCAATTTATTATTGGTCTAACCAAGATTGATAGTATAAATCATCATTGATATTCAATGCCTCTTCTGTAATCATTAGTGGCTTAAAGGTGTCGACCATCACTGCTAGCTCGGCAGTTTCTTTTTCGCCAATGCTTTTCTCCATAGTTCCTGGGTGAGGACCATGTGGGATACCAGCGGGATGCAGGGTTATGTAGCCTTCTTTAATATTTCTTCTACTCATGAAATTACCATCTACATAGTACAGCACTTCATCAGAATCTATATTGCTATGATTGTAGGGTGCAGGAATTGCATTGGGATGATAATCAAATAAGCGAGGTACGAAAGAACAAATTGTAAATCCACTGTTTTCAAAAGTTTGGTGCACTGGTGGCGGTTGATGCACTCTACCAGTAATGGGCTCAAAATCGTGAATAGAGAATTTATAAGGGTAATTATACCCGTCCCATCCTACCACACTAAATGGGTGCGCAGCGTATAAATACTCATGGATTTGGTCTTGTTTCTTTACTTTGATAATAAAATCTCCTTTTTGATTATATGTTTCTAGTTCCTCTGGTCCATGTAAATCCCTTTCGCAAAAGGGCGAGCTTTCTAAATGTTGCCCAAACCAGTTTCTATATCTTTTGGGGGTATAAATAGGGCTGCGTGCTTCTACAATAAAAAACCTATTGTCTTCGCTATCAAAATCAATCTGGTAAATGATGCCTCGCGGTATTAAAATATAGTCTCCATATTTGAAGGAAATATTTCCCATGTGTGTTCTTAAGGTGCCAGATCCCTTGTGAACAAAGATTAGTTCATCGGAATCGACGTTTTTATAGAAATATTCCCGTAGAGATTCTTTTGGTGCCGCCAAAACAATACTACAATCACTATTGGTTAAGATAGTTTTCCTGCTTTTTAAATAATCAGAATTAGGGGGGATAAGAAAGCCTTTAAGTGCCAGAGACTTCATATTCTTTTCTAATGCGATTTTTGGTCCTACATCATACGATTTTATGATTTCTTTTACCTGTGTAGGTCTATGACTGTGGTAAAGAAGGGATGACATACCGTCAAAACCTATGGTCCCAAATAATTCTTCATAATAAAATCCTCCTTCGTGATTTCTGAAAACGGTGTGTCTCTTCTTAGGAATATCTCCTAGTTTATGATAATATGGCATAGTTGTTAGTTTGGATTTTAAGCATTTTGCATCTTCAAAGTGTTTTTAAATTAATTTAAAAACAACCAGTAAATATAATTACACTAATTTTTTTTTATCGTATAGAATTTATTTAGAATAAATGAGTATTTTCTTAGAAAATTATTCTAATATGCTTTTAAAACCAAAATTATTATGAGTCAAAAATTGGATTTAATTGACTTTAAAATACTAGATCTTTTACAAGAAGATGGTAGAGTAACTATAAAGAAAATATCAGAGTTACTCGACCTCTCAACAACACCTGTTTTTGAAAGAATCAAAAAATTAGAAAGGGAAGGATACATTAAAAAATATATAGCCCTTTTAAATCATCGTAAATTAGATTTAAAGCAAGTGGTCTTTATTCAACTTACTCTCAAGGAGCATTCTAGAAGCTTTATTGAAAAGTTTGCTAATGAAGTAAAAATGTTTCCAGAGGTGGTTGAATGTTATAGAATTACGGGGAATTTCGATTTTTTAATCAAAGTGCTTGTTGCCGATATTGAATCTTATGAGAATTTTATTTTGACTAAACTCTCATTATTATCAAATTTAGGTAATGTGCAAAGCCATATTGCATTATCAGAAATTAAAAGCACATCAAAAATTAATTTGAATAGAGTTAAGAGTATTTAGAAACAGCCTAGGAAACATAAGGAATAAAAAAGCCCATCATCTCTGATGGGCTTTTGCTCCCCCTATTGACAGAAGTTGCAGCACAACTTCACCTTTCAATGAACTCAACGCTCGATTCATCGAACTCTATAATGCTTCTCAAGAGGCCATTTCATTAAATGGATGGGCCTTAGTTCGCTATACCAACGCTAATACAGAAGCTGGAGTTCGAATTTTCTTTGACAGTCAGATGATCGAAGCCGAATCTGTTCTTGTGATCGCTTCAAAACCAGAAGTTTTTTTAAACAGGTCTATGGATTTGAGGCTGATTTAATCGCCTCCTCTTCTTCAGTAGCTGGATCAAATGGAGATGATCAGGCTCAACTGATCGATCCCTTTGAGAAGGTGGTTGATCAATTTGGAGTTATTGGTGAGGACGGCACAGGTACAAATCACGATTTTGAAGATGGAAAAGCTTTAAGAAAACCATCCATTGTAAATTCCTCTCCAAGCTTTGATCCGTCACAGTGGCTGATCTATAACAAAAGAGGGGCTGAAGGTACGATAGAACAATCCCTGATTGCTCCTAGTGATTATTCCCCAGGAGCACATCCCGATCAAGTGCTTAATAAAAGAAACTGATAGGGTTTGATTTCAAAAGTTCCCCACGGATCTTTAAATTCATAAGGAGTATCAGTCCATAAGTCCTTAAATTGGTGTGGACCCTTCCCAAGTGAATCAAATATGTTTTGAGCTAATTGATGCGATTGATTGCTGTAATTCAAAAGACAAAAAACATGTTGATCTTCAGTGTATCGAATAAATGCTGCAATTGCATTTTGCTCAAGACTGAGCCATTTGGTGTTTTTCAAATCAGCAAAGGCTTTGTTTTCTTTTCTGATTTGAATCAATCGTTTATGACGGTTAAAAAGTCGTGCTTCAACAGTCTGGTCATCAAAGCGTCTTTGAGCTTTATTCCAATCAAATATGGGGCGATGCATCCATCTATTGTCATAGGACTTTGAAGGATCTTCTAAATAAGAGTAATCGTTTGTTGAACCCAATTCATCTCCGTAGAAGATAAGAGGAACTCCTCCAGAAAAGAAACTTTGGGCCTGCATAAGAGTGATTTTGTCTATGGCCTCTTGAATCAATTCCGGGTTCATTTGTTCGAGGGCGGATTCCAGTCCACAGAGCGATGCTAGAGTACCTGAAATACGAGCATCATTTGTTTTTGGATTAGTTCCAAAAAGCGCTCCTTTACTACTAGAGTTTGGAAATTCACCTATAAAATATTTTTTAAGATAAGTTCTATGTAAATAGGGGTCTTTACCGGCATTGGAGATCATATAATCATCATAACCTAGTCCGATATCATCATGACATCTGGTATAATTAATCCAACTACATCCATTAGGTTTTTGATCAATGACCTTAACCGCTGTTCTCATCACTCTTGTGTCAGCTGTTGCAAGGGCATCCCACTGAGTGGCCATTTGGGTTGCATTGTATGCAAAATCACACTCATGTGCTTTAAACCTTCCTTTGCCAAAATAATCAAGAATTTGATGTGGGCCTACAATGGCTTCTCCTAGAATTGCCATTCCTGGTGTTGAAACCTCTATCAATAGTTTGATGAGTTGTAGCAGTTGGTGTGCCTTTTGAAGCCCCTGACAAGAAGTCCCTATTTCCTTCCATATAAAAGCAGGGGCGTCAATTCTTAGGATATCAACACCTTGATTGGCATAATAATAGATGTTTTCCATCATCGCAACTAATACCTTAGGATTTTTAAAATTTAAATCCCATTGATAGGAATGAAATACACTCATCACCCACTGATTCATTTCAGGAATGAAAGTGAAATTTCCAGGAGCACTCTCTGGAAAGACCTCAGGCATATAGTATTCCATTTGGTCAGGAATACTCCTATCGGGATAACAATAATAAAAGTCTTGATAATAGGGATCTCCATCTTTCGCTTTTTTAGCCCATTGATGTTGATCCGATGTATGATTTAGGATGATGTCTAACATGAGATACATCCCTTTTGATCGCATGGATTCACTTAAGGAATTTAATTCTTCAAGTGACCCATATTTTGGATTAACCTTTTTAAAATCAGAGACCGCATAACCTCCATCACTCGCATCTTCTGGGCTCTCAAACAAGGGCATTAGATGTAGAAAATTAACTCCTAAATCTTCGATATAATCCAATTTACGTTCAAGATCAGGTAGCTTACCAGCAAAGCGGTCAACATAGAGACTCATTCCTGAAATTTCCTGTGAACAAAACCACTGCTCTTTTTGAAGTTTGTCGAGATCAGCTTTTTTTAAATCATCAGCTCGTTGATCAAAACTTCTAAAAACAAGATCAATCAAAGCATCAAATAATTGATTTGCCACTTTTTGATGACCATAGAGCTCAAGAAAAAGATCTTCGATATCGGAACTATTTGCTATAAAACGCTCCTTTAACTGTCTTTTTTCGAGATCGGTTCCGCTGAGAGATTTAATCCTAAGATCTAAATCAGCGATGAGGTGATTTCTTAGCATGGGCTATTTGGTTCGCTAGTTAATACTGATAGGTTTTAGAACTTCCATCTTTTTGATGTTCTATGCTGAAGTTATAATTTTTTAAGTCAGCATTTGAGTCGTATGCTTTCATTTAAATTTTTCCACTCGATTTTTTCCAAAATCAGTTTTATAAATGTGGAATTTTGTCCAGTATTTTGTAATATATTAATTGAAGCTAATGTCTTTTACTTCTCTAAGTTTTCAAAGCATCTACATTTCTGTAAAGGCTTTGTTTTAAAGCTCCCCCTATTATTCAAAGTTGCAACACAACTAAGTCTTGTAGTGAATTTTAGCTTAATTCAAATTACACAATCTAATGTTTCAAGCCAAAGGCTATAGTCTTAAGGATATCGTTGCTGTTCTAAAAAACATACACTAAGAAATCCAATTCATAGAAATAGCCTTCTTACTCAAATATACAAGGAGTAATGCCACGATGATAATGGTTGATTGAAGCCCATAATAAGCGGCTTCCCCCACTATTTCTGGACCGTTGGTAAAGAATATATAATAGCCCGTATTGAGTATCACTGCAATCAAAGAGATTTGAAAGAGCACTAAGGCTTTTGCTTTTTTCAGGAGCAATAAAACACTTGCAGCAAAACCACCCCATACCGCTAGAGCATAAAATGCGGTGATCACTTTCGGAGTTGAATCCATAAGAGTTACAAGATCGGGATTAAGAAATGATTTAGCTTCATCACTCATGGTGACATCACTTAAATACTGGATAATTCCGAATAGATTCCAAAGAATAGCAATTATTGCTATAATACTGAACCACAAAGGGTTTTTTTGAGCTTGAGTAGTCATCGTTTAATTGATTGGTTTAGTGAATTTAAGAAATTCAAATTAACTCCGGTTGAAGTATTGGGAAGGTGTTGACTTGGTGCGATCCCAGTAAAAACAAGGCATAAAAAAGCCCATCATCTCTGATGGGCTTTTGCTCCCCCTATTATTCAAAGTTGCAGCTTCCATGATTATAATCTAAACTTTTTCATTTCGTTTTATTCTTCTTGACTCCATTTTCTCACTCCGGCAATTTTGCCATCTCTAATATCATGTCTTTCAAAAAATCTATATTTTTCTATTTCACCATCCTTTCTATATCTTGTTTCAGTAAATGGAAACATTACAATAGTTAAATTCTCATCATAAGAAGGGACTACAGAAATTACATCATAAACACTTCTTCTAATTGAATCATATGGTTCGTGCATAGATTTTGCAAGTTCAATTAAAGTAGGTAAATCAAATTCAAGTCTATCTAGTCCTTTTTCAGGATAAAAAAAGACGGTTTTTTGATAATTTTCTTCATTTACAAAATCATAATCTTGATTTACAAATGCATTTGAAAAATCTAGTGCTAGTTGAGCGTGCTCCATACTTCCAATAGAATAGGTACTACCTTTATTATTTCCGCTTATAATTTCACCCACATTTCTATTCACAACAGTTTCATTATTCTGACAACTAGTTATGAAAAAGGTAATTGTTATAAGTAAAGCGACTTTTTTCATGTTTAATTCATTTTAAAGTTTAAATGCAATATAAACTTAATCAAAATGTTTCAAAGGAAAAGCCCTGCGAACTGCAGGGCTTTTGATTAGTGTGGTGTAGCGGTCTCGCTGTGCTCCCCCTATTATTCAAAGTTGCAGCACAATTAAATCTGAAAATGAATTAACTACCGGCAATCAGACTTCCAAAAACTCCTACTGATAACTCAGCCCAAATCATCAGAAAAATTATTAAAACAAAAATAATGGGTACTATTCTTACTCTTTTATTCTGAACCCTTTCCAAAATAAAATGGATGCTTAACCCTAACAATCCCAACAGAATACCCATCAAAATAAAGTCAAATAGAGACCAATTGACTTGGTTGGAGAAAATGGTTCCAAAAAGTGGAATCAATAATAGGAACAGGGGAGATAATACTCTTTTAATTAGTGTCAAATTCATGATTAAATAGTTTTTTCTTGTTTAAACATAGGGTCAAAATTACACCAGTTACTGCATTTAATTTTTCTTCAAATACCGCCCATTTTTGATTACTGCTTGTATGGAGGTGGTATTTGTTATATTGATTAATGGGTTCATTTTTAAGAGTAGGATATCCGCTTTTTTGCCTTTGTCAATTGCCCCGTAGTTTTCTTCGACACCCAACCATTTTGGACCGTTGATTACTGAGGTTTTCAGGGCTTCTAATGGGCTTAATCCAACAGCTACTAGGGATTCAAGTTCCTTGTGAAGTGATGGGCCAGGATATACATAAGAATTGTATGCCCCGGCATCTGAACCTGCCATTAATTTAACTCCAGATTCATGAAGTTTTAGCGCGAGTGTTCCAAAAAGTGCATCCAAGTTTTTGCGATTAGCTCGAGTTTCAGGAGAGCTGTTTAAGGCGCTTTTAATTCTTCGCTCATAAGTTTTTTTAAAGCCAGGGCTCAATGAGTTGAGGTATTCATCATTTGAGTGATCAATCTCATCTAAATAACTCAAAGTATTCCCGATATGCAGTGTTGGAATCACAAAGACTTCTTGTTGTTTTATCTTGTTGAATAGGCTTTGAGCTGTAGCTTCATCATAAGAGTTTATTAACAAGGGCATGGCTTGCCAAAAGCCGAGCGCTCCTTGTTGAAATTGTTTTGTGATTTCTAGTTCATCTTTGGAGCTTCCTTTGAGTATATAGTAGAGGTGTTCTACACCATTCATTCCAGCGTCTAAAGCTTGGTTTAAGCTAACACTAAAGGGCATATGTCCAGAGGATTTAAACCCTCTAGCGGTTGATTTTTTAAGAGCAGATAGAAAGAGGTTTCCATTTAATTTACTATCGTAGAGTTTAATGAAATCTACCTCAAGTTGTTCTAAGGAATCTAAAGCCTGATCTAATTCATCCTCTGATTCAACTTCTAATGATCCTTGCCAGGTTGGGTTTTTACCATCAATTTTAGGACCAGAGGTGAAAATGGTGGGACCAATTCGCTCATTTTTTGAAACCTCTAGCTGCCATTTCTTTACAGAAGAAGTTAGATCTCCACCTGCATCTCTTACGGAGGTAATTCCATAGTCGATGAGTCGTTCTAAAAACATTTCATTGTCTTTTAAAAGAGATTCTCCTCCTCTAAAGTGAATATGGTTATCCCATAGGCCAGGTATAGCATAGGCGCCCTTTGCATCAACAGTTTCTTTGGCTGCCAAGTCTTCTGAATCCGCATTTTGAATTAAGACAATACGATCTTGGTTAATATAGATGTCGACGTTCTCAATTTGAGCAGTTTCGATGTCGATACGTTTTACATCGAGGATACTTAAGTCGTAATTGGGCTCTTGAGCGCAAGAAAGCACAAAAATTATTGAGAGATAGACAAGGATATTTTTCATAAGAACTAAGAAACGAATATCATTGATCCGATAAAGTTAAATATATGGTAAACAAAAAAACCGTTACACTATAACAGTATAACGGTTTTATCATTTTAAGTTGCTCCCCCTATTATTCAAAGATGCAGCCAAGAGTTGTTTCCGTAAAGTTTTTATTTTTGAAAATGCTTAAGAAGTTTGTTTTTCTCTCATTGATTTTAATTTATTCGAGCTGTTCAAATAATTC
>Ga0181574_10006095_pt1 | contig 10202 bp, 7 predicted proteins | sample 101ome_24_FD_145600 | JGI IMG/M metagenome (GOLD analysis project Ga0181574, IMG submission 145600) | Coastal salt marsh microbial communities from the Groves Creek Marsh, Skidaway Island, Georgia - 101410AT metaG (spades assembly) | ecosystem: Environmental > Aquatic > Marine > Intertidal zone... | reverse complement strand
CAAATACGGCACCACCCCGCGAAGCGGACAGGGTCTCACCGGAACCGATCGTTACCGAGGCCATAATTGCCCCTGCACCAAAGTATTTAAGCGCTTTCCAATTCCAGCCTTTTTCGAGTTCAGGGGCGAGTTCAGGGTATTCGATCTTCTCAGACATAGGACACATCTCCGCGTTTCAGCGAAGGTTAGCAGAGGAGTTCGGATGGGGCAACGGGATTCTCGAAACTCCAAGGGCGTACCGCCAGTCAGAGGTTTCAGCGTCCCACGCTATGCATCTTTCTGCCCCACCACGACCAGTTTACGACCATACAGCACCGTGTTAGAGTTTTGCTGCTGTACATCATCACCACGGCCGTAGTGTCGCCGGGCATTCAACCGAATAATCGGTGCCAGCCAAACCAGCATGGTGGACGAACGTTGATACTTATCGGCATCAAGAGTCTTCAGGGTGATCCCGCATTGCTTCAGCATCCAACGGTACCGATCAACGGTGAACGGCGTAATATGAGGACGCAGGTCGCTGCGCGGATCTTGGCTGATCGGACCAAAAGAATAAAAATATCCCCGGAAGAGAAAACGGATTCTCGACTTCAACGAAAGAATGTTCGGGGTGGTAAACAGCAACTTCCCCCCCGGCTTGAGCACGCGCGCGGCCTCCATGAACATGCGCTGATGGTCTTCGATATGCTCGACTACTTCGACAATAACGAGCGCGTCGAAGCAATCATCATCGTACGGCCATCGTCCATTCAAATCTACCCGCAAACACTCAATGGCATCGACCCTGTACTGTTCTGGATACAGTTCACAAGCGGATACCTCATATCCAGCATCAAGCAATTTACAACTGAGCGCCCCCTCACCTGCCGCAACGTCAAGCACCTTGACCGTTTCCGGTGACGGAAATTCACGCCGTAAAACACCCATCACGAAGTCGTGAGTTCCACGTATGGCACGCTCCTTGACATCCGCCCTGTTGCTCACGGTGCGTTGGTACTCAGAAAATAACGAAGCGTCGCTGACGAATCTTCCGGTAAATGTGTGAATCCAGGAATCAACCACTGAGAGGGATTCTCTATGCGCCCGTACACGACCGCGTCAACAGCTGGATGATTTAGTCGAATAGTAATCACATGAGGGGCTATCGGAGCCAACCACTCTCCTTGCATCAAAAAAACATCCTGCCCATTCAGTTTAGCTGGCCCAATTTGCAAGGGTCGGCCATCATCGGTAAAATACTCCATGCCGCTTCTCCGGCGTATCTCCGATGACGCGCTACGGTACATGGTCTGGGTCAAAAGACCCGCGTTTTTTGGGGGGCGGGAATACCAATCCACTCCATTTATGAGAATGCCCGTTGAAGTCGCGATTATACTCGTGTTCTCTGGCCATTTTTCGAGGCGATTTATGTCATCCACATTTAATTTTCCGACGAGACCTTCCCCCACCCGATAGAGATCAACAATGTGATGCAAGTCCAGATGGAACAGGTTGTGATACACATCACCCGTAAGCGGCGTGTTCCGGCCATCGTAAAAACTCAACATGTGTGAATTTACGATCAGCATGGCGCCTTCATTTTCTTCTGGGGCAGGAAACGGATGCTGATCCAGCAGCGCACGGGCTTCGCTCTCGCGATAAAAATCAGAAAACGGCCGAGCCATCTCGGCTACTGCCGAGTAGCGGGTGAATTGATTGAAAAGTAGAATCGCGAGCAACGCAGGTAATCCTTCTCTGTAAACAAAAATCCGCTGAATCACAGGTACAATCAATACCGCGGTAATCGGCATGATAAAAATCAGGTAACGGACCTGTCGTATTCCGATGAGGTGCATGGCAACTACCGCCGCTACCCACGCCAACACCAATCCCTTCATTCGGCGATCCTCTTTCCACGACATCCACAACCCTGGAAGCAGGAGGAATCCCGCCACCAATCCATACGCGGGAAGATTGCGCAGATACACCCACCACGGTGGATTCATGGACTGGTCATGGGCATCAAAGGTCAGATATTTTACTTGAGCTAGAACTCTCTCAAAGAACCCCTTATCGGCAACAGTATCCTTCAGCACGACACCCAGAGTACCAGCTGCAATCAACGCACTGGCCAACGCACAAAGCATCAACAAAACCAGCGACTTAAACCCGCGCCCTTCTTCTTCGCTGCGATCAATGAACAGCAACAAAAACTGGATCCCCAACACAAAAAACCAAAACAAGGCGTAGGTATGCTTTATCATGGCTGCCGAGGCACCAAGCAGGATTAACCCGGCAGCGGCCCTCCAATCAGGTGAGCGCGTGAACCGCTCACCGAGCAGCAACATGGCAAGGAACATAACGCCGGGAAGAATATCGTGACTGATAAAAGGCGCATAGGTGAAGAAAATGAACGTGGGTACCGCAGCAATGAAAGCGAGTAGCGTAGCCCCCGACCGGCCGCGCAGCCTGATTAACATCCAATAACTTCCCAACAGGTATATCGTGTGCAGGATAGCCATGGTAAAATGGTGAGGACGCACTTCCAGCGGGTGCAAATCCATACGCTGCTTCCACCATTCGGCAGGAACCAGAATCAGGCCGAAGAAAGGCCCCCTCGTAAGAGCATATTGCTTTACCGAACCAAGAAAGTGTCCGGCATTACAGATCGAATCGTATCCATCGTAATACTCGATGTCGACCGTTGCAGCAGACACAAAGAGCCAACCGACCAGCAATGCGAGCACGCCGACCTCGAACATACTATGGAGCTTTTTCATCCAATCACTCGCTTACAGAAGCTGGCGCCTGCATGGAAAGTGAAAAAGGATCTTCTTCGTCTTCCAAAGTGTCTTCCCCGAATCTAACCAGGCGTGCACTATTAAATACAATGAACAGGGATCCGGCGTTGTGCAGGATCGCGGCCATGATGCCATCCAGACGTCCAAGTGCAATCAACATGAATCCCAACAGGATGAAAAGTCCCCCGATCGCCAGATTCTGGTAAATGACTGATTTTGCAGCCCGAGACAAGCGAATCAAGAACGGTACACGTAACAGGTCATTACTCATCAACGCCACTTTGGCCGAATGAATCGCGATATCACTCCCGGCAGCACCCATGGCGATACCCGTATTACTGGATGCGAGAGCAGGCGCATCATTTACACCGTCCCCTACGAAAGCGACATTGAAGCCCTGCTGCTGCACATCTTTTACGTAAGCCGCTTTCTCCTGCGGAAGGCATTCCGCTTTAACATCACAGCCACCCAACTCGGCGGCGACTCGCTCGGCCACCGAGGTACGATCACCGGTAACCATAGCCATTTTACGGATATTCATCCTGCGTAACTCATCCATCGTCTGCCGCGTGGTTGTACGCACCTGGTCACGCAAACCAACCCACCCCAGATACAAGCCGTTCTTTGAAACGTGGATCACACTGAGGCCCTCAGACTCTTTAGCGTCCTCATCGGAAACAAATACGCCTCGCTCGTTCAACCACGACAACCGGCCAGCCAAAACCTCTGCGCCATCCACCATCGCGGACACACCCTTTCCAGCTTCCTCGACAAAATCCTGAGGCTCAATCAGATTGACTTCAGCCTCTTTGGCTATGGTCAATAACGCCTGAGCGGCCGGATGCTTACTGTACCGTTCAGCGCTGGCTCCAGCGAGCAACAGCTCGGACGGACTACAGCCCTGCTTCGGTTGCAACTTTACGACACCCAATTCACCATTGGTCAGTGTACCGGTCTTATCGAAGACGATCGCATCGATGCGCGAAGCACTTTCGAGGTCGACTACATTCTTAAACAGAACCCCGTTTCGCGCCGCTGCTGACAATGCGGCAACCATCGCGGTCGGGGTGGCAAGAATGATCGCACAAGGGCACCCCATGATCAAAAGGGCAATAACCCGCGTCCAATCGTCGGTAAAGAACCATACGATCGCGGCGATCATAATAATCACCGGGGTATAGAAGCCGGCATATCGATCAACAATTTTCATAATGGGCAAGCGGGTCCGCTCGGCAGCCAAGATGAGCTCCTTCACCCGACCCAACGTTGTGTCTTGCCCTACTTTACTTACGGTCAACTCCATGACACCGGTTAAATTCTGGGTGCCGGCAAAGACTTCATTGCCCACGCCTTTGTCACAGGGAACCGACTCCCCGGTAATGGTGGCCTCGTTAATCGTAGTCTGCCCGCTCTCAATAGTTCCATCCGCAGGGACGCTATCACCGGGATACACCCGTAACCTATCCCCCTCCCTGAGGTCACCCACCGCGACCTCCTCCTCTTCTCCTTCGCTGGTAATACGATGAGCCGAAGCCGGCGTCAGCCGGATGAGCGTCTCAATCGCCTTGTGCGCACCTTTCGCCGTGCGCGATTCGATCAAGTGTGCAAGCAGCATGAAGAAGGAAATGATACCTGCAGCTTCAAATTTCTGATCGACCATGGCTGCCATAACCCCTAGGGCAATCAATTCATCCATGTGCATATGCCCATGAAGCAGGTCCTGAATGGCCGTCTTAAAAATGGGCATAGCCAGAATAATGGACCCGACCGCCATGGCGACCTCACCCACCGCTGTATTTTCAGGAAATAGCCACCGATAAAACAACGCTGCAAGCATCACCGAGGTGCCCAAAAACAACCACCGCACCGGCGAACCGTGATCGTGTGTATGGCCGTGCTCGTGATCGTGATCATGGTCATGACCATGATCATCATGAATATGCTCTGCGTGAGACGTTACCTGCATGATGCTCCGTTACTCGTCATTCACTCCGGGAATTTTCAGCTCTTTACCAGCATCAATCACGATGGTCCGCTGCCCACCGCTTTTCGAATGCACAAGATTCAATGTCTTCACCTTTTTCAAGGCTCGCTTCAGAGCGTCGTGTCGCAAAAATTGCTGCATGACTTCAGGATTCGCCTCGAAGCGTTCGAGAATTTTTTCAAAATACGCCACATCGGCTTTGATTTCGGCCAGCAATTCTTCTTTGGCCGTTTCACCTTCACGTTCAATACGTTCGGCTTCGCCCTTTGCACCGGTTACTTTAGTTTCTGCATATTCCCTCGCCTGAGACAACTTAGTTCCGGCTTCGGATTCCATTCGGTTAACCTCATTCATCGCATCGAACACCTGCAGGGGAGGAATGATATTCAGGATCTTTACGCTTTCCACATTCACCCCCAAGCGCAACGCATCACAAGATCTTTCAAACCGGGCCTTAACCTCCGCGATCAAACCACTGACATCCGAGCGTAGAGCCTGATCCAGCGTCAGACGAGAAAACGCGTGAACGACCGACGCATCAAACAAGCGATGCAGCAATAAATCGGGGTCATGAAAAGAAAAATAGTAGGCTTCAGGATCGCGTACCACGAACTGGAAAGACCAACGCGAATGTACGATATTAGCATCCGCAGTCAGTGCATATCCATCCAGGCCCGGGCGCAGGGTTTGTCCCTGATTGACCGCCTTGGGACCATCGTCCGTCTCCTTCATCTCAAACCAAAACGAGTCACTTACCACCTCTTGCGCACGCAAGGTCGGGATTTTCACTACTTCAGAGAAAGGTCGTGGAAACGTCCAATGCATGCCCGGGCCCTTGATACGATCTTCCCCCTCCCCCTGAACCTTACCATAGGTCAATACGAATGCTTTTTCATGCTGTTGCACCACAAACATTCCACTGAGCAGGTATCCCCCAACGAGCAGAAGCATGAACCACCGCAACATACGGAAGCTCGAACGCAATGCGTCAGACAAAGCCGCATGGCCTGCTGAGGTGTCCAATTCATCAATAGAAGATTGCGTGCTCATTACTCAGGCTGTTTTTGCTCCGTCTGCCTACCTGCCTTCAGTTGATTGAACGGCACGGTTTCCGTACTCAAGATCACCGTAGTTTCATCATCAAACACTTCCTCAATGGTTTCTAACTCCTTGAGAAATTTAGCCAGGTCCGGATTCTTATTGAAGGATTCATAAAACTTGGCCGACTCAAAATCGCCCTCTGCACGCAGTTCCTTCGCCTTCCGCCGGGCCTCTGCCAGAATACCCGCACGATCCGCATCTGCGCGCGCGCGAATGATTTCCGCCTCGGTGTTGCCCTGGGCTCGGTATTTTTCGGCCTCCCACTTTAAATCCGCATTCATGCGATCAAATACCGACTTCGTATTCTGTTCGGGAAGACCGAGTCGATGGATCCCAAGCGTCGCTACTCCGATTCCATACAACTCGAGTGCTTCAGGCCCGATCTGAGCGAGCAGCTCCTCTTCCAATTCAGAAAACGCCATTGCTTCACGGTTGGTATTCACCAGAGCAGAGAAACCTGTTTGACCGATAAGTGCCGAGCGGTATGAGCGGATCAATCCGTCAAGATTGTCCAAAGCTTGCTTTTCACTACCCACCTTCTCCAGAAACAACTGCGGTTTCTCAATTCGCCATCCGATATAGACCGCAATGAGTACGTTCTTCTTATCCGCAGTAATCGTTTCTTCGATCTGGGTTTCGTACGAACGATAGCGTCCATCAAACGAGTAAACTTTCTGAATCGGCCAGGGAAGCTTATAGTATTTTCCGGATTCGGTCAGCTCCTGCTTCGGCTGGCCGAAATGCGTGAGTACGGCGACTTCGCCTTCGCGCACCACGACCACCACCTGCAGCAGGATGAACAGGCCGAGAATAATTCCCCCGGCCACAATTAAAGGTAGGTTCTTTTTCATCAGTCCTTTTTTAAATCTTCGTCCAATAACAAACTGGGCAGATCGACTCCACCGGCTCCCTTGAAATTTATCACCTCGTTGCCCTCGCTGGAGTCGACTACATATTTCCGCAACGACTTAAAGGTGGAACGAATGGTCGCGAGGCGTGCACGGCTTTTGTACACGTCACCTCCTGAATTATAGGCTTCGAGACGCTTTTCAAAATGAATGGCCTCCGCTTCGGCAAGTTCGCTACGCTCGACCATATAAGCAGTAGCCTCCTGTACCAGTTTTTCACGTTCAGCCCGGGCTTCGGGCAACACTTGTTCAGCGTAGGTACGCGCCTCAAGGATCATTTTCTCCTTTTCGGAAATAGCATCAACGACTCCTTCATAGGCCGAAGCGGCCTCGACCGGAGGATGAATGCTATATACGCCAATAAAACGAACTGTGACGCCAAGGTTGATCTCATCGAACGCCTCCTGAATACGCTGTTTGAGCACATCGCAGAATGCACTACGATCCGTCGCCAAAAGGTCTTTCAGCGTCCGCGACGCCATTTCCTGAGTAAGTACACGGGTAGCCGTTTTTTCCACCATATCGCGAGGTCGCGCATAATTGTACGCATACGCTTTAAGGTCCTTCACTTCGTATTGCAGGGGGATGTTTGCATTCAGGAAGCCCACGAGTGTAGAAGTGGCTGCACTGGGAACATCTTCTACCACTCCAACCAGCGGATTATATACCAAAAATCGCGACTCCTCCTTGTAGTGGGCTTTCGTCCACACCAATACCTCCTGATCGGCGTGGTTTTCATCATCGGGGACAAAGCCCAGATACACTTGCTGCATGCGCTTCACAGGAATACGCTTTACGGTTTCGAACGGCCAAGGCTTTTTGACATGTATTCCACTGTCCAGTCGCCACCCTTCATCGACTGGTCGACCGTACCGTTCTAGGATGCCCTCTTCCTCCGGTCCAAGAACGACCAGGCAGGTCAGTCCGTACACAAGAATGCCCGCAGTAGCCAACATGGGGACCACGGCCGTTTTCAGCATGCGGGCGTACCAATTCTGCGACACATCGAGGCCAAACTGGTAATCTACTGCATGCACCACGTTTTGCGCCATCCTCGTGGGATCGGTCAAAAAGTTAGCAAGGCGACTTTCGTAAGCGACCCCGGTCAAAAATTTCCGGCGGGGAGAATAAAACGCGACGATGAGCATCAACAGGCTTTCAACCGCGATCAAAAACAGAATTCCAACCAGAGCGTAGGCTCCAGCAACGATCATTCGACTACCAAATGGGATCGCAAGCAGTGGGATTACGGCTGCGGCAAAAGATATCAGACTGGCAACCCCGGTAGCAATACCGGGGCCCTTGTATAACCGCAATGTCTTATCACGACTGAGCCCGGTCAGGTACCGACTAGACAAGAACAACACAAAGCCCTGCCCCAGTAAAAAGGTCGCCGCCAACAACTCATCCTGGACCAAAGCGGAGGCCTTTCCCAACTTGATCTTGTTGAGCAACCACAGCCCCCAGATCGCCTCAGCGAGAAATAGGAGGATGGTTATCGCTGGCACCACCACTTTTTCAAACTGTCGCCGACTGCGCTCTGTGGTAAGCGGCGCGTCCTCCCCCTCATCACCAAATAAAGAAGCATCCGGGCGCTCGTCACGAGCCAATCGATCCTCCCGCATCTCCGTCATGCTCAACCGCGCCAAACGCATGCGGACCAAAACCAATCCACAAATAACACAGGCAACGGCGGAAAATGGCACCAAGGCAGGGAAGAACAACAAACCGGTACGATGGCTGAGATACACATTGAGACCTGCAACCAAGGCCGACAAGATAGCGGCAAACACCAATGATTTCTCGTGATTTTTTGACATCTCAGCGAACTGTTTGACGGTCTCCCCGACCCTGCTAAAATGAAGCGTGATAACAAATTAAGAAAATTCGACAATCTTATTATATCGGCAGGAAGCGGTGTTTCAAGCAATGGATTCACCCTGTTACAAACTAGGCAGCGCCTCAAAAATAGAGATCGGCTGGATTCTGCTTATACCCCCCCAGTCAGACCCGCAGCAGCGCTTGCCAAAGCACAAATTACCCGTCATACCCCCCCTATGAGCAATCAAACCATCCTAATTACCGGTGCCAATCGCGGCATCGGCCTTGAATTCGCCAAACATTATGCGGCACAGGGTCACCAGGTGATCGGAGCCTGCCGCGAAACCAGCGAGGCCCTCGAAGCCATATCAACCCGGATCATAACGGGGATCGACCTGAGCCATCTTTCAAACATTGTCACCCTCGCGGAGGAACTGGGCGACACCCCGATTGATACACTAATTAATAATGCAGGCATGTGGCACGACGAAACCGTAAATGATATGAATATCGACCAGATCATCGAGCAGATGACGATCAATGCCTACGCACCGTTAAAGATCACAACCACCTTACTACCCAACCTCAAGGAAGGCTCTAAGGTCGCAATGATCACCAGTCGAATGGGTTCAATTGCCGATAACTCGTCGGGCGGTCGATACGGTTACCGTGGATCAAAGGCCGCCCTCAATATGTTCAGTAAATCATTGGCGATCGACTTGAAACCAAAGGGCATTGCCATAGCAATTCTTCATCCAGGGTATGTGCAAACCCGGATGGTCAATTTTGGTGGAGACATTGCTGCAGATGAATCGGCACGAAAACTTGCTGGTATCATCGAGAATCTGACGCTCGAGAATAGTGGTACCTTCTGGCATTCAAACGGTGAAGTTCTGCCCTGGTAATCACATCAAAATCCAGGACTCATCGACCATTTGCCTCTGACAGATCTGTCGCTACCAACCACCGGGGTCCCGACCTCATCCGCTCCGGTAAAGCGATCGCTCTTGAGGAGCCTGACCCGCACGCCCATTTTGTGCACCAACTTCTATTTCTTCTCTCGCAAACCATATTCATTCAGTTTTCGATGCAGCGTCCGACGACTGATCCCCAACTCCTCGGCTGCCCGTGTACGATTGTTGTTGTTCCGCTTCAGCGCCTGAGTGATCATCTTTTTCTCTGCATCCTCCATAGAAAGACCCGCCGCAATCACATTTCCGCCGGTCGACTCTTCTCGGTTTTTAAGATTCGTCGGCACATCTCGCAGAGTCAATCGGTTGTTCCGGCAGAGCACGACCATGCGCTCGATAACGTTACGTAACTCCCGTACGTTCCCGGGCCAATCATATCCTGCCAAAGCCTGCAAGGCATCGGTGGTTATCCCGTCAATTTCCTTATCATTTTCGGCGGCTAATTCCTGGATAAAATGGCCAACCAACAACGGTATATCTCCCGCTCGCTGCCTCAAAGGCGGCAAATCGACTAAAACAACATTCAACCGGAAATAGAGATCTTCACGAAAAGTTCCCTCCTCCACCATTGCTCGCAGGTCCTTATTCGTCGCCGCGATCAACCGTACGTCGACCTCAACGGGTTCACTACCGCCCA
>Ga0181574_10006092_pt1 | contig 10203 bp, 5 predicted proteins | sample 101ome_24_FD_145600 | JGI IMG/M metagenome (GOLD analysis project Ga0181574, IMG submission 145600) | Coastal salt marsh microbial communities from the Groves Creek Marsh, Skidaway Island, Georgia - 101410AT metaG (spades assembly) | ecosystem: Environmental > Aquatic > Marine > Intertidal zone... | reverse complement strand
CAAGCCGATCAATGTGCGTTGGCCAATCCGGCAACCGAAGCGCCTTAAGATTGGATTCGCGAGCGCCGTGCCAGATACCGTGCTCATAAAGCCGGTCATGAGTCGAAAGAAACAGTCCTGCGCGAGAAAGTAGGTGAAGTGACGCACGGACCAAAACGGCGCGCTGTTATGACGCCCCCAGCGATTACCCACCAGGATCAGTTTCACAAGCAATGCAAGGAGGGGCAGCGACAGCGGCACAACGATGCTGGTGATCAATGCCGCACCCACGTTGCTAAAGCCCATGATGTTGAGGCTGACAAGTAAGCCAGTGGCCAGAAAAACCGTGATCCCGGGGATGATGCCCACTGAGCCGAGATCGTTCAGCAGGAATCGCGCCAGAAAAATACCGAGTGATGGCACTGGGTGCGCGGGCGCACTCTGCGGGTCGGTGGCGCCCATCTCCAAAGGTGGGTTGCCGGCCAACACGCGCTTGGTATCGGGGCGATCGTTGTACTGCGGTCGATATAGGTGGGGCCCCATTGGTGTCGACACCCCGAGAAGCAGATTGCCGGGGATGGGGCCCGGTTCGATCATGGCATTGTTACTGGCAAAGAATCCGGCAGGCATTTGAACCGGCTGTGTGAGCAAAAACGCGCCGTGCTCGTCGAGCACATTGCAAAAGCAGCCTTGCGCGATGAACACGTTGGCATCCGCGTGGAGATGCTCGGGAAGCAGGTTCACTAATTCATCGCACTCAGAGGCCCCGACCCGCGAGAACTTGACGCCTGCCAGTGCGCGCAGGTACTGGCCGGTGAGACTCCAGCCCCACATCTGCTGGACCTGATTCATCTTCGTTTGCCGATAGCGGGCCAGCGTCCCTCGTAAACTGGCTGCGCGTATCCAGCCCGGTGGCGTGGGCGTGAGCCGAAGAAAAATGCAGAGAATGAGCGAGCTGGTGAGTATTCCCAACCAGATACCGATCACGCCCGAGCCACTCATCACCAAAAGATCGCGACCTGTCAGCATGTTGGCATCCAGATTCACTTTGCTGAGCGCCTCGAATCCGAGAAACCAGGTGGTCAGCAGCGCAATAAATGCCCCGGGCACAATCACCAGCGCGAGCTCCAACGCAAATTGTGTGATGACATTGCGCAGGTCGATTGCCGCGTCGGCGAGTGCGGAAGAAGGGGCAAGTTCAGGGGTCTCGGGGGGTTGGTAGTTGCCCGCCTTGGTTCCCGGAACGCCGCTGATCTGGCTATTGGGCTCGGTCTCGGTATCCAAGCTGGACAGGGGTGTGAGCCATGAATGATGTCCCAGTGAAGCGCCACCGCAGAGCATGGAACGGCTACCCACCCGCGCTTTGTGCCCAACGCGGATCCTGTCCAGAATGAACTCGTCTCCCTCCCATCGGGCGCTACTGATCTGCACGCCCGCTTGAATAACAGCCTCTGGTCCGATTGAGATCAGCGAAATGGGGCCATACCACTCGGTGCTCTGGGCGATAAAGGCTTTGGGATGCACGTCAGCGCCCAAGCGATTGAGCGCCCAATTGAATAACACCGGGCTGCGTAGACCGCTCACCAACGGTTTGAGCACAAAGTCGGTCTGCTGCTCTAACCACCACAGTTGCAGGTGATGACTGGATAACTTTCGGTAACGCCCGGGTGCGATGTTGGGTGCGCGCACTGAAATCGCCTGAATGCCTCGCAGTAGCAGCACCCACCCAAGATTCACGAAAGGTACGATCATGTAGACGCAGTAGGCGATGATGGTCGCGCTCAGAAAGCCGAAGATATCGCCAACCAGCAGCAATTCCTCGGGGTCGATAATCGCAAGGCTCAAGGCCGCCATCAGCAATAGCGGCACCCTGAGTAGGACAGCGGCCAATGCCTGCAGCGCTGTGAAATGTCGGAATCCGAACAAGCGGGCCGCTTGCTGGCCTTGCTGTGTGTATGCCTCTGACTCCGTCTGCGTCGCGGCGGTCGATGCCAGCGACTGCAGTCCATCATCGATTTGGGTCGGTAGCTGGCCGATGGCGGCGGCGGTTCGTGTTTCGCTGAGCAAGCCCCTGACCGAGACGGGATAGCCCGCGGCCTGAAGTTGCTGCGTTAGCCGCGCGATCGCAATCGAGTGAGCGCCCCAGTCGATGAAGTCATCGTGCCAGTCGAGTGTCGGCCCGAGCTCAGCCCGGCACAGGGTCAGCACCTCTATTGGCAAAGACGCAGTCTCATCATCAGTAACAGCGAGCGTTACAGGGCCCTCTGACGCCTCAAAACCGGCAACATGAGCCACCGAGGGCAAGGCGCGGCGATTGATTTTGCCGGAGGCGGGCACCAGCTCGAATTGATTCACGACAAAAAAGCGACTGGGTACGGCGTAGGGCGGGAATCGCGCTGAAATCAGCTGTTGCGCTTCACCCACCAATGCATGGTTTAGGGGCTGGATGTTGGTGGCCGCGCTTTCCTCCGACCAGAGGGCTGGGGCTCGCAACAAGGCGACGAGCTCATTGTCCTGGCAGTCCAACACCGCTGTCTCAATGTCGGCAAATTGATCCTGCAACAGCGACTCGATGGGCTGTGCCTCAACCCGATAGCCCCTGACCTTCAACTGGGCATCAATGCGGCCGTGGAAATGCACCCGCAGGGTGTTCGGGTCAATGTGGCAACGGTCTCCCGATCGGTAAATCTGACCGAGCTCGGGATGGGTAACAAATCGCTCGCCGGTGACCTCGGGCAGGTTGCGGTAGCCGCGGGCGAGTTGTATGCCGCCAATGCAGAGTTCGCCCTCCTCACCGTGTGGCAGGGGTGTCAGCGTGTCCGGGTCGACAATCGTATAGCTGACGCCGGGAAACGGACTACCGATCGTGACAGCCTCATTGGGCCTCAGGAGTTGGCGGCTGGTATCGGTGCTGACTTCCGTCGGGCCATAGGTGTTGACGATCTGTCGCCGGGCCCGCGACCAGGGCTCGATTAAGGAGGCGGGAAAGGCCTCGCCGGCCGGCACGATATAGCGGCATATGGGGTAGGGCAGGTCGCATTCGGGGTGTGCGGTCAGCGTCGACAGTAATACGGGCGGGCAAAAGAGTGCGGTCACCTGCGCGTCACGCAAAACCGGCAACAAGTCAGGGCCGGATCTGAGCGCTGACTTGGTGAGCAGCACGACCTCGCAGCCGGCGACCCAGGCGCTGTACATCTCGGAAATGCTACCGTCATATCCCAGCGACGAGGTCAACGAGCTGGCGTCGCTACCGGGGACGAAATCGTAAAACGTCGCATAGGACTGGGCGAGGTTGATATAGCCCGCATGATGGCACTCAACGCCCTTGGGGTGGCCGGTGGTGCCACTGGTATAGAACAGCGAAGCCAGTCTGCGCTGCGGGTCATCCAGCCACGGCGCCGAAGCTGCGCGGGACGATCTAGACTCCGCCTGTTTGAGCAATGCCTCTGGCGATAGAAACTCACCGGTATAGCCCGGGGGCAACTTGTCGCTGATGAGCAGGGCGGGCCGGGCGTCACTTAGGACGCGCGAGAACAGTTCCTCTGGCGCGTCGGGGTCGATAAAGCATTGAGTCGCGCCCGCCTTAAGGATGGCCAGATGCAGGGCAACGACGGTGACTGAGTCTTGAGGCAGGCGCACTGCCACGACTTGATCCGCCTCGGAAATCGCCCCGCCGATGACGGCCGCGAGTTGGTTAGCGAGTTGATCGAGCGCCGCGTAGGTCAGTGACTCGCCCGTCTCGGGCACCGACAGCGCGGTCAATTTGGGGTATTGCGCCGCCGAGCGCTCAAATACCTCGTGCAACCAGCGCGCACCCTGCTGGTGGCGATGAGTGCCCCAAGGTGTCGATGGATAGGATTGGGTCAGGGTGGGTTCCTGACTGGGTGAGCAGGCGTTGTCGGCCACCACCTGACGATAGCGGACCCAGGCCGCGGTCACGGCGGCGGGTAGCAGTGCGATCCACAGTAGCGTCATCGAAGCCTGCCGCAGTCGGTCATGGTGGGCCCGTCAGGAAAAATAGGATTCCATCTTGCCACGGCGCCGGGTATCCAGCGTGACGCAGTGAAAGCCGCCACCCATCATGCGCGAGTGGCGCAGCGTGAGCGGGATCACCTCCAGCCCCTTGGATTCAAGCAGTGCGATCAATCCGGTCTGGTAGCTGTCGACCACCACGGTATCGGGTCCAAGACTGAACAGGTTCATGTCGATCCATTCACTGCCAATGGCCTGCTGGAGATATTCGGGACTGTGACGCTCCTGATTTTCCATCGGCGGACTGAAGATGATCTCCCAGTCTTTCAGAAACTCAGGGATGGTATCCATCGACAGGCGCTCGGGGTTGGCCAGCACCAGCCCCGGCCGCAGCGCCACCAAGGTCGAGTCGATGTGGCTGCCGAAGTACACGTCTTTCATGAAGTGCACACGGAACTCATCGCCGAGTATGCGCTGCAACCAGTGACCGCCTAATTCATTGCCCGTCGCACTCACCAGATAGAGCAAGTCGCGCCCGAAGCGCAGGATATTGGCAGCGTCAAAAGCGGGTTCATAGTTCTGTGGCGTGGGCGTGGCCGGGTCAAACTCAAACAGGTGATCTTCCAGTAGCGGCTTAGGGGCGCTGAACCACTTGGCGCCGCTGTCATAGTATTCCATGAGCAGACGACGATAGGAGCCGGTCTCCAGTGAGCGGCCGCGAATCACGTTGGGCGTTTCGATAATCGTATCGCCGATCACCAGCAGCACATCCCGGGGGCAGTAGTTGTAGTACCCCTGGGTTTCCCACTGGACCGTGCTAATGGTCTGCTCGTGTGGCCAGGTGTCTGGCCGCCGGACGATAACGCCGCGAGCTTCTAAGGCATCAACAAAGCCCTGCAGGTCTTCCTCGGTTTCTTCAATAATCTGATCCGGAAAGGCGCCTTGAGGAATGTCCGTGAGTTCGCGATCCGGATACTCGGCCAAGCGAGTACTGGGGTCCGCATAGGGAAAGCGGGCGCCGAGAGGATTGCCCACGATGACTTCTTCGAGTGGATCCCACTCGTTACAACTCCAGACTTTGGACATCGATTGCTACTCGTCTATCTAAAACTGGCCCGTGAGTATCACTTTTGGCCGACACAACGAAAAAGGGCCACCCGGAGGCGGCCCCTGATATGAGTGAAGTGCAGGCTTAGCCTTCTTCACTCTCCCACAGTGCGCTGCCGTGGCAAGTCATGGTCTCACGCTCCATTTGCGCAACGTCAGAGGAGGGATAAGCATCCCACCATTGGCCGTAGTTGCTGAAAGATGACCAACCGACGACCATCATCACGTCGGTACCGTCGCCATCAGCGCCTACTGCAACGGGGTAGAGAGACCACACCATCATGCCTTCACCACCGGGCAGCGCGCTTGCTGCTTTTTTCCAATCGCTTGCTTGCGCCATCACCGACTCTTCGTTCACGTCGCCGTTGATGTTGCACTTCCACATTTGAACGGGTTGACCCGCCGATGCGAAGGGTGAAACCAGCATCAGGGCGGCTACTGCAGATACAAAACCTTTGAGTTTCATGGGATCTCCTTAGTTGACCTCAAACGGAACCTAACAAGGAGCCGTGATCAGTGCAATCGCTGGATTCGGCCTGTCACCTATTGCTAATTGAGATGTTTACCGCGGTTTCAACCGGTTTCTTCGGGCCTGGCCTTGATGCGTAGCAAGCGTCGCGTCCAGACCGATTGGAAAATAGGGTCCAGCCAGCGGTAAAGCCGCCCCGACACCACCACCGGTTTTCCGGCCTCGACACCTTTGATGGCATCGCGCACCACCACGTCAGCGTTGTACCAGAGCCATTTGGCCATATTGTTTTTCATCTCCATGAGGCCAGCTGTCTCATGGAAATCGGTATGGGTGAAACCAGGACACAGGGCCGACACATGCACGCCCTGCGCGGCGACGGTGAGATTCAGCTCCTCCGAGAGCGCCACCAGATAGGCTTTTGCTGGCCCGTAGTTGCAGCCTCCGGAGCGTGGCACCCGTGCCGCTACTGACGCCACATTAATGACGCGACCGTAGCCTCGTTCCACCATGTCAGGAATCATTCGATGGCAAAGGTCCGCCACGGACAACATCATCAGTTGGAAGAAGGTCTGTTGCGCCGCCCAATCGCGATCTTTGAGTAAATCCGGGCCCGCAACGCCGGCATTATTGATCAGCCAGCTGACCTGCCAGCCGGATGACATGCAGGTGCTAATGATCTGAGCCCCTGCACCCGGCTCATTCAAGTCCGCGACAATGAGCTGACATTGGATCGTGTGCGCCGCGCGAAGTTCATCAGCCAGCCTGCTGAGCCGGTCCTCTCGCCGCGCCACCAAAATGAGATTGTGCCCGGCCGCGGCCAGCTGCCGGGCAAACTCGGCCCCCAATCCGGCAGAAGCGCCTGTGATCAACGCATAGTCATCCCGTTTTGTGGTGTCGTTCATCGTTACTCACGTTTGTCTTGAGAGAAGTAGGTGGGTTCTGTCGGTCCGTGCAGTTTCAAAGTGTCATGGACCAGCTGTGGAGCCGGATTTTCCAGGCACCGCTATCGTCCTTGGCCACCACGTCGATGTAGTGAGACGTGGTCGACTCTCCCTCCAGCGCACCCTCAGGTAGATCGGCATCTGCACTGGCATCGACGATACGACGAATCGTGTAGTCGTACTCAACCACCGCCGCGTCACCCATCATGGTGATGCTGTGTGGGGTGTCGATAGTGATTTCGTAGCGCGCGGTTTCAAACACCGGCCCCAGGAACTCGCGATAGTTATCCCGCCCGTCCAGACCCGGCACACCCGGGGGCCGCAGGCTGACGTCTGGGTGGAGGCCGCCGACATAGCCGTCGATATCACTGCCTTCCACCGCGCGGATCCAACCCTGGTACAGCGCCAGAATTTCTTCATGATCGCTGCCAGCGTGGCCAACCGGTGAGAGTAGCGAGGTCATGGTTAACGTTGTGGCCAAGAGGGCGGCGAGAAGTGGGGTTCGGATGGCAGACATAGTGTTGTTTTTCCTTGTTATGGGCTTTGTCGGTGCACTGCACTCGTCAAGGATTGTGTGGACATTGAGCCAGGTGCGCAAGTGAAGTAGCGTCGGGCGGGCTAGGTGGATAAAGCCAGTGTTTGCATGTAGGCAGCGGCACTCACGTCCCGATGGTAGGCGCTGACCGCCTCAGTGAGCACCTCTGATCGGGGCGGCGCTGCCAATACCGACAGCAGTGCTGACGCCAGCCCATCAACGTCGCCCATCTTTACCAGCGGTGCGATGCGACCGGCATCGAGCAGTTCCCTTGGCCCGCTCGGGCAATCGGTGCTGACCACCGGAATGCCCAGCGCCATGGCCTCGGTCAGGGTATTGGGGGAGCCCTCCCAACGCGACGACAAAGCAAAAACCGAAGCCTTGCTCATCCACGCCCAGGGATTGCTCTGAAAGCCCAGCAGTGCGATGTCCTCTCCAATACCCAATTTTGTGGCCTGCGCTATCAGCTCACTGCGGAGTCCGCCGTCACCGAGAATGATCAGCCGCGCCTCCCGCTGTGAACGGACCCGGGCGAACGCCGCGATCAGCGTCGTGAAATCTTTTTGCTCGGTCAGCCGGCCGACGCCCATGATCACGGGGACTGGGCTATTTTCTGATAACCAAGGGTGCTCCACGGGCTCGGTGGCGGCAGCGAGCATCTCGGGAGTGATGGTGGGGTTGCGCACCACCGTGACACGGGATTCGCTCATGCCGGTGATGGCCAACACGTCTTCTGCCACGCCCTGCGAGACCGCGATTAATTTCTCGAGTTTGGGATAGTGTTTGCGCATCGCTTTGTACCAGCGCTGTCGCCGCCGTGATGACTTATTGGCCAGCGCCGCCGAGACGGTCGTGCCAATGCGTCCCGAGATGGGCGTGTCGGTTCTCGCGAGCTGCCTTGCTCTGAGAGCAGCCAGAATGCCCCGGTGTTTAATGGCAAGTAGCGCGTCGGGGCGCTCTCGCTTGAGATAACGGGACACCTCCCAAACGCTGGTCAGTGAATGCCGAGCGCGCAAGGAGATGATATTGGCCGAATCAGGGAGCCTGTCGACATAGGGCCCCTGGGCTTTAATTAACAGCACATCGAGATCGATCGGTGCGTCCACCAGAGCTTGGCAAAGGTTGGCGATCATCCGCTCTACGCCACCCTGTCCAGAGAAAGAAACCAGAATCGCCAGTTTTGGCCGTGTCACGCTGCATCGCCGGTGTAAGGATCGCCGCAGATTAGCACAGGGATTTTGTTCGGAGCTGCGTTTAAGAGACCGGCAATACAGGTTCATGTCGCAGCGACCGTGGGTTCGTTGGGGCGGTTTGGTGAGTCGGGGCCGCGCGCTTACACTGCGATCTGCCGAGATGGGCAGGAGAGGCGGTCGGTGTTCAATAGCCAGTATCCGGGAAGGTTTTTTTAAATGTGCGGCATCGTCGGATTTGCTGCGAGCGGGGAGCTACAGGCTGACCGGCTCCCCCTTGCTATGGCGGCGCTTCAGCACCGCGGACCGGATGGCCAGGGCGAGTCCAACGAAGGGCAGGTCGCACTCGGGCACACGCGGCTGTCGATTATCGACCTTGAGGGCGGCGCGCAGCCGTTGCGCTCCCCTTGCGGCCGCTATGTGCTCATCGCCAACGGCGAAATCTATAACCACGTAGAGCTCCGGCAGGAGCTCTCGGCACTTGGTGCCCAATTCCTCACGGGCTCGGACAGCGAGGTGATTCTGCAGGGCTATGCGCTCTGGGGTCGGGATGTGCTGCAGCGCATTGAAGGTATGTATGCCTTTGCACTGCAGGACATTCAGCAGGGCGAGGTGTTGATTGCGCGGGACCCGTTGGGCATGAAGCCGCTGTACTGGACCGAATCAGCAGATGGCGTGCGCTTCGCCTCAGAGCTGAAGGCGCTGTTGGCACTGCTGCCTTCCACACCCAGCCTCAACCCGCTGGCCATACGCCAATATATTGAGGCGCAACACCCGCTTTCTCACAACACCCCATTTGTAGGGATCAAGCGCGTTTTAGCAGGTGAGGCTGTGCTGATTCGTGACGGGCGCGTCATAGAGCAATGGCGCCACTGGCGCGTGGAGCAGGTCGAATCGATCAGTGAGTCCGGCCCGATCTCGGCACTCGACAATCTCATGGAAACCGTATTCACCCAGCACCAGCGCTCCGACGTGCCGATCGGACTGTTTCTGTCCGGCGGGGTCGACTCAACGATCTTGCTGGGTTTGATGCGTCGTTATGGTATGCAAGACATCCACACTTTTTCGCTAGGTTTCCCCAGCTCATCGGTGGGGGATGAATTGGACGTCGCAACGCGCATGGCGACGCATTTCGGTACCCACCACCGGGTGATCACCCCCGGGGCGGATGACATGCTGTCGCGACTGCCACAGGTCGTTTGGGCGGCGGATGATCTGATGCGCGACCCTGCGAGTTTGCCGACTCTGCTGTTAGCTGAAGAGGCCAGTCAGTCGATGAAGGTGGTGTTCTCGGGCGAGGGCGGCGATGAGAGTTTTGCCGGCTATGGCCGCTACCGTACCGGGGCGCTAGAGCGATTTTTAAAAAATATTGCGTTCCCTGGTACTGGTGGCTTTCGTTCCCGGGGCGATCTCCGCGGTGGTGCGGCGCGACAGCTTCTGGGCGATAAATTGATGGAGGTTGGTGGAGGCTGGCGAGCCGAACTGATAGCGAGTTGGCAGTCGTATCCCGCTGCGTGGACACCGCTACAAAAGATGCAGGCGTTGGATCTGCAACACGCCCTGCCCGATAACCTGTTGGTCAAAGCCGACCGGATGCTCATGGCGCACGGCGTAGAGGGGAGAATGCCCTTCGTAGATCAGCGGGTGGTGTCATGGGGTTTGGGAGCGGCAGACGCACTGAAGTGCGATCGCCGTGAAGGTAAAAAGATCCTGAAGGACTGGGCACAGCGCTTTATGCCCGCTGAACATTTTGCCGCGAAGAAGCGTGGCTTTTACGTGCCGGTGAATGATTGGTGGCGGGGTGATCGACTCGAGGCGCTGGGGCGTGTGCTCACCGGCAATGAAGCGATACGAGAGTGGTTCAGGCCCGCCGGAGTGGAAGCCCTGCTCGCAGAGCAGCGCAGGTCGCAGCGCGCGGGAAGGCAGTTAATGACTTTATTGCAGTTTGCGCTGTGGCATCGCTTTTTCGTGGAGTCAGTCACGCCCGCGTTGCCAGAAGTGACCGAC
>Ga0181574_10006091_pt1 | contig 10203 bp, 9 predicted proteins | sample 101ome_24_FD_145600 | JGI IMG/M metagenome (GOLD analysis project Ga0181574, IMG submission 145600) | Coastal salt marsh microbial communities from the Groves Creek Marsh, Skidaway Island, Georgia - 101410AT metaG (spades assembly) | ecosystem: Environmental > Aquatic > Marine > Intertidal zone... | reverse complement strand
TTTATATCAAAATATACATGATATAAAAATTCAACCGTTGGCGCCAAAGGTTGAATTTTTATATCATGTATATTTTGATATTAATGAAGTGGCGGCACGATCCCCAGGAAACTTTGGATTTGCTAAAGCAGAACCAAATATAGAAGTAGGAATGTTGGTTAAACAGTGTAATGTTCCAGGCGTAAACGTTACTACAGAAACAAAAAATCAATACGGTAAAAAAACAAATATTCAAACACAGGTACAGTATACTCCTGTAAACATCACATTTCATGATGACCATACTAATTTAATAAGTGGTATGTGGCAACAGTATTTTAAAAATTATTATGCCGACTCTAACTTCCCAGATGAGTTAGGACAACAACCTACATATTCTGCATATAGAAATGTTGGCCCGGGTGCTAACAAAGCAACAACATTATCACAATATCAATTTGGTTATCACAGTTGGGTAACAGCAAACTTTTTTAATCGTATTTCAATTTATCAATTAAGCCAACATAAATTCTATGAATACACTTTAATTAATCCAATAATTCAAAGTTGGGAAGGTCCACAACTCAGCAGTGCAAGTAGTAATCCTGCAGAAAATAGAATGACAATTATATACGAAGGTATAAAGTATGCAGAAGGAGATATTAAAATCGGAACTCCGGATGGGTTTGCACAACTACATTACGACACAACACCTTCGCCTTTATCATTAATGGGTGGCGGAACAGCAACGTTGTTTGGTGATACAGGTGTGCTTGCTGGCGGCTTGGATGTGTTTGGCGATGTAATGAGTGGAGACGCATTTCTTAATCCTCAAAACTTTATTGGAACAGCAATTAAAACAGTTAACACAGTTAAGAACGCAAAAGAATTATCAAAAAATAAAGGTGCTATAAAAAGTGAATTACTTAATATAGGTACAAAAGCAGTAACAACAACAATTAATAATGCAATAAGAATACCTGCTTCTGATAAAGTAAACGATATTGATGCAACAGTTACAAAAGCATGGACAGATGGTAAGATTGATATTGAAACAAAATTTAGCAAAGATGGTACGACAAACGAGTTTTTTAAGACAACAACTTTTGGAACAACAAGTCAAGGTACCTTTACGGGTTTTGCAGGTTCAAGAACAGAAGGTTCAACTATAAACAAAGACGGAACAACAAAAAACGGCGGCGCAGTATAACATGATTCCTACATATTCAAATTTACCAATCGATGATCAACTTAAAAAGAACGACAGTTCTGTTGATTCAAAAAGATTTTTTGAAAACTACAACAAATATGAATTTCAATTTCAAGCAAGTGAAAGCGATGCTACTGTTGCATTCTTTACACAAAGAGGAATGGAAGAAAGTGCGGCTAGAAGCGTAGCATTTATTTTTTTAAAGCAATGTAAATTAGATGATGTAAATCCTTTCGAGTTATTATCAAAATTAAAAAAACTAGAAGGTCAAGGTAACACACTAGATAACGTTGTTGGTGAAATATTAAACATTAATAGAATTAAAACGTCAGCACTTGGTTCAAAAGTAGAACCTGCTGTAACTAATCCGGCAAAGAGGAACATCGTTGCATAATGGCTCGCTTAGGAAACTTTGCCCATGGCAAATTTGAATTAAAAAATCCTGACAAGTACATAGGAACTAAAACTCCGTTGTATCGTTCAAGTTGGGAATGGCACTTTATGAAAATGTGCGACGAGCATCCTGCTGTTGCAAAGTGGGCAAGCGAAAGCATAAAAATTCCTTATAGAAATCCTTTAGACGGAAAGTACACTATATATGTTCCTGACTTTTTTATTGTGTACGCAAACAAGTCCGGAAAAACACGTGCCGAAATAATCGAAATCAAACCAGAAAATCACACGGTGAAAGAACAAGTTGGCAAAAGTGCCTATAATCAAGCCAACTACATTAAAAACAAAGCCAAGTGGGAAGCGGCCGCGGCATACTGTAAACAAAACGGTATTCAGTTTAGAGTTATAACTGAAAAAGATTTATTCCACCAAGGCAAGAGAAGATAAGTATTATTATGACAAAGAAATTAGAAGAATTGCTAGATTTACCAGAAATTAAAGATACCATGGAGCAGGTTGAAAAACCAGAGCCTTCAAAGGAAGTCAAAAAGGAAACAGTCAGCCTTGAGCGAAGTATAGCAGAATTTGATAAGATATCTGCCGCTTTACCTATGGTCAAAGGTCTTGGAGAATTAGCAGACAAAGAACTGGATGAATTAGCAGAAAAAGCAAAACAGAGTTATGAAGATCTAATGGATTTGGGCATGAACGTAGAATCACGTTATGCGGGTAGGGTATTTGAAACAGCAAGCAATATGCTTAAAAATGCCATAGACGCCAAGAGTCAAAAATTAGATAAAAAGTTAAAAATGGTTGAATTACAACTTAAAAAACAAAGTTTAGATCAAAAAGCAGGCGATCAAGCGGATACTATAGACGCAGAAGGGTATGTAGTTATGGATCGCAATGCCATTTTAGAGAAGATTTTAAACAAGGATCAAGATAAATAAACGTAGTTAAAGGAGAATACTAATGGTAGGCACATTTAAAAAATATCTAGCAGAAGCCTCAAAACAGTATGATTTTGTTATCAAAGTTGCTGGCGGTCTAGATGAAAACTTTGAAGATAGTTTAGAAGTAGCATTGAAAAAATTTGATGTTGCAAATCTATCTGCAGGTAAGAAAACTCCAATTCAAAATGTTCCTTTAGATTTTCCTGATTTAACAAATACAGAAGTAACAGTATTTGAAACTACTTTAAACTATCCAACTACACAACAAGAATTACGTGACTATCTAGCAGACGCTTTAAACACACAACAAGATTACATTCGTGTACGTAAGCCAGGTGAACCATATGAAGAATATCAAAAGGAAACTGAAGATAAGCCATATGAGTCAAAATTAATGGATGGTGAGTACAAAGATGGTGATGCTGTAAACAAGGATGATTTAGTTGTTACTGAAAAAGGCAAAGAAACATTTTTACAGCAATTAGCAAAAGAACAAAAAGAACGTAATCAGGGAGCAGAATAATGTCATACGAAATGGTAGACGTACTAAAACGTTTAAGAGAAATTAATGAAAAGAATCCTGAAGTGCATTCAGATGCATTAGAAAATGTTGAAAAAATGACTGCTCCGGTTGAAGAAGCAAAGAAAGCAAAACCTGATTTTCTTGATATGGATAAAGATGGCAATAAAAAAGAGCCAATGAAAAAAGCAATCAAGGATAAAGAAAAGAAAAAAGTAGACGAGTCAATTACTATTAGTGCTGACTCACCAGAAGACTTACCAGTTATTGCACAGATTATGAAACTGGCAGGTATGCAACCTGTAACACCTGACATGATGCCAGATGTTGACAACGTTCCTGCAATGAAGGCTGATGACAATATTAATGGTAATGCAGACTGCGGTTGTGATGCACCGGAATATGATAACTCACCAGACGAACAGTACAAAGGTGTTGAAGATGTAACAACAGACGCTGGCGTAAACGGTCTTAATGGAAAGAGTCAACCACAAGATATTAGAGTAAAAGATGCTAGTCCTTATGCAGATTATGAACAACGTCTTGCACAATTAGCAGGAATTGAAAATGAAGAAGTTGAGGACGAAGTAACAGATCAAGAAACAGAAGAAGGTTACGCTAACTCAATGGGTAACGAAAAAGAAGATCCAACTTACAAAGGTTATGATCCAGACTATTCAGATCACACAGAAGACGGTAAACCAAAAGTACGTTACATTCCAAGCAGATACGGCGATAACCCATTAGAGTCGATCGAAAACAATCTTAAATCAGAATACGAAAAATTTAAAAAATAATTCCTAACTACCTTAGGATTTTTGCCCCGTATAAAAGCGGGGCTTTTTTTTGACTTATAGTTCAATAAATATTATTATGAAGACGGAATATACCAACGCCTTCTATCGAATCGTTTGTGAGACGAAAGAAAAACACGGTTATGAATTACCCGTTGAACTTGAGTCTTACATTGTATATCTTTTGGCGAGTCATTTAGATCGTCCAGACTTTTTACCACAGTCAACATTTGCTGAAGCATATCTTAAACTAGAACGTCCTTATACACAAAACGCAAAACAATTAGGAGATACTTGTTTGTTTGTTACAGGTGTATTTCCTACATATGGTAGTAATAAAGGTCTAAATGTTAAGTATTATTCTAATATAGGCAAAAGCAGTTATAGCATGGCTAGTGAATATTTAAATTTAGGATTATTTGAAAATTTAAGCATACACTTTGACTTATTACGTGATTTTATAGATATTAGCATCAATAAACAAAATATCCATCCGTTTTTAAGATAAGTAATAGTATGGCACAAAACGCAAAGAGCCTTGACGGTGTACTTGTCAAAAAAGCACACACAAGGACCAGATACACAGAAAAAGAAATTGAAGATTTGAGGGCATGTGCAGATCCTGACACAGGTGCAATGTTCTTTATGAGAAACTTCTTTTATATTCAGCATCCTACCAAAGGTAAGTTGTTGTTTGAGCCTTTTGAGTTTCAAGAAAGGCTGGTAGATTCATATCACGGTTATAGATTCAATATTAATATGCTACCAAGGCAGACAGGTAAGTCTACCACGGCGGCAGGATATCTATTGTGGTATGCTATGTTCAATCCTGATGTAACAATTCTTATAGCGGCACACAAATATGCAGGTGCTCAAGAAATTATGCATCGTATTCGTTATGCCTACGAAGACTGTCCAGACCATATAAGGTGCGGTGTAACCTCATATAATAAAGGGTCAATGGAATTTGATAACGGCTCTCGAATAGTTTCACAAACCACTACAGACAACACAGGACGAGGTATGAGTATTTCCTTATTATACTGTGATGAGTTTGCGTTCGTTAATCCTACTATTGCCAAAGAGTTCTGGACTGCTATTTCTCCAACACTAGCAACAGGCGGTAAGGCAATTATTACTTCTACTCCAAATAGTGACGAAGATCAATTTGCACTTATTTGGACAGAAGCCATGAAACGATTTGACGAACATGGGAATGATACAGAAGTGGGTATCAATGGCTTTTATGCTTTTTCCGCACACTGGAGTGAACACCCAGATAGAGATGAACAATGGGCGGCAGAAGAAAAGTCACGTATTGGCGAAGAACGTTTTAGACGTGAACACGAGTGTGAGTTCTTAATCTTCGATGAGACACTGATCAACAGTGTAAAACTTGCTGAGTTAGAGGGCGTAGATCCTCTCAGAAAGTTCGGCCAAACACGTTGGTATAAAGACATCAATCCTAACTTTACATATGTGGTAAGTCTAGATCCTAGTTTAGGTACAGGCGGAGACTATGCGGCCATACAGGTATTTGAACTACCTAGTTTCGAACAAGTGGCTGAATGGCAACACAATAATACTCCTATCCAAGGACAGGTTAGGATATTAGCAGATATTACAAAAACAATAATGGAAGATTGTCAAGGAAAAAGCACAAAACTTCCACAGGTTTATTACAGTGTTGAAAATAACACAATAGGAGAAGCCGCACTTGTAAGTATTAACGAGTATGGTGAAGAAAACATATATGGTATGTTTTTAAGTGAACCTGCACGTAAGGGACACGTTCGTAAATTCCGTAAAGGATTTAACACAACACATAAAACCAAAATTTCAGCGTGTGCTAAATTCAAGCAACTGCTAGAAACAGGACAATTAAAGATCAAAAGCAAACCGCTTATAAGTGAATTAAAAGCGTTTGTAGCACACGGCACTACTTTTGGTGCTAAAACAGGCGAGCATGATGACCTAGTAATGAGTACATTATTAAATGTGCGTATGCAAAAGATACTTGCAGATTGGGATCCTGCAATATATGAGAAAATGCGTGATGCTGATGTTGAAGATGGTGTGCTTCCAATGCCGGTCTTTGTTTCCTTTATGTAAGCATAAATAACAATATGAATGGATTAGACAACATATCAAAGTCATTATTTGAAAAAATACGCGGGCGTTTCCCTAAGATTGTAATGGGGGACGAAAACGGTGCTCCTACATCAAACGAAAGTCAAGCAAGATTCTTTGATTTTGACTGGGTAGTAAACGGTGAAAATCAAGGTGCTGTTAGCATAAGCATTAACGAAAACGATGCACTTAAGGTTTATTACAGCCAAAACATGCTTGAAAATCTTCCGGAGCCTGTTGAAAACGAATGGTATGCATTTTTAAAGGAAATGCGTTTTTTTGCTAAGAAACATATGATGTCATTTGATACACGTGATATAGCAAAGTCTAATTTAGATAAAAGAGATTATCAATACTTAGCAAGCAAACAAGTTCAGGAGTCAGCAATGTATGGAACAACTAAATCTAGTTATGAGGAACTAGATAAAACAAAACTTATTATCAGACACAAAAAAGAAATTACACCAGAGCAAGTTGGTGCTAGAACAAGACATATTAGTTCACTGTTTATTGAAAACGAAGCAGGCGAACGTTTTAAATATCCATATGCTCATCTAGCAGGTGCTAGAGCAATGTCACGTCACGTTGCTAACGGTGGTCTTCCTCATGACGACTTTGGTAAACACATTATTGAAACTTCTAGTAACATTGCAAAACTTACTGCGTTCAAACGTTACGTAGGTAAAAAAGACTTTATGAACACAACTTCAAATGATATTATTGAAGGATCTAACATTGAACTTGATAACTTAAGAAATCATATTAAAAAGTTACAAGGCCAACAGTACTACTTAGATACAAAAGAAAATTTTAGTGTTACTGAGAGCGGTGACTCAGAATTGGGCGAAGACGTTATAAACGAATTGACCAATGCGTTTACTATTCCGCAGTTTAATGAAGAATTAAAAGACATGTTCCCATTGCTACATAGAATTCATCAAAAGCGTGTTGCTGAAACAACACTTGACTTAGATGACGTTGTTAGTGAAGGTAATGCTGTAGCAGAAATGGATCCGGAAAGTTTCTTTGATAAGGTAGCAAACTCCGGAAGTGACGGATATGATATGCTTCACGATGCCATGATGGGCAAATATGGCCGTGCTGTAGAAAAAGAAGTACAAGACATGTACAACGATGTTTCGGTAGACAACGGATTACATCCAGACGACGACTTTGAAGATATCTATGATCGTATGATGGATCAAATTGAAGCCGACTATGGTAAAACAGAAGGTTTAGATGACTTCGAATCATGGGCAGACTCTGTTGTAGACGAAGCCTTAGACAAACAACGTATTGCTTTACTAAACAAATTAGTAAGCAAAGATTTTCCAGTAGGTCCTGATGCGACTAACGCACTCGAAAGCCTTAAAGGCATTATCGAAGACGAAGGACTTATGAGTGAACTAAAAGAACTAGCAGATAATGATCCAACAGCATCTGCTAAACCTGTAATATACAAACACCTAAAAAGCACACAACCTGAAGTATTAGATCAAGTTGACTTTGGTGATATGCAGGAAGATGATACTACAGATGTAACTATTGATAAAGACGGTGCTATGAAACTAGCAGGCCAAGATGAAGAGCCCAAAGACGAAAAAGCAAGCACTGAAGACATCATTGAGTTTGTTCGCTCATTCTATGATAAAGAAACTGGAGCGTTTCCAAAAGGTGAAACTGGCGTTGTTATTTCCGCTCGTAAACGTTTTGGTGATTCCGTAGGGGATCTAGTTGAGAAGTTTGTATCTAAACTGACAGGTAATAAGGTACAAGTGGAAGACGAAGAGGATGTAGAAGAAGGTAGTATCAAATACATGCACAGCCTAAAAGCAAAAGGTCACAGCGATGAAGAAATAGCAAAAGAGTTAAACATGTCCGCTGACGAAGTTAAAAAGGCTATGAGCAAAACTGATGAAGGCTGGAAAGACGATTGGAAACATACTAAAGGGTTAGCCAAAGCAATTATGAAAAACCCTTTTGATTCTAAAGCAGGAAGTGATTACAACGAAAAGCACGGCCGTGATGCTATGGGCAATGAAAAATTTTCCGATAAAGAAATCAAAATGGCTTTTGGTGTTCTAAATGACAAAAGATATCATCAGGGTAACTACAGTGGTGCAGTTGATACAATCGAAAAGATTGCTAAAGGTTTATCCAAACATCCTAGTGTAGCAAACGCTTTGAAACGAGCAAACGAAGATTTAGAATACATTACAGACAAATTGGCAAAATTACTTAAATAATTTCACAAATTTTAGTTGACCTTTTAAGGAAAACTAAATATAATGTAGATATGTTGTTAGAAAAACGTATCTACAACAGGCACATAAAGGCAAAATATAGGAGGCTTAAATTATGGCAACATTAGCAGAAATTCGTGCAAAATTACGCGAACAAGAAAACAAAACGGGTGGTAACACTCAATCAAGCGGCGGCGACAACGCAATTTACCCACATTGGAATATGGCAGAAGGTAGCGAAGCAGTACTTCGTTTCTTACCTGATGCAGATCCAAATGCAACTTTCTTTTGGAAAGAGCGTTTAATGATCAAACTTCCTTTTGCGGGAATTAAAGGTCAAACTGATTCACGTCCTGTGACAGTTAACGTTCCATGTATGGAAATGTATGGAGAAACTTGCCCAGTACTTTCAGAAGTGCGTGGTTGGTTTAAAGATCCTGCATTAGAAGATCAAGGTCGTAAGTATTGGAAAAAACGTTCTTACATTTTCCAAGGCTTTGTGGCAGAGAATCCAATCAATGAAGATTCAACTCCAGAAAATCCAATTAGACGTTTTATTATTGGTCCACAAATTTTCCAAATCATTAAAGGTGCTTTGATGGATCCAGAGATGGAAGAACTACCTACAGATTATGTACGTGGTGTTGACTTCCGTGTTAAGAAAACATCTAAAGGTGGATATGCTGATTATTCGACTTCACAGTGGTCACGTAGAGAACGTGCTTTAACTGAAGAAGAAAAAGCGGCAATCGATACACATGGATTGTATAACCTTAATGACTTTTTACCTAAAAAGCCAACTGACGTTGAAGTTAAAGTTATTCAAGAAATGTTCGAAGCATCTGTTGATGGTGAAGCATATGATCCAGAGCGTTGGGGGCAGTACTTTCGTGCTCCTGGCATGAGTGCTCCAACTGGTGATCCAAACGCAAGTAAGGCACCAGCGGCGGCGACTCCGGCTCCTACTCCGGCACCTGAACCAGTAGCAGAAACTGTAGCAGAACCTGCTCCAGCGGCAACTACTGCAAGTGCAACAGAAGACAAACCAAGTAGCGAACGTGCTAATGATATTTTAGCAATGATTCGTTCACGTCAATCTTAATAAGGAGTAATCATGGCGAAACCATTCGACGTTAGTAAATTTCGTAAGAATCTTACCAAGAGCATTACAGGTCTTGGTGTAGGTTTTAACGATCCAACTGACTGGGTTTCGACCGGCAATTACGCACTTAACTATCTTATCTCTGGGGATTTCCACAAAGGGATCCCCTTAGGTAAGGTTACAGTGTTTGCTGGTGAATCCGGTGCAGGTAAATCTTATTTTGCAAGTGGTAACATTGTAAAGGCCGCACAAGATCAAGGTATCTTTGTAGTTCTAGTTGACTCAGAGAACGCACTTGATGAAAAGTGGCTTAAAGCATTAGGTGTTGACACAGCAGAAGATAAACTTCTACGTTTGTCGATGAGTATGATCGACGATGTAGCAAAAACTATTAGTGAGTTTATGAAAGACTACAGATCAGATTATGATGCTGTAGATGCAAATGATAGACCAAAAGTATTGTTTGTTATTGACTCATTAGGTATGTTGTTAACTCCAACAGATGTTGATCAGTTTGGTAAGGGTGATTTGAAAGGTGACATGGGTCGTAAGCCTAAGGCACTAACAGCACTTGTACGTAACTGTGTTAATATGTTTGGTAGTTACAATGTAGGTATGGTATGTACTAACCACACATACGCTTCACAAGATATGTTTGATCCTGATGATAAAATCTCAGGTGGACAAGGATTTGTGTATGCTTCATCTATTGTTGTAGCAATGAAAAAACTAAAACTAAAAGAAGATGAAGATGGTAAAAAGGTAACAGATGTGCGTGGTATCAGAGCCGCTTGTAAGGTAATGAAAACACGTTACGCAAAACCTTTTGAAGGCGTACAGGTTAAGATTCCATACGAAACAGGTATGGATCCTTACAGT
>Ga0181574_10006089_pt1 | contig 10206 bp, 6 predicted proteins | sample 101ome_24_FD_145600 | JGI IMG/M metagenome (GOLD analysis project Ga0181574, IMG submission 145600) | Coastal salt marsh microbial communities from the Groves Creek Marsh, Skidaway Island, Georgia - 101410AT metaG (spades assembly) | ecosystem: Environmental > Aquatic > Marine > Intertidal zone... | reverse complement strand
GCCCGGTGAGCCGGGCGGCGCGAGCAACGTGACGCTGGCGCTGCTGCCGGTCCCCCCGGTCATCAGCCCGAACCCGGCGACGGACCCGTCGCTGCTGTCGCCGTACGCGGTCGACTTCGGCGTCGCGGCGGGCCTCGACACCGGAGACCTCGTCGGCGGCGGGCCGCGGGTGCGCTGTGCGTCCTCGCTGCTCGGCTTCACGGGGCAGGCGCTCACCGGGGTCGGCGCTGCGACCGCCGGCGCGGGCGCGGTCTACGACCTGAACGTCACCTACTCGCTGCCGATCCTGACCGGGCTCGCGGCTTACTCGCCGCTCGCGTGGATCGTCGGCGAGGCCGAAGACGCCGCCGGTCGCGTGTCGCGGGTCCGCGCGCTGGTCGTGCCGGCCGTCCAGGTCGTCGCGCCCGGCGCGCCGCCGCCGCTCGCGATCCCCACGGTCAGCGGCGCGGGCCCCACGGCCGCGCCCGCGGTGACCTTCGAAGACGTGCTCGACGCGTCGACGGTGATCGGCGGCGCCGCCTTGACGGACCTGTCGATCGTGGACCCGAGCGGGCGGCGCTGGCTGGTCCTCGTCCCCGACCGCGACGGCGCCACAGGGCAGGTCTCCGTGCAGCTCCCGGACGTCTCCAGCGCTCCGAACGCCGGCCTCGAAGTCGGCGAGTGGGGCGTCACGGCGGAGTCGCGCGTGTTCCTGGCCGGCAACGCGGCGTCCGTGGACGACTTCCTGCTGACCGAGCGGTTCCGCCAAGAGGTCAACTACGCGAGGTCCGCAGCGGTGACGCTGACCGTCACCAACTGAGGGCTGTGGACGGCGTCGCGCTGCTCTCCGGAGGCCTGGACTCGGGCGTCGCCGCTGCGTGCTTCGCAGCGCAGCCAGACCGGCGGCTGCGCGCTGCCCTGTTCTGCGACTACGGCCAGCGCGCCGCAGCGCCTGAGCTCGAGAAGGCGACGGCGCTCGCGGCCCGCCTCGATGTCGAGCTGCACCGCTACGAGCTGCCGTGGCTCGCCGCGCTCGCCGCGCGGTCGGGCGCGGCGCTCGTCGAGGGAGGAGGGGCGCTGCCCACCTCGTCGGCGGACGCGCCGGGCGACGAGGCGAGCGCGCGCGCGGTCTGGGTCCCGGCGCGCAACGCCGTGCTGGTCAGCGTCGCCGGCGCGCTGGCCGAGACCGTCGGCGCGGACTGCGTCATCGCGGGGTTCAACCGCGAGGAGGCCGCGACCTTCCCCGACAACTCGCGCGCCTTCCTGCAGGCGGCGACGGCCTTCCTCGGGCTCGGCACGCGGGCAGGCCTCGAGGTCGTCAGCCCCACCCTGGAGTGGGACAAGGAGCGGATCGTCGCCGAGGCCCTGAGGATGGGCTTCGGCCCTGCGGACTTCTGGTCGTGCTACGAGGGCGGGGACGCGCCTTGCGGCCGCTGCGAGTCGTGCGTTCGCAGCCGCTTCTCGCGATGATCGCGGCGCATGCAACGCCCCGGCATCTTCGGCATCGTCAACGTCACCCGCGACTCGTTCAGCGACGGCGGGAGATACCTGACGCCTGACGCCGCGTGCGCGCACGCGGAGCAGCTGCGGCTCGCAGGCGCCGACGTGCTCGACCTCGGCGCCGAGTCGACGCACCCGGACTCCGAGGACGTCGCCGCCGACGAAGAGCTGCGGCGCCTCGAGCCCGTGGTCGCCGCGCTGGTCGCGCAGGGCGCGACGGTGAGCGTCGACACGACCAAGGCCGAGGTGATGCGCGGCGTGCTCGCGCTCGGGGCGAGGTGGTTGAACGACGTCAACGGCTTCCGCGACGAGGCGTCGATGCAGGTCGCGGCGGACGCGCCGGCTTCGGCGCGCTTCGTCGTCATGTTCTCTCGGTCCCAGGGCCCGCGCGCGGACCGTCGCGCGCAGGGCATCGAGGGCCTCCTGGACGAGCTGCGCGCCTTCTTCGACGAGCGCCGCGCGGCCTTTGACGCCGCGGGCGTGGCGGCCGAGCGCGTCGTGCTGGACCCCGGCATGGGGTTCTTTCTCGGTCGAGACGCGGCGCCGAGCCTGACGGTGCTGCGTCACCTCAAGGCGCTCGCCGAGGACCACGGGCCGCTGCTCGTCAGCGTGTCGCGCAAGTCGTTCCTCGGTGAGGTCACGGGGAGCCCCGTGGCGCAGCGCGGCGCGGCGACGCTCTCGGCCGAGCTCTGGGCTGCGCGATGCGGCGCGGCGTTCGTGCGGACCCACGACGTCAAGGCGCTGCGCGACGCGCTCGCGATCGAGGCCGCGATCGCGGCGGCCCCCGGGGCGCCGTGATCCCGCTCCGCGACAGCGTCCCCGCGAGCCGGACACCGGTCGTGCGCAACGCCTTGATCGTCGCGTGCGCGCTGATGTGGCTCCTGCAGCTCAGCCAGCCCGATGGCGAGCTGATCTACGGACTCGGCATGGTGCCCGCGCGCCTGCTCGGCCACGACGCGGCGCAGATCGTCCGCGGCCGGGTCTACGCGCTGCCGCCGGCAGATGTGCCCGAGCTGCTGACGATGCTCTCCTGCACGTTCTTGCACGGCGGCTGGCTGCACTTCCTCGGGAACATGCTGTTCCTGTGGATCTTCGGCGACAACGTCGAGGACCGCTTCGGGCGGCTGCCGTTCCTGCTTTTTTATCTCGGCTGCGGCGTCGCCGCGTCGGCCGCGCACCTCGCCTCGGCGCCGGACTCTGCTGCGCCGACCGTCGGTGCCTCGGGGGCCATCGCGGGCGTCATGGGCGCCTACATGTTCCTCTACCCGAGGTCTCGGGTGCTGGCGCTGCTGCCGCTTGGCTTCCTGTTCCTCGACGTCGTGCTGCCGGCGCCGTTCTTCCTCGGCTACTGGTTCGTGCTGCAGCTGTTCCAAGGCGCGCTCGACGGCGGCCGCGGCGCCGGCGTGGCCTGGTGGGCGCACATCGGCGGGTTCTTGATCGGCGCGGCGGTCGCTGGCGGTCTGCGCGTGGCAGAGCGGCTGCGACCTCCAGCACCGTCGATCGTGCTGCGAGGTCGGCGGCGGCGGGCGGGGCCCTGGCCGCGCCGATTCTGACTAGGCAAACCCCGAGCCGGGAGCGGTATCGTAAGCGCTGACTCCTGCATACAGTCCCATGCGCAACGTTCCCCCCTACGTTCCGGCCGCCTCCTGCTCCTTGCTCGCGTCGTCGCTGCTCGCACAGGCGGTCAGTCTCCAGGCGCCTGGCGCGCAAGGGCAGGGAGGGGCCGAGCGCGTCGTCGTCACCGCGTCGCGGACCGAGGAGGACCCCTTCGAGGCGCCTCGCTCGGTGGACGTCGTCGACCTGCAGGCCCTGGAGGAGGGCCAGTTCCGCTCGGTCCCGCAGGCGCTGCGAAACCTGCCGAGCACGTTCGTCCAGGAGACCTCGCCGGGCCAGGGCTCGCCCTACCTGCGCGGCTTCACGGGCTACAACAACCTGCTGTTGATCGACGGCATCCGCCTGAACAACTCGACGTTCCGCGCCGGGCCCAACCAGTACTGGGCGACGATCGATCCGATGTCGCTCTCGCGCGTCGAGGTGCTGCGGGGGCCGGCGTCGACGCTCTACGGCAGCGACGCGGTGGGCGGCACGGTTCAGGTGTTCACCAAGGACCCCTCCCGCTACGCCGCGGACGGCCTCGCGTATGGCGGCGAGACCTACGCCCGGTACGGCAGCGCCGAGGGCTCGGTCGCGGCGCGCGGTGAGCTGCACGTCGGCTTCACCGATGAGCGGGGGCTGCGCACGGGCGTGCTGATCGGCGGGAGCGCCCGGTCGCTCGGCGACATCGAAGGCGGCCGCGCGACCGGGGTCCAGCCGAACACGTCGCACGAGGAGGACGGCTACGACGTCAAGCTCGAGCACTGGCTCGCCGAGGACACCCGGCTGGTCTTCTTGCACCAGGACTACTCGCAGGACGACGTGCCGCGCACCCACTCGACGGACCAGGGGATCTCCTGGCGCGGGACGTCGGTTGGCTCAGACCGGCGTCGGGACAGCGACCAGGAGCGTCGACTGACCTACCTGCAGCTGCACAAGCACGGCATGGAGGGCGGTCTCGACTCGATGAAGCTCTCGGTCTCCTGGCAGACGCAGGAGTGGGTGGAGGACCGGGTGCGCTCGAGCGGGGCCTCGACCCTGGACGCGTCGACGGTGGGGACGCTGGGGGCGTTCGCGCAGTTCGAGAGCGACTCCCCGTTCGGACATCTGACGTATGGCGTCGACTTCTACCGAGACCACGTCGACAGCTCTCGTCGCCGGGACGTCTCCCGACCCGGTGACGAGATCCAGGGCAAGGTCGGCGACGACTCGACCTACGACCTGCTGGGCGTGTTCGTGCAGGACGTGCTCGAGGTGGGCGAGGACGTCCGCGTCGAGGCCGGGGTGCGCTACACCTACGCGGCCGTCGACGCCGACAGCGTGCGCGACCCCGTCACCAGCGGCCGGATCGGCATCCGCGAGGACTGGGACGAGTTCACGGCGAACATCCGCGGGTTGCTGCACGTCACCGACGAACTGAACGTCTACGCGGGCGCCAGCCAGGGCTTTCGTGCCCCGTCCCTGACCGACCTGACCAGCTTCGGCATCGCCCGCAGCGGCGAGCAGGAGATCCCCGTCACCGACCTCGACGAGGAGCGCTTCCTCGGCTACGAGGTCGGCGCCAAGCTGCGCAATCGCTGGGCGTCGGCGCAGGCCGCCTGGTTCTACACCGATATCGAGGACCAGATCCTGCGGTTTCCGACCGGGACGACCAACGCGGCGGGGGACCCGGTCGTGACCAAGGGCAACGTCGGCGACGGCTACATCCAGGGCGTCGAGCTGAGCTACGCGCTGGAGGTGGCGGCGCGAACGGAGCTGTTCGGCGCGCACAGCTACCAGTACGGTCGGATCTCGAACTTCCAGGACCCGAACAACCCGACGGGCCTGAGCGAGGACTACCCGTCGCGCCTGATGCCGCTTCAGAACGTCGTCGGGCTGCGCTGGGAGAACGTCGAGGGGAGCTTCCACGCGGCGACTTCGATCGTGCGCGCGGAGGACGCCGACAAGCTCTCGTTCCGCGATCAGGCCGACACCCAGCGGATCCCGCCCGGCGGCACGCCGAGCTACACGATCTGGAACCTCAGCTGTGGCTGGCAGATCAGCGAGCGCGCCAGCCTCCAGTGCGCGCTCGAGAACGTCACCGACGTCGACTACCGCGTGCACGGATCGGGCAGCAACAGCCTCGGCCGGAACTTCGTCATCGGCGTGCGCGTCACGTTCTGACCCGGAGCCGCAGCGCCTGGTGTCGGGGATTTCGACAGGCCCCGGTCGTTGGCGTCGCAGGGCGGTCTCCGGCTGAGACGCCGCGCCGCCGCCGAGGCCCTCAAGTTCCTCAGGCAAGTTCCCGATGAAGCCCACGTCTGCGGCTCCCCCGCGGCGCACACGTGAGGCCCATGGAAAGCGTCAACGAGATCAAGGAACAGCTGTCGGCGCGGTCGCGCACCGCGACGCTCGACGAGCTCGCCAACGAAGGCCGCAAGCGCGTCCGCCTGATCCGCGCCGAGCACATCGCGCAGATGGTCAGCGAGGCCGTGCACGCCGCGGTCGAGGAGTCGGGGCTGCTCGACCGCGACGCGGTCGACGCGCTCGTCGAGAAGAGCCGCGCTGAGTTCCGGACCGTGCTCCGCGAGCGGGAGCAGGAGCTCGAGGTCGCGCGCGAGAACGAGGCGCAGCTCGAGGCCAGCGAGCGGGACTTCGAGGCGCTGCAGGCGCGCTTCCAGGCGCTCACCCAGGAGCTGGCGCTGGCCAACTCCGAGCTGCAAGCGGTGCAGGACGAGCTCGAGACCGCGCGGCGCGAGGCGCAGTCGGCGGCCGAAGCGCAGCCGGCAGTGCCCGCCGACGTGATGCGGTCGATGATCCAAGAGCTCGCCGAGGTCAAGGCGAGCGTCGCCCAGCAGCCGCCCTCCGGTCAGGAGTCGGCGCCAGGCGGCGCCGACCTCACGGCGGCCTTCGACAAGCTGGCGGGCGCGCTCAACGACCGCCTCGACTCCTTCGGCAAGAAGATGGGCATCAGCGCCGCCGTCGGCGGGGACGCGCCCGTCGACCTCGGCAGCGTGTTCGAGAGCGGCGGCGACGCCGACCTCGAGTCGAACATGGACAACATCAAGGTGAAGCAGAAGGCCGCCGGCGGGATCGCGGCCAACCTCGCCAAGCTGAAGAAACTCAAGGGCGGCGGCTGAGCACGGACGCGCCCGAACGCACACACCTCCAAAGGGAAAGAGAAGGCGGACAAGCCATGACTACGCAAGACGACATCCATTCCGACATCGACCAGACGACCGAGACCGCGATCGGCCTCGGCAAGGGCCTCGACGTGGGCACCGCGAACCTCGCGGCGGCCGTGCAGAACGACGAGGGCGGCATCACCGTCAACGTCGAGCGCAACGCGTTCTTGGACATCCCGAGCGACGTCTACAGCAAGAACATGCTGACCAAGCTCAAGGTCCCCTACGTGGTCCACAACGGCAAGCTGGTGGTGATCGGCGAGGCCGCGTTCGAGCTGGCCAACGTGTTCGGCCGTGAGACCCGCCGCCCGATGGCCGACGGCCTCGTCAGCCCGAGCGAGCAGGACGCGCTGCCGATGATGAAGATGATCATCCAGAAGATCCTGGGTGAGCCGCAGGAGCCCGGCGAGAACTGCTACTTCTGCGTGCCCGCCGAGTCGCTGGACGTCGACAACAACGTCGTCTACCACCAGGGCCTGTTCGAGAGCATGATCAACAAGCTCGGCTACAAGGCCCACGCCATCAACGAGGCGCACGCGGTGGTCTTCTCCGAGCTGGCTGAGAACGACTTCACCGGCATCGGCCTCTCCTTCGGGGGCGGCATGGCCAACGCCTGCATCGCCTACAAGTCGATCCCGTGTCTGTCGTTCTCGGTGGCGCGCGGCGGCGACTGGATCGACAAGAACGTCTCCCACGTGCTGGGCGTCCCGCGCAGCAAGGCCACGGCGATCAAGGAGCGCGGCATCGACATCCGCGACCCCAAGAGCCGCGAGGAAGAGGCGGTCGCGATCTACTACCGCAGCCTGATCAGCTACGTGCTCGAGAACATCAAGTCGCGCTTCGAGTCGGGCCAGAACATGCCCAGCTTCAGCGAGCCGATCGACATCGCCTGCGCGGGCGGGACGTCGATGGTCGGCGGCTTCATCGAGGTCTTCCGCGAGGAGTTCTCGAAGATCGACTTCCCGATCCCGGTCGGGAAGATCTTCCGCAGCGAAGAAGCCCTCACCGCGGTCGCCAAGGGCTGCCTGGTGGCGGCGGCGATCGGCGAGGAGTAGGTCCTCACCGGCGCAGAGTCAGCACATCGCAGCGCGGGCGCGAGGGGGCCGGGCGGTCCCCGTCGCGCCCGTGGTGCGTACGGGCGACGTCACAGGCGCAGCCGGACGCGGCGCCAGTTGGTCACCACGCGCGCGGCCGGCAGCGCCGGATCGAACGTCAGCCCGGCGAGGTAGAGGTCGAGGCCCGCCAGCGGCGGCACGGGCGGCACGAACAGCGTCGGCGCGGCCCTGCCGCTCGAGTCCAGGACGCCTTGGAAGCCCTGGAACACGGGGCTCGGGGTGAGGCTCGCCTGCAGGATCCCGCCGTTGCGCAGCGGTAGCAGGGCGCCGCCAGGTAGCGCCGTCGCAGGCTGGATGGCCTCGCTCACCGCGCAGAGGAAGGGCCGGTTCGCTTCGCCAGGCAGCGACAGCGCGAAGGGCGCGGGCTGGCCCATCACCGCTTGCCGCGGGCCGCGCAGCGCCGCGTCGTCGAGCAGGAAGTCCATGCACTGCTGCAGGAGCAGCGCCGCGCCGTCGTCGTCGAGCACGGTCTCGAGCGGCAGGCCGAAGACCAGCACGCGGGCGCCCGTCGCCGGGTGCACCGTCTGCACGCCTGCGCCGAGGCCGTTGCCGTACCGCAGGCAGACCTGGCCGTTGGCGCTGGTCGGCGTCAGCACGTCCGGAGAGTCGACGTTGTAGGTCGGTCCCGCGCCGGTGTCGAAGACCGCGATCGGGAAGCCCTCGCTCACGGTGCCGGGGATGCCCGGCCAGAGCACGTAGGACTGCGCGTCGTCGGCGACGAACGTGGCCCCGAGCGTGTTGCGGAAGAAGGCGCGGTCGCTGGTGGAGCCGAGCGCGTCGAGGTCCCAGCCGACCTCGGCCCCGGTGACCAGCAGGCCGCCGCCGGTGCCGAGGTAGAGCGAGACCAGCAGCTGCTCGAGGCTGTCGAAGGTGTCGTCTGCGGAGCTCTCCTCGCCGAGGCTCCAGACCACTGCGCCGTAGCCGTTGAGCCCGACCCGGCCGAGCTTGACCGCTTCGTTGCTCGCGGCGTCGAAGCCGAGCGAGGCGCTCGCGTCGCGTCGCAGCGCGGCGCCGAAGCGCGCCAGGTAGTCGCGCGTGTTCTCCGGCCTCTTCACGGCTCGCCCCAGTCGGTCGAAGGCCTGCACCAGCAGCGCCTGCGCTGTGCCGAGGTGGTCCGTGCCCGCGGTCAGCACCTCGGTGGGAAACGACCGGCCGCTCTGGTTCCAGGCGCGGACGCGGAACGAGCGCTGGCTGTGGTGAGGGAGCGGACCGGTCGACCAACTGGTCGCGGTCACGGCGGCGACCTGGACGAACCCCTTGCCGTCGAGCGACTGCTCGACCGTGTACGAGGTCGCGCCCGGCGCGGCGTCCCAGGCGACCCGGAGGCCGCGGCTGCCGTCCTGGGTGACGCGGAGCGCGCCCGGCGGCTCGGGCGGGAACGGCGCCAGCGGCGCGAAGTGGCGCAGCACCCCGCGCGCGTAGGCGCGCGCGGCGAGGTAGCGAAACTCAGGCTCGTGGAGCGCGTCGTGGTCCGCCGAGCCGACGGTGTCGTGGAACGCGAGCTCGACGAGCACGCCGGGCATCGTGTTCAGGAGCCGCAGCTCGCCGAAGTTGGCCTGCTTCTGGCCGCGGTCGACCCACCCCGGATCCCAGCCGGAGCGCAGGTCAGCGATCAGCTGGCTGTGCACGGCCTGGCTGAGCCCCGCCGAGCCCGCCGTGGCGCCGCCCGAATAGATGTAGGTCTCGGTGCCCGCGCCGCCGCCGGCGTTGGTGTGCAGCGACAAGAACGCGTCGGCCGTCCGCCACTCGGCGAAGCGCGGCCGCGCGGTGACGTCGTCGCTGTTGTCCTGCGGGGCGGCCGAGGGGTCGTAGACGCTGGCGGGCGCGCCGGCGAACTGGGCCCAGTAGCGCGCGCACTCGCGCCAGCGCGCCTGCAGCGAGGTGGTGCCGCCGCGCACGATCGAGCCCAGGCCTCCGCCGAGTCGGACGGCGTCGGCGATCACCACGCCGGGGCTCGGGGAGCGGTTGCTGAGCGTGACCGCGGCGCCTTGCTGCGCCGTGAACCAGTAGTTGCCGAGGTGCGCCCAGGTCAGGTTGTCGACGGTCTGGTCGACGACGACCTCGTCGACGCCGCCCTTGTGCGCGACCCGGTAGACGGCCGCGGGCGTCCGGTTGCCGCTCGCCCGGAACCACGCGAACACGGGGTAGAGGCCGTCCTGCTGCACGGGGATCGTCCAGGTCGCCGTCGCGGTCTCGCTGACCGCGTTGCTCGCGGCGAAGCGGTAGGTGGAGCTCTGATAACCCGACGAGAGCGAGGTGCTCCAGGCGCCCGACTCGGCGTAGGCCGGCGCGCCCTGGTCGTTGTCGACGAGGCCGTCGGTCGGCAGCTCGCCGGGCTCGCGGCAGAACACGACGTCGGCGCCCATGTTCTGCAGCAGCGGGGCGAGGTAGCGGTTGGCGATCTCCGCGGTGTGCAGGTCCTCGGTGAGACCGCCGATGGCGCCGCGCTGCGTCGTCCACCCGAGCGACGAGTGCCAGTAGTAGCCGTGGCCCGGCGAGAGCGCGATGCGCTTGCCGGCGAGGGTGCCGAACGAGGCGACGAGCGCGGGCGTCGATCCAGGCTGCGGCGCGACCGGCAGCGGCCCGCGGCCGAGCGCGCTCCCGAGCTCTTCGACGCTGCCGTCGGCGCGCTGCACGAAGACCTCGCAGCGCGCGACCCCGGGCGTCGAGAGGACGGTCTTGTCGAGCTGTTCGATGGCGTGCTCGAGGTCGCAGCCGGGCATGGCTTTTAGCAGGTCGTCCGTCAGGGTCAGCCGCGCGGCTGCGCCGACCTGCGAACACGAGACCAGCCTGGTGCCGTCGGGCAGGTGGCTGCGCGTCCCTGCGGCGCGCTCCGCTGCGCTCGGCCCCGCGCA
>Ga0181574_10006088_pt1 | contig 10207 bp, 10 predicted proteins | sample 101ome_24_FD_145600 | JGI IMG/M metagenome (GOLD analysis project Ga0181574, IMG submission 145600) | Coastal salt marsh microbial communities from the Groves Creek Marsh, Skidaway Island, Georgia - 101410AT metaG (spades assembly) | ecosystem: Environmental > Aquatic > Marine > Intertidal zone... | reverse complement strand
TGATTTTTGTATCCAACAGATCTTTCAAGTAAATTATTCCAATCGGCAAAATCAATCCTAATAAGATGGCTCCCAAAAAAATGATTTTCTTTTTCGGTTCAACGGGTTCTCGAGACGTATAGGCGTGATCTAATACCTTCACGCTGCCTAATGTGCTAGCCATGGCAATTTCGTTTTCCTCCCTTTTCTGTAATAAATAGAGGTACAGCGTTTCCTTGATTTGCTGTTGCCGCAAAATCTCACGGTATTGACGCTCAAACTCGGGAACATTGGCTAATTTACCTTTGTAAATGGCTTCTTGCTTTTTGAGCACATCCACTTGAATGTCTAACCGCTGTTTCAACTTCGCTAAACTCTCCTTTAAACTGCTTCGAATGGATTCGAGTTGACCATCTATGTTCGCTACCATAGGATTCTTCGCACTCGAACTCTCCAACAAACGGTTGCGCTCCAGGACCAATTTATTGTGCTCCGCTGTAAGCTCAGTAATGCTGCGGTCTTCAAATCCCAAGTTAGCCGGAAACAGCTCGTCGTATCCTTTTGCCTTTTGGATAAATTCGTTCATAAATTCCGCCAGCGACAATTGAATATTGACTTCCGTAATGGATTTTTCCAGTTCACTTTCTTTTGTTAAGAACATAGCGGCATCGGATTCTACATCAATGAGTCGGTTTTTAAACTTAAATGCTTCACTGGAATCCTCCACAATCGCCAATTCCTTTTCAATAAGCAGCATACGCTCCTTAATGAATTCACTCGTGGATTCCGTGACTTCATTCTTATCCAGGATAGCGAGCTCCTCATGCTTACGAATAATGGTATTAATAATGTCATTATTTAATTCGATTACTGGGCCTTTGTGTTTGATTTGAATTGCGGAGGCATCTTTGTTCACGGCCTCTATGGTTAAGTTTTCCTTCACCACATCCACTGCATTTTCGAGCGTACGGAGGGTAAGTTCAAAAGTGCTCCCCGCTTCCACCTCTTCAGCGCTGTTCCCCAAATGAAAGAGGACATCGCCGACACTCGTTTTGATCAACTCATCATAGGCTACGTTATCGTGTACTTCTTCTACCGTGATGCCAGGAGTAATGGAGTATATCTCTTTAACATACAGCGTGTTGTGATCCAACACTTTTATATCAAAGCGGATAGAATGGGGCAATGTGTCTAACTCCTTTTTTGATAAATTAGTGCTGAACGGAACCTCTTTATAATAGAGCACATCTTTATTAATCACACTTGTTTTTAATAAAATCGTTTCTTGCAATCCTAATTCGCGCACAACATCACGAATAATCGTTCGTGAGTTAAACACTTCAATCTCATTGTAGACATTTGAGTTCCCTCCACCAATGCCCAAATCACTGAAGATGTCCAAATCCATTCCTAGCCCGCCTTTTTTATCGTCTTTTACCAACACCGCAGCGGTAGACTCAAAAATGTTAACTTGGGATTTCACATAAAAATAGCCCCCTATCGCAAAAATAAACACAGATGCTATGATCCATGGCCAGTAGCGAAGATAATTATACAACAGCTCTTTGAGGTTGATTTCCTCGTCGTTGCGCTGGGAAGTGTAAGTGTTTTCGGTGGACATAGGTAAAAATTAACGCGTGAGCAAGACAATGGTGGTTATGACCAACGACGTCAATGAAATGAATAATGGACCTGCAGAACGCCAGAGTGTACCTTGACTGCGTGAAGCACTGTTGGGTTCTACATAGACCACGTCGTTTTGTTCCAAGTAATAAACAGGGGAAGACAACACATCTTTTGTGGTTAAATCAACGCGGTATTCCGTTTTATTCCCATTGCGATCGCGGATCACTAACACGTTGTTGCGTTCTCCGGTAATCCGCAAATCTCCTGCTAAACCTATTGCTTCTAGTAATGTTATGCGCTCATTCGGAATTTGGAACGTACCAGGACGAGCAACTTCTCCCAATACGGTCACTTTAAAATTTTGAATCTGAATGTTCACCACCGGGTGCTTGAGGTATTCTAAATATTTTTCTTGAAGAGTCTTTGTTGCTTCCATTCTTGTTAACCCAGCTACGTGTATTTTTCCAATAATTGGTAAATCAACTTTACCCTCTTCATCCACTAAGTAACCCGTGCGTGAAGGCGTACCAGAAGTATAACTAAAATTAATCGGTTCTCGCATTCCAGCTGTAGGAAAGTTAAACGGAATAGCGGTCTCAGGATCCTCTGCCGTGACTACTATTGATAAAAAATCATCTGTTTTAAAAAATGGCGTGTAATTCGTTGGACCATTAGCGGTGGTATCCGCACCGGCTGTTTGAAAATAAACCATCTTTTTCCGAGTTGAACAAGAGGTGATTAGAATTCCAAGGAGTAGAAGTAGGCAACTATATTTGAACATGCTTATTTTCAGAATTTTGAGCGAATTTACAACAATTTTTCAATTGAACAATTTAGGAATTAATCAATTTGAGAATAGGGCAATTCGAGAATGGGGCAATTCGAGAATTGGAATGCTGTCCTCGATACACGCTTCTTCGGCGCGCACTCGGTCAGCGGGAGGGCTTTCAATGTAGGGTCTCCGAAGGGAACCGAGTGCTTCGACTGATAAGGAAAAGTGTATCGAGGTTGCCGGGACTTCGGGGTGCTGCCTTCGACTCCGACTTCGCCCCCCCCTCAGTGGACGGGCACGTGCTCACTTCGGCTTCGCGCATCGCAGCCATCGGCTCAGTCAGCGTCTACTTTCAATTTGCATGTCTGCATGTCGGAATCACTCAGTCAGCGGGGCAAAGTATGACTGTTTGCTAAAACAAATTTATCGACCGCAACCTGCGTTTGGCGAGCACCTTTAATTTTCGAAGTACGCGGGGACGGTTGAGTACAAAGAAAAATACGATGCCACCTAAAATGACGTGCAGGAAGATGGCGAGCATGACCCATTGGCTGGTGCGCATGGCTAAAAAAGCGAAGAGCATGACGACTAGGAAATTCGCTACACCGATGTAAAAGCTGGCTCGGCGGTGGGAAATTTGGTAATAATCAATAATGAGGTGGTGGATGTGGGTGCGGTCGGGGGCAAATGGACTCTTCTTCTTTAAGATGCGCAGCGTAAATACGCGGGCTGTATCAAAAAGCGGAATAATTAAGATGGCCGCAACGACAAACGGCAAATTCTCATAGTGAAAAGGCAATTGCGCCAACTTTTCGACATCCAAGGCCAATAACCGGACGGTCATCAACCCCAGCATAAAGCCAATGATCATAGACCCTGTATCTCCCATGAAGATCTTCCGTGTTTTGGACAAATTGAACCGCAAAAAGGCAAATAAACTTCCAATCATCACCAGGCACGTCAGCACTAAAAATAGATTTTCTGCAAAATAGAACAGGCCCGCAAATACCGTAAACATGATGATCCCTACTGTAGCGGCTAAACCATCGATGCCATCGATTAAATTTACGGCATTGATAATGGAGACCATAATCAATACCGCCGCGGGTACGGTAACATAAATTGAAATGCCTTCTATGCCCATAAACCCATGCAACGTCTCGATGTTATATTGGTAGTGGAACACCAGAAATAAAGCTGCAGCAATTTGTGAAATCAACTTTGACAATGGGGCGAGTACCACTAAGTCGTCTTTTAAACCCACAATAAATAGAATCGTTAAGCCGGGAATCATCGACATCACAGCACCGGTCTCATCAAACGGTTGGGTGAAGTAGAAGGACAGCATCAACACAATAAAGAAAGCTATCCCGCCAAGGTTCGGCGTAGCTTGAGTATGCGAACTGCGCTCGTTTGGATTGTCCATTAATTGTTTAAATAGCACAATCCCTCTGATTTTAGGCATCAAGTAGTACGTCACCGCAAATGCGCCAATCAATAAAGCGAGACTAATAAGGTGCTGATCGTACATAGTTACAGGTGAACTCGGTTGTTAAGGGGCCTAAACGTAAAAATAAGAAAAAGGTTGCCTTTTTTTGATGTGTTTGTGATAGTAGGATGTTGACGATACGTTCTGCAGTGTGGCCGTCCCATAAATGAGGAATTTGACCCGTTTTCCAGTTGCCGGAGAAAAGTTTTTCCATGACAGGGGCGATGGCTTTAGGGTTGGTACCGATGAGTTCGTTGGTGCCTTCCGCAATGGTTTCCGGGCGTTCGGTATTGTCCCTGAGCGTCATGCAGGGAACACCCATAACAGTTGTTTCCTCCGTAATTCCTCCGGAGTCAGTTACTACCGCTTTGGCACGTTCCACCAAATAGTTAAACTCCAAGTAACCTTGCGGTTCAATCATGTGTAAGCGCGGGTGACTTACTCCAAGGTTTTCTAAAATCTTCGCTGTTCGCGGATGTACCGGGAAAACGAGTGGTAAACCGTTAGAATGCGCAATGATTTCATCCAACAATTCTTTCAATTTATGCTCTTCATCCACATTTGCAGGACGGTGCAGTGTCATGACGATGTATTCTCTTTCTTTCAATCCGATTTCATCCCAAATAGCTGGTTTGCGAAAACGCGGACGATTCTTCAATAAGGTATCGATCATGGTATTGCCGACATAGAAAATCTGCTCTTCTTTCACTCCACTTTTGCGTAAGTTTTCATTGGCAATTTCAGAGGTAGTAAAGAAATAATTGGTGATGGCATCTGTCACCAAGCGATTAATTTCTTCGGGCATGGTCCAGTCGTTGGAGCGAATTCCCCCTTCAACGTGCGCTACTTTTGTATGCAATTTTTGTGCGGTGATGGAACAAGCCATGGTTGAGGTTACGTCTCCAACTACTAGCACCAAATCAGTTGGATTTTCTAGTAGCTCATTTTCGAAACGCACCATGATATTAGCCGTTTGTTCGGCTTGTGTACCTCCACCCGACTCTAGGTTCGTATGGGGTTCAGGTATTTCCAGTTGTTCGAAGAAGTCGCCCGACATTTTTTTGTCGTAATGCTGACCCGTGTGCACTAAACGGTAATCGATTGCTTTCCCTTCATCTTTTGCTTTTTGTATGGCATGGATCATGGGGGCGATTTTCATGAAGTTGGGGCGAGCGCCTGCTATGAGGGTTATTTTTTTCATTACTATATTTAATCTGTTTTTAGATTTTGATTGTTTTTTGTTGTTGCCAATTTACTAGTTCATTGGCTTCCTTAATACCAATAAATTCAAAATCAGCAAGCCATGACATCAATTTATTCTCAGTATGTTTTAATCCGTAATATGATTTAAACTTTCTAGTAACACTTAAACCAGGGACCATCGGTTGACTTGCATCAAAGTCACGTGGATGAAAATACGTCATTACATAATCCGAATGCTGGGTGAATTTCTTAATCATAGAATACGGAAATACACGGAAATATCCTCCTCCACTAAATATAAGGTCCTTACCCAATACACGATGGGTGTTGATCGGGAATTCTTTCAATTGCATGCCGTGGCATTCGATTATGGCAGGTTTGGCTGTTCCAAATTGTTCAAATCCTCCATGTGCTCTTGAAGCGGGAAATACAGAGCAGTCTATAGTTATTCCATTCTCCAACAACCCCTCAAATGCCCAAGGTGTAGCGTTGGTGATGGAAAAACCAGGCGCGCGAAAGTAGTTGACTTTAGTTCCTGTACATTGCTCTAACGTTTGTATCGATCTTTTCAAATCTTCGTTGAATGCTTGAGGAGTTTGTTCATACACCAACTGATGCAGGTGTGTATGTGAACCCACTTCATGTCCGTTCTCCACAATTCTCCAAATTTGCTCGGGGTGTTTTTCTGCCATCCAGCCCACCACGAAAAAAGTTGCTTTTTGATTGTTGACCTCCAAGATCCTGAAAATTGTATCCATGTTGCGGGCTAGGCGACTTTCAAAGTTTGACCATTGCACCGCTCCTTTGGTGTCAGGATTATCCAAAATATGGAACCAATCTTCTATGTCGAAAGTGAGGATGTTCATTAAAAAAACTTTTTACCGTTTTTGATAAATACTTTGACATCTTCTTTTGTTGGAAAAGAAAAATAGGATTTTTGATTGGCATCGTTCGGAATTAACTGTACTTGATCCTTTTGAATTAAATCAACAGCTTCTGCAATCGCTTCCATTCCTAACTTCTTGGTCTCTTTGATTAATTCTTGTTGCGTTTTGTTTCCAATTTCAACTTTTTTTTGAACGACAATTGGACCACTATCAATTCCTTTGTCTACAAAAAAGACGCTCACACCTGTGCGCTTCTCATTATTCTTCAATACCCAGAATGTTGGCATTAGCCCTCGATATTTCGGAAGTAGTGCAGTATGTAAATTCAAACATCCTTTAGGTGCTAAATTGATAATGGGATCTTTAAAGATTTGATTCCCCAAGATTGAAATTAATAAATCCGGATGGTAGCTCTTAATTTCTTTAACGGAAGCTTCGCTGTTAATATTAGAGGACAATTGAATAACAGGAATATCTTTTACATTCAAAAATTTCAAAACATTGTTTTTCTTTGAAAGCTTGCTTATTATAAACTTAAAGGAATAGTATATAAAGAACTTGAACCCAAAAATTGAAAGCGTTTTTTTCGCTTTTTGAATAAAGGTCTCTTTTTTACCAAAAGGAGACACATCGTTTACAACGCAACCTACAATTTGCGAATGGTTAGGTAAAATATCATAAAGATACTTTAGGTTTTCTGTAAGATAAAAGGGTTCGTTTTGCGTTATAATAATAATACGCATGTTAAAGTTTGTTAAGTTTTAAATAGATAAAAAATTTGATATAAATCAACTGTCGTTTTATTCGAGTTGGTTGTTTAACTAATCGATACGCCCATTCCAAATTATTCTTAACCCACCATTTTGGCGCACGTTTTACATTACCCGTATAGACATCGAAACTGCCTCCGAGACCTTGATAAACGGCTGGGTGCAAGCGATGCATCTCTTCCATTAATAACTCTTGCTTGGGAGAACCCATTGCCACAAAAACGACATCCGGCTTTTTATCAGCTATATCTTTAATTAGTGCAATTCGCTCCTCATCATTCTTTATATAACCATTTCGGTGATTCACAATCTGAATGGTTGGAAATGCTGCTTTTAATTTTTTTACTGTTTCTTGGATTACTTCTTCTTTTCCTCCAACTAAATAAAAAGTCTTGTTGTTTTGGTGTTGTTGAATGATGTCTAACCATAATTCACATCCTGGGATTTTAACTACTTCGGTGATTCCTTTTTTTTGCAAGGCCCAAACTGCGCCTACACCATCGGGGTAGCCCACGTTGCGGTTGATGATTGCTTTGGTTTCTTCCGAAGATTTTAAAATTTTTTCAGCATTTACTGCTACTAATATGGATTTGTTAGAGAAGGCAAAGTTGATAAGATCCTTACGAGATGAAGGGGCGTACGTTTTTAAATCGTTTAAGTGCTCAAACTTCATTTTTAGAATAATCTTTAAATGTTATTACGTTATCATTTTTTATTTGTGCTAAAAATTCATCCAGTTTACGCAAAGAATAAGGAGTTAAGGCCTTTGGATGTCCAATTACTACAAAATGATTTCTATTTTTGCTTTTTGCTTTTTGATAAGCGCTTTTCAAGTAGCTTGCTTTATATCCATCAATAGATACTACAGAGTTAGAGAATTGCGTAAGCATTCTCAACTTATCTTTTTTTGAACCACCTGCAGCAGTGCCATCACCAAATGATTTATGAAGCGGCCCTCCCGTTTTTTTGGTAAACGCTAATTTCCAAAAGAATAATGGTGATAAGCGCTTACTGGTTATTGGTATCTCGGTGAAGTATCCATCAGTATTTATTTTCATTGGGTCTTCTTCGAATTTCCAATAGTCTTTTTTTGGAGCTCTTTTGAAATCGAAATAATGCGTTTTTGAAGAATTATAACCACCATGAAATACAGTGCTATCCAACCAAACTTCATTTTCCATTAATGCATTCTTTAACTTGCGGAATGGTTGCATGCACCAGCCCCCGGCTCTAAATGCAAAAACAGGCATATTGACTAGTTTCTGAATAAAGCTTTTATACTTGGTTACTATTCTCATAATCTCTTCTTCGCTAAAATCTGACAATTTATACCTTGTTGTATCAATATGCCATTCACCATTATCATAATATGAATCCTCCCAATGTGGATGAATGTGAAGTTGAATGTCGTGACCTGAATTGGCTAAATTGACTACTTGTTCGAAAACTAATTTGTGTTCTTCTGCTATTCGGTTATCTAGTGATTTATATTCTTTTAATTTAATTAAATAACCAACATCAACAAAAAAAACTAGTTTAACCTCATATTTATCTGCAATATTAATTAGAGCTTCAGTGGGTTCTATAATTGATTTTTGTGCCGTTCCAGAATTAGCACCAAAATACAGCTCATAATCCAGTGTAATATAAATCTTCATTACATTTTATAACGGTTAATCAACATGATTGGAAAAGCAAGCAAGTAATATAGAAATTGCTTGTGTCTAGGTATATGCTCTTTCCATTTTTCATCAGATGTAAATACTATGGATGAATTGTGTTTTAATCTATTTCCTCCAATAATATGACCTATTCCAAATGTGTTTTTATCAATAATTTTTTGTTTGACTTCTGACAAATCAACTTCAAGTTTCTTTTCAATTTTATCAAGGGTATTAATAGGGTAGTGAATTAAATCTTCATATCGAATTTTTAAAATAGATCGCTTATTTCGAAGGTAAATAAATTCTGCAACTATATTGACAGACAAATAATAAAATATAGCACTTAGCGGTTTTCTAGATGACTGTACTTTTTTTTGAAACGAATTCACAACTCCTCTTACATCTCTAACCAAATATATTCCCGTGATTTCTAAATCAGCATTTTTTTTTAAGGCCAGATAACGACCTAAATATTTCGCGGAATCCAATAAATAAGAAGAATTGGATATTTCTAAAGTGGGTTGCAAAATGGATGATTGAAAAAAATTATAAGTCTTTATATCATTAAGATTATGTATACCTAACAAATGTTTGGGTAATGAAGAATGATACTCCAATTGATCACTAATGTTTTGTATTTTGTTAGGCTCTAGAACTATTTGAGTGGGCAATTCAGCAATAACCTGAGACCAAAAGTCGCAATTCGATAATAATTCACCACAAGAACAATTCTTTTTACCCCTTAAATGATCATAGAATTGATGCATCTCACCAATTGTGTGGATAGCCTTGTTGTTTCCTAAAATCGTTGCCAATGCAGTGGTGCCTGAACGTCCCGCTCCTAAGAGGTAGATAAGTTTAATCATTCTCTAAATTGTATTTTTCTAGCCAATAGAATAAAATAATTAAAACAAACAGTTGTTTTTCATAGTTTACTTTACCTGAACGATGCATTTTGAAAATCTGCTTCACATAATTCAGATTTATTAAATTGGAGAAACTATTATGGTTTGAAGTTAGTAGACTTTCGTAGTAATGACCTAAATCTCCCTTGAACCATTCTTTTCGAGGCGTATAGAACCCTTTTTTCTTTCTGTATATTATTGTTTTTTTTGGAGGCTGAGAGAATTGAAATTGATGAGAAATTAATTCATTTTTTATGTCAAATGACATATAGCTACCTGGTTTAATCTTACTTACATCGTTAAATAATGTTTGAGGAGATGGATTATAACGAATATTTAAAAAGGTATAAAGATGGTCTAAATCTATTTTTGTTTTCGATTTTAACAAAGGTTTTACTTCAGATCCAAAAATTAGAGATTTATCTTCTATCTTGTAATAAAGAGGTTTAACTCCGAAAGGGTCTCTCGCAAGATAAAATCTATTTTTAACTCTATCAATAAAGCAAAAGGCAAAAATCCCATTCAAATCTTTTACTGAGTCAATACCTTTTTCTTTAAAATAGTACAGAATTGTTTCTGTATCAGAGTGTCCCCTAAACTCGGTCCGGTTTAAAGATTTTTTTAATTCTAGATGATTATAGATTTCACCATTAATATAATAGTATAATTACCGCAATCAGTCGACATTGGTTGTGATCCGGCACTTGTTAAGTCTTGTATTGAAAATCGAACATGACCTAGTCTTACCACGGAACCTCCAATATTTTCTTCAATAAATCCTGATTCATCAGGTCCCCGATGATTTATAAGGTTTAGTTTGTCCTCACCGAGGTATTCATTTATTGAACCTATGAAACCGCACATATTATTTTAAATTCATTATTTTTATAAAAAATAAAAAAGGAGTTTTAT
>Ga0181574_10006081_pt1 | contig 10214 bp, 8 predicted proteins | sample 101ome_24_FD_145600 | JGI IMG/M metagenome (GOLD analysis project Ga0181574, IMG submission 145600) | Coastal salt marsh microbial communities from the Groves Creek Marsh, Skidaway Island, Georgia - 101410AT metaG (spades assembly) | ecosystem: Environmental > Aquatic > Marine > Intertidal zone... | reverse complement strand
AGTCACGGCGCGGCGTGGGGTAACACCAGCGCATGGCATCGACGCAGCAGTCCAAGCCCGCGCGGCAGTCCAAGAAGAACAAGGCCACCGCGGCCAAGAAGAAGCCGAAGAAGAAGCCGCTGACGGCGCGCACGGCCGACAAGCACGTCCTCTACCAGCTGTCGGTCCAGGCGCCGGAGCTCGACTCCAAGACCTACGCGCGCTGGTTCAAGAAGTACACGGGCAGGGACCTGCGCGCGCTGCGCGAGGACTTCTGCGGCACCGCGGTGCTGGCCTGCCACCACGTCAGGAACCACAGGAACAACACCGCCGTCGGCGTCGACCTGCACCGGCCGACCCTCGACTGGGGCATCAAGCACAACGTCCAGACGCTGCTCGACCAAGAGCAGCAGCAGCGCCTTCAGCTGCTGGAGAAGAACGTGCTCGAGGTCACGTCCCCCAAGGTCGACTGCGTGCTCGCGCTGAACTTCAGCTACCAGGTGTTCACGACGCGCCAAGCGCTCGGCGCCTACATCAAGACCGTCTACCGCTCGCTGAAGCCCGGCGGCGTCTTCTACATGGACGCGCTCGGCGGCCCGGACGTCATGCAGGCCAAGACCGACGTCACCAAGAAGCAGGGCTTCAAGTACCACTGGGAGCAGCGGTCCTACGACCCGATCAGCCACCGCTTCGTCTGCGCCATCCACTTCGAGTTCTCCGACGGCACGATGATGAAGAACGCCTTCGTCTACGACTGGCGCCTGTGGACGCTCGCCGAGCTCCGCGAGCTGTTCGTGGAGGCCGGCTTCGACGACGTCCACGTGCTGTGGGAAGGCACGGATCAGAAGACGATGACCGGCAACGGCATCTTCCGCCGCAAGGAGGTCGGCGACATGGACGAGGCCTGGATCTCGATCGTCGTCGGCCGAAAGCAGTAGCCCGCCGCCCCGCCGCGGCGCGTCGCCCGGAGCAGCGCCGGTCACGCCGCAGGAGCGGCGCTGGCTGGCGGTGACGAGCACCCCCTGTGAACCCCCTCGTGACCGCAAGAACGACTCCACCGCGCCCCGGCGCACAGGCCACGAGCAGCGCCAAGAAGCGTACGCCGGCGGCTGAGCCGTCGTTTCTCGCTGCCCCCCCGCGCTGCTTCCGCCGGCTCACAGCCGCGTCGCGGGCGCTGCCCGACTACTTGATCCTCGGCGCGCAGAAGGCCGGGACCACCTCGCTCCAGCGCTACCTCGAACTGCACCCTGCGGTCCTGCCGCCGCTCTCCAAGGAGGTCCACTTCTTCGATCTGCAGTCCTGGCGCGGAGAACGATGGTACCGCGCCAACTTCCCGCTGCGGCTGCAGCTCTCGGCGCGTGGCCTGCGCGCCCGCTCCAAGGCGGTGACGGGAGAGGCCAGCCCCTACTACCTGTCCCACCCCGACGTCCCGAGCAGGGTCCACGACTTGCTCCCCGGCGTGCGCATGATCGTGATCGTGCGTGACCCGGTCACGCGCGCCCACTCGCACTACCTGCACAACCGCCGCCTCGACGCCGAGGACTGCGCGACCTTCGAGGAGGCGATCGAGCGGGAGCCTCAGCGCCTCGAAGGCGAGCTCTCGCGCATCCAGGCCGACGCCCGCTACGCGAGCTTCGCGCACCGCCACCACTCGTACTTGCACCGCGGCCTGTACGCCGAACAGCTGCGGGCGTGGTTCGCGCGGTTCCCCCGCGAGCAGCTGCTGATCCTGGAGAACGACGAGCTTGCCCGCGACGCCGATGGCGTCTACCGGCGCGTGCTCGACTTCCTGGGGCTGCCCGCTTGGCAGCCGCCTGCGTTCGCGCGCCACAACGCCGGCGGCGACGAAACGCCGCTCGACGCTTCGCTGCGGGCGCGGCTCGCGGCGTGGTTCGAGCCGCACAACCAGCAGCTCTATGAGCTCCTCGGCCGCGAGTTCGCCTGGACACGGCCCTGAGCGGCGCGGTCCGTCAGGTTCCTTGTTCGATGAGGTCCGCGGCCCGCTCGACGCCGCGAGCGGCGCGCATCTCGTCCCCCAGACGCGAAGCCGCCGCCGCGAAGCTCGGCTCCTCGAGCAGGCGCCCGAGCGCAGCGCCGAGCCGCGCAGGGTCCGCATCTTCGGGCGGCACGACGAGTCCGCAACCCGCGAGCTGCACGCGCCGCGCGACCCCGGGCTGGTCGAAGCCCGTCGGCATCGCCAGCACCGGCACGCCGTGCCAAAGCGCCTCGAGGGTCGTGTTGAGGCCGGCGTGCGTGAAGCAGACCGCCGCGCGCTCGAGCAGCTCCAGCTGCGGAGCCCACGGCACGACCAGCGGGTCTCCCGGCAGCGCGGCACCGCGCAGCGCGTCGGCGCGTCCACCCAGGCCGATGACCAGACGAACCGAGCGCTCCGCGCAGCAAGCGGCGACCGCGCGGAACACCGCGGGGCGGTCCGCGGCGATGGTGCCGAGCGAGGCGTAGGCGACGGGGCGCTCGTCGAGCCGGTCCCAGGGGAAGTCGCCTGGCGCCGGCCGCCGCGACGGCACGAAGGCGCCGCAGTGCACCACGCGGCCGTGGTCGACATAGCCGGGCGGCTCGAACGACTGCGGCTGCGGCCGCAGGCGCACCAGCTCGTCGCACTCGGCGTAGACCGACGTCAGCGGCCAGAGCCCGCGCGCGCGGCGCCAGCGGTTGAGCTCGCCCCGGACCCGCCGCATCGCGCGGTCGCGCCCCGAGCCGAACACCGCGGTCACGGCCCGCTGCAGGCGCGACGGCGGCCGCTCCTGATGCCGCCAGGGGGCGAACGGGTCGCGGACCCCGACCACGAGTTCGGTCCCCAACGCGCCCTCGAGGCCGACGGTGGGTATGCCTGCAGCGGCCGCGACGCTCGCCGCGCCGTAGCAATAGGGATCGACGACGACGGCATCCGGAGCGCGCTCCGCGAGGATGCGCGGCAGGTCCGCGAGCACGGCGCACGCCAGGGTCTCGGTGAAGGCGCGGAGGTTGTGGCGGTTCAGGGCCTCGCCCGCGAGCCCGGCGCGGCCGGCGTCGACCGCTCGGAGCCAGCCGGCAGGAAGCAGCTCTTGCGCCAGCAGCTCCGGCTCACACCCCCAGTCCCGCACGACGCCGGCGCGGTCTACGACCGTGACCACAGAGACCTCGTGTCCCCGCGCGCGCAGCTCGGTCATCACCGCCAGCATCGGCAACAGGTGGCCGTAGTCTGGCAGCGCGACCGCCACGAACCGGCTCATGCGACGCACCCCGTCACGCGCGCTCCGGAAACCAGCGGGTGAGCAGATCGGCGCAGTGGCGTTCGACCTCACGCGCCAGGTGGTCGGGGTCGACCAAAGCTCGCAGGTCGATCCGCCGGGGGCCGCCGGCACCCGCCCGCGACCGCGAGCGGTCGAGGAGGTCGGGGGCGACGCCGAGGAACGCCGCGAGCTCGGGCGCGCGCTCGTCGAGTTGGTCCGTGCGCACGACGAGCAAGCGGTCGTTGGGCACCGCCGCCAGCACGCCTTCGATGTGATCTCGCCAGTAGTGGAGGTGGGCGGCGATCGCGTGCGCGCAGCCCGCGTCGGCGAGGCCGCGCTCGGCGGCGGGGAGCGCTGCGCCGTAGCGCCCGTAGCGCTGGTGCGCGAGCGCCCGCCAGAACGGGAACTCCGCCGCGCGCAGGTTCTGGTTGATCTCGGATTCAAGCCAGCTGACCGGTTCGCGTAGCGTCAGCACGAAGCGCGCCGCCGGAAACTCCTCGACGAGCAGCGGCGCGACGTGGTGCAGGTAGTGCGCGGCCTCGAGCTCGAGCCCGAGCCGACGGTCCCGCCAGCGCAGCAGCGCGCGCATGCGCGCTGCTGGCTGCTCGCCGCGGTTCCAGCTCATGGTGTGGGCGAGGCTGTCGACGAGCGCCGGTTCGTGGGCCGCGCGGAACTGGCCCTGGAACATCTCTGCGAGCGAGTGGGTGCCGCTGCGCGGCAGGCCGACCGCGAACGCGTGGAAGCGCCGCGCGTCTTTGGCGCGGCGGCCGGCAGCCAGCGACGCCCATCGCGCCTGCCAGCGCAGGCGGACCCGGGTCCAACCGTCCACGGGCCATCGCTCCGGCGCGGCCGTCATCCTCGCCGGCCTCCGAGCAGCCGCGCGCGCACCCGCGCCCAGAGCGAGGCGCGATGAGGTCGGCAGCGCTGCGTGCGCGGGCACCAGGACCGGATCGAGGTGTCCCGGTTGAGTCGCCGCGCGAGCCACGCGTAGTCTCGGTGTCGGCCGTGCACGAGGCGGACCGCGCCGTTCAGCGTCGCCGGGAAAGGCACGCGAAAGTTCCAGACCGGCGGCAGGGTGTAGATCTTCGCCGGCGAGCGGAGCCACGCCTCCACGAACGAGGCTTGGTCGCCTTCGAAGCGCCCGTCGAGCGTCGCGCCGGTCGCGAGCTTGTCGACGTAGGTCTGGTGCCACGTGCGCAGCAGCGCCTGCACCTCGGGGCCGCGACGAAACGCGATCACGCCGCAGTTCAGCGGCGTGCAGCCGGTCAGCCGCCCGTCGCCCACGCAGGGCTCGACATCGTCCATCGGCGCGGCAGCCATGCAGAGGTCGAAGTGCCCGAGCATGGCGAACACGGGCGCGAAGCTGTCGAGGAAGTGGGTGTCCGAGTCGACGTAGACCGTGCGCGCGTAGGGTGACGCGTCGTACATGTGGCGGGCGCGCCACGCGAAGGCCCGGAGCGAGGCCTCGTCCCAGTCGACCTTTCGACGCCGGATGGTGACCGGCTCGACCGGGCGCACCACCACCCGGTCGAACTCGCCGGGCTGGACGCCGCGATCGGTCAGCAGCGTGACCTGCGCGCCCGGCTCGACCCTGCGCAGGCTGCGCGCCGACGCGCGCGCCTCTGCGACGAACCGCTCGCCGCAGGCGGCATACAGGTAGCCCTGTTCGTCGCGGGCGGCGTCCTCGAACGCGTAGCCGAACGCCTCGATGTCGCGCACGTACATGCGAGCGACCCGCTCGCGCGTCGCCGCGTCGTAGTAGCTGCTGTAGTGACGGTGCGCCGAGCGGTTCTGGTGCGGCAACGCCAGCTCGGGACGGCCGAGGCGCCGCCGCACCTCGTCGAAGGTCGCGTCGAGCCGCTCGAAGCGCCCGACGAGGTCGACCCCGACCTCGCCCGCGTCGTCCAGCAGGAAGTCGAGCTGCGGCGCGAGGTGCGCGTGCCCGCACCCTTCGGCGACGTCAAGGAACGCCGGGAAGGACAAGGTCCCGGGGTCGTCGACGCCCAGGCGCGCAGCGAGCGCGCCGGCCTCGCCGGCGACGAGGCGCGCGTAGACCGAGACGACGCGCTCCCAAGGGTTGCGCACGACCGCGAACGTGAAGTAGCCGCGGCAGCGCGCAGCAGACGGCAGCGAGCGGAGCTCGCGGAGGGTCAGGTGCTGCAAGTAGTCACTGCCCAGGTCGAGCGCGCGGTAGCGCGCGGAGCAGATCCTGCCGAACAGCCGCTCCTCGTCCTCGACCTCGACGTCGCCGGCCATCCCGAGCGCCGCCTCGATCGACGTGCCGCCGGTCCGGGGCACGTGGACGAACAGGCACCTCAACCCGTGGGAGACTGGCATGTCAGGTTGCTGGGGGCGGCAGAACCGAAGCGAAGCGTGGCGCCAAGGCTACTGCCGGCCCGCGCGCATTGCAGCGACCCGAGACCTGAGGCAGCCACCGCGTCGCTTGTCGCATCATGCAGGCCACCATACCATTCGCCCGTCGCGACGCGGGATCGACGCGACGCGCGCACATGCTGCTGCACATCGGCTATCACAAGACGGCGACGACGTGGCTGCAGAAGCACGTGTTCTTCGCCGCCGACAACGACGCGTTCCACGTCCTCACGCCGAGAGCCGGCCACCCGCGTGAACTCGCGAACCACTTCGTCCGGGCCGCGGACGAGGGGTTGCTGTCCCCGTTCGACGACAACCAGACCGCCGTCGCGGACGCGCTCCAGGCGACGCTGCAGGCGACGCGCGGGATGCCGGGCACGCCCGTGCTCTCCGACGAGCGGCTCTCCGGCAACCCGCACGCGGGCGGCTTCGACGCCGCCCGCATCGCGACAGCGCTCCACGCCAGCTTCCCGGGAGCCGACGTGCTGATCGTCATCCGCGAGCAAAAGGCGATGACCCTGTCATGCTACTTCCAGTACCTCTCGATCGGCGGCACGCGCTCACTCGAGACCTACATGCTCGACCGCTACGACCGACGGATCCCCGGGTTCTCGTTCGCGAACCTCGACTACCTGCTGCTGGTCGAGCGGTACCGCGCGCTGTGGGGTGCGGAGCGGGTCCACGTGCTGCCCTACGAGCTGTTCGCCGCGTCCCCGCGCGCGTTCCTGGACCGCCTGGAGCGCATCACCGGCCGCACCATCCGCGTTCCGGAGTCGAGCCTGCGCGTCCGCGAAAACGCCAACCTGCGGCCCGGCGCTGCCTACTCGCTGCGCTGGCTCAACCGGTTCCGCTTCTGCGCGTCGGTCAACGACTACTCGCCGTGGTGCACCCCGCTCACCCGAGCCGCCGCCAATGCAGGCTTCCGCCTGCTGTCCAAGCTCGGCAGCCGCGCGCGCGACGCCCGCCTGCTGGAGCATTTGCGGGCCAAGATCGAAGCCCGGGTCGGCGACCGGTTCGGCGAGAGCAACGCGCGGCTCGCAGCGCTCTGCGACCTCGACCTCGCCCGCTACGGCTACTGCTGAGCGCGCCCCCCCGGCGCCGCCGCGCGGCGGGCGCGCACAACTCCCTGTCGCCCCTTGACCGACGCGCGCAGGGGCCAACAATGCTCGGCCGAGAACGCCGCGCTGCAGCGCCCCGGCCCCTTCCGCGAACCCGACCTCTGCACCTCTCATGAAAGAACTCGTCATCCTCGGCGCCGGCAAGATCGGCCGCATGGTCTGCCACTTCATGTCGCAGTGCGGCTCCTACAACGTCCGCATCGGCGACGCCTCGCAGGCGGCGATCGACCACGTGAAGAAGCAGTTCGAGGGCGTCGACGGCCAGGTCGTCGACTTCTCGGACGCCGCCTCCGTCGAGGCGATCCTCAAGGGCGCCTGGGCCGTGATCAGCTGCGCGCCCTACCACTGCAACCTGAACATCGCCGAGCGCGCCAAGGCGCACGGCGTGCACTACTTCGACCTGACCGAGGACGTCGAGGTGACCTCGCAGGTCAAGAAGCTGGCCGAGGGCAGCGGCTCGCTGTTCGCGCCGCAGTGCGGCCTCGCGCCGGGCTTCATCACGATCACGGCCAACCACCTGATGCAGTCGATGACCGAAGTCAGCGACCTGCGCCTGCGGGTCGGCGCGCTGCCGCGGTTTCCGTCCAACCGCCTGCAGTACAACCTGACCTGGTCGACCGAGGGGCTGATCAACGAGTACTGCAACCCGTGCGAGTCGGTAGAGAACGGTGAGCTGACCGCGGTGCCGCCGATGGAGCAGCTCGAGCACATCACGATCGACGGCGTCGAATACGAGGCGTTCAACACCTCGGGCGGCCTCGGCACGCTGGCGATCACGCTCAAGGACCGGGTCAAGAACGTCAACTACAAGACGATGCGCTTCCCGGGGCACTGCGAGCTGATGAAGTTCCTCCTGCACGACCTGCAGATGCAGGACGACCAGGAGGCGCTCGGCAGGATCTTCGACAAGGCGCTGCCCGCGACCTTCCAGGACCAGATCGTGATCTTCGTGAGCGCGACCGGGCAGTACCGCGGCCGGCTCGCGGAGCGCACCTACGCCAAGACGATCTACCACCAGGAGATCGACGGCAAGAACTGGAGCGGCATCCAGATCACGACAGCCGCCGGCGTCTGCGCCATCGTCGACATGCTGCAAGCGGGCCAGCTGCCCGACCAGGGCTTCCTCAAGATGGAGGACGTCGGCTACGAGCAGTTCCTGCAGAACCGCTTCGGTAAGTACTACGCGTAGTCGCGGCAGGAACGCGCCCGCGCGCTGGCAGTGGGGTCGCCCGCGCGTCATCATCGGCGCGCCATGACGAAGTTCCCTCTGCTCTGCGCGATGATGTTCCTCCAGTTCTTCGTCTGGGGGGCGTGGTATGTGACCGCCGGCACCTTCGTGCCGGCCATGGGCTGGGAGCAGTCGACGACCGGCTGGGTCTACTCGGCCGGCCCGATCGCGGCGATGATCTCGCCGCTGTTCCTCGGGCTGATCGCCGACCGGTTCTTCGCGTCGCAGCTGGTGCTCGCGGCGATGCACCTGTTCGGCGCGGTGATCATGCTGGTGCTGATCCCGGGCGCGATCGAGGCCAAGGACGCCGCCTACTTCGAGTGGTACGTGCTCGCCTACATGCTGTGCTACATGCCGACGCTCGGCCTGTCGAACACGGTCGCCTTCACCCACATCGACAACCCAGAGAAGCAGTTCCCGATCGCGCGGGTGTTCGGCACCCTCGGGTGGATCGCGGCGGTCACGCTGGTCAGCAAGGTGCTCGAAGCCGACACCAAGCCGGTGATGTTCCTGGTCGCGGGCTACAGCTCGATCGTCATGGCCGCGCTCAGCTTTGTGCTGCCGCGCACGCCCCCGCCGCTCGCGGGCAAGCAGGTCGGGATCGCCGAGACGCTCGGGCTCGGCGCGCTGGAGCTGATGAAGCGCCCGGCCTTCGTGGTCTTCCTGCTCTGCTCGTTCCTGATCTGCATCCCGCTCGCCGGCTACTACAGCTACGGCAACCAGTTCGCCGGCACGGTCTGGTCGAACGCAGGCTTCTACATGTCCTTCGGCCAGTGGGCGGAGGTGTTCTTCATGCTGATCATGCCGCTGTGCTTCGCGAAGCTCGGCGTCAAGAAGATGCTCGCCATCGGCATGGCCGCGTGGGTCGTGCGCTACGGGCTGTGGAGCTTCGGCGCCGGCGCCGAGCCCGTCGCGTGGATGGTGCTCGGCGGCATCCTGCTGCACGGCATCTGCTACGACTTCTTCTTCGTCACCGGCCAGATCTACGTCGACCAGCAGGCGCGCCCCGAGATCCGCGGCCAGGCGCAGAGCTTCTTGGTGATCATGACGCAGGGCCTGGGCATGTATCTCGGCGCGCAGATCATGACCGGCGTCGTCATCGACAACACCAGCGGCGAAGGCGCTGCGGCGGTCGCCGACTGGGGCCAGATCTGGTGGCTACCCTGCCTGGGTGCGGGCGCCATCCTCGCCGTGTTCGTGCTGCTGTTCCGCGAGAAGAAGGCAGCGCCCGCCGCCGCCTAGCCGGCCTCGGTCCCAGGCCGGGGCCGCGGCAGCGCCAGCACCAGCGCGCCCGAGCCGAGCGCGCACGCGATCCCCACCCACAGCGCCGGCGCGAACGAGTCGGCCGCGGCCATCGCCGCGCCGATCGCCGGCTTGACCGGCAGCTGCACGCCGCGCGCGACCGCGTAGAACAGCGCAGCAGCGGTCGCCCGCAGCGCCGCGGGATAGTGCTGGCCGAACAAGGCGCCGAAGCACGACCAGGTGCCTGCGCCCAGCCCCATCGCCGCGATCGCCAGCGTGAACGTCGAGAAGTCCTGGCGGACCTCGCCCAGCGCCGACAGCACCAGCGCCTGCCCCGCCGCGAACAGCAGGCAGAAGGCGACGAACACCCGCACGCGGCCGAGCCGCGCCGCCAAGAAGCCGAACAGCACGTCGGCGAGCACGTGCACGCTGTTGACCTGGATCTGGAACCAGCCGATCCGTTCGGGCGCCACCTGGTGCTCGCGGATCAGCCTGACCGGCAGCTCGGCGTAGACGCACCAGAAGCCCGCCATGTGCAGCACCAGGACGCCCAGGAGCACGACGCTCGTGCGGCGGTGCTCCGCCGAGAACAACCGCCGCGCCGACACCGGCGCGGCTGCTGCGAGGCCGCGGTCGGGCCCGGGCATGGCCCACCGCCCGGACAGCGCGAGCGCTCCGAGCGCCGCCGAGCCCAAGAACACGTTGCGCCAGCCGACCCCTTCGAGCGGCGCGACGAAGAACGCGACCGCCGCGGCGGCGGCCATCGCGACCGGGCTGCCGGCCTGCAGGATGCCGTGCACGCGGTCGCGCTGCCGGCCGCTCCAGTAGTCGGCGACCACCGCGTGGCCGATCCCCCACTCGCCGCCGACCCCGAGCCCGGTCACGACGCGCGCGAACAGCAGCGACCAGAAGCCGTCGGCGAGCCCCGTCCACAAGGCGCCGGTCGAGAACACGACGATGCTCCAGACCATCGCCTGGCGGCGCCCGACGCGGTCGGCGACGCGACCGAAGGCGAAGCCCCCGACCGCCGTCGCCAGCAGCGAC
>Ga0181574_10006080_pt1 | contig 10214 bp, 9 predicted proteins | sample 101ome_24_FD_145600 | JGI IMG/M metagenome (GOLD analysis project Ga0181574, IMG submission 145600) | Coastal salt marsh microbial communities from the Groves Creek Marsh, Skidaway Island, Georgia - 101410AT metaG (spades assembly) | ecosystem: Environmental > Aquatic > Marine > Intertidal zone... | reverse complement strand
GTTCTTAATGAACCAATGATCTCTTGGTCGATCTCAGCAGTGATCTCTTGAGCTAATGCCGCCATGATTTCTGCTTCTACATCGATACCTTGCTGTGCTTGAGCATCTTGAGCCGCTTCGAAAGTCCATCTAGCACTTAATTTTCTAGATTTCGCTTCAACCGGTTGTTTCAAGATTTGGATCGATAATCTCTTACCAGGAGTACCTTCTAAAGATGCTGTAGAAGCCGCTTTAGGAGTTGTGTTGTTCTGGTTACCAGAGTATGCTTTCGCAATTTTGAACGGAGATAATGCTTCTTCACCAGCAGTTGTGTTTGAAGCAACTGTGTCTGCATATCTTATTCTTAATGTGTGGATTTGTCCTACAGGACCAGACATTGGTTGTACACCTACGATCTCGTTAGCGATCACAGTTGGCATAACCCTTCTGATTACTGGTAGGATAACCCTGTTTAGAGTAGCAACGTTACCTGCAGAAGTGGCACCAGCAGTTGCCTGCTCAGCCAAGTACTTCTTAGTGTTCTCTAAGACTACATCCATAGTCTTTTTCTTGTTGCCTTCTAAACCTTCTGTTAATGCGGCTTTAGTTTCGCCCCATTTTGATTCGAATAGTTCTGACATTATTCGTTTCCCCTTTAGTTTAGTTTGTTGAGAGACCCGCTAATTTACGGAACTCTATCATTTCAGCATCTCCTCTTTGGGATCTTGGAGCACCTGTTTTGTCGCCTGACGCTTCAGAAATAATTTTCTTTGCTTTGGCTACTGGTGCGTCCTCCATCACAGCAGGAAGATACTTGTCGTAAGCAGATTTTAATTTGTCAGTTTGAGTTGACTCTAACAACTGACTCATAACTTCTGCCTTGTCTTTGCTCAAAGGTTTGAGCAACTCAGCCATCGTTGCCTTACGTTCCATCAAATCTTTTTGTTGAGAAATTTCTCTCTCTTTAGATTCAATCACCGTTTTTGCCTCTTCGATGGATTTCTCGGCGTCTTTTAACTTAAGAGTGGTTTCATCCACAACTTTCATTAACTTCGCAGTCTCAGATTTCTCATTTAAGTAAGAAGCCTGATACTCAGAAGCGAACGCCTCGAAAATTCTCTTACCAAAGTTGATTTCTCTAGCAGATGTGATGTCTTCTTTAAGTTGGTGGATTTCTTCACCTAACTTTTTAGTAACAGCATTCTCTACCACTTTGGCTGATTTCTTAATGAAAGATTCTTTTAATTTTGCCAATTGTGCTTTGGCTTCTTTCACTAACTTAACTTTAGTCTCAACTACACCTTTTTTGTCTTCTGAGAATTCTTTGATTTCTTTGGCAAGAGCGTTTACAACAAACTCTTCCAATTTAGCAAAATTCTCACCAACAGTTTTTCTGTCGCTGTGTAGTTCTTTAACTTCGTTTGTTAATCTATCAAGTACAAATGCTTCCATTTTTTTAGAATGGTCGCCCATTTTGTTCTTGTAGTTCGTTTTTTCAACAGCAAGTTGTTTTCTGTCTTCAACGAATTTGCTGATTTCTTCGCTCAACTTATCAGTCATCATCTTGTCAATTGCTTCGATCATGTTTGATTTGTCGTGCTCGTATCTTTTGGCAAACTCTTCTCTCAGTTCAGCAGTCACTTGCTCTCTGTTTTCCTTTATTTTTGAATCCCACGCTTCTTCGATTGACTTTTTAGTATCTTCTCCGATAACGCCTGACTCAACTAGTTTTGATATTGCGTCGAACATTTTATTTCAAGTCCTTTATTATGTTGGTTAGTGCCTCTTTGAGGTATTTTTGTGCTTTTTTGTCATTTGCAACTTCAGCCGCCAGACCCTTTGCCGCCATTCCGCCCTTTGTGTTCAACAAATGTTCGTAGATTGGGGTTGGGTAAGCACCCGGTGCCGAAGGTTGGGCCACAACATCGACTGTGATGATTTCAAAGTCTGAAACTTCGCCGCCACCGTATTCGGAAATGTTGCCACTTCCTCTTGACGATACGCCCAGTTTCACACCTGATTCCAACATAGTCTTGACAAGTTGACCCATCGGTGTTGGCAGGATTTTCATCTTGCCGTATCCATTTGGACCGTCCATCCACATCTCAGTAATCATATGAGACACACGGTCCAAATTAATTTTTAAATCGTCTGGATGATCCACTTCACCTAGTACGCTGTAACCAGAACTGACCTGATCATTGAGTGTTTTCACTGCTTTTTGAATTTCATTAACAGGATAAACTCTTTGATTGGCATTTTTGATGCCGCCTTGAATACAGATCCCCTTCATGTACAAATCCTTGCCGTCTTTTCCCTCGTGCAAAACCTGTACTCTAGCCTGATCAAAGGTTAAGTGTTCTCTAAGATATAATGACATCCCGACCTTCTCCTAAAATCTCAATTAGTTCGCTTTTGCGTTAATTGGAGATTTTGCTGATTTGTCTGAACCATCGGCAGTGTTAGCCTTCTCTTGCTTCTTGAAAGAAGTAGATTTGTCTTTTCCGCCTGTGTTTTCAAAGTCACCTGCCATTTTTTGAGCAGTTGGAGCCGGTCTTCCTTTGTCTTCTGCTCCGCCTTTTGCTATGTTGGCAGTAGTACCACCTGCTGATTTAACAGATGAGTTAACTGGTGATTTTGCGCCTTTGTCTGAATGGTCTGCGTTATCCGCCGACTTTTGGATTTTGTATTCATCCATTTTTTCTTTTTTCTTGTCGTCGTGTTTCGCTTCCATTGGCTGTGTTTGGTCAGCAACCGGTTCCAATGATTCTTCTTTGTCCATTTCTGGTTCCATTTCTGGTTCCATTTCTGGTTTATCATTGTCGCCAGCCATCATTTTTTCGAATTCTGCTTTTAGTTCGTCTAAAGCGTCTTCTAAGTCAGAAACTCTTTCTTCAGTGTCTTCAGCATCATCGCCTGCTTCAGCATCGGCACCCATTTCGTCACCCATGTCGTCAGCGGCCTGTTCTGCTTCACCTTCTTCTTCAGCCGAAATGTCTTTCACTAATTCATCAGTAGCGTCGCCACCAACTTCTTCGATTGACTCTTCTTCTGTAGTTTCAGATTCAGTTGCTTTGTCTTCGATTTCAACTTCTTCACCAACTTGTTCTTCTTTGGCCTCTTCTGAAGTTTCTTCTACTTTTTCTTCTACTTTTTCTTCTGAAGTTTCTTCTACTTTTTCTTCCTTAGTAGTTTCTTCTACTTTTTCTTCTGAAGTTTCTTCTACTTTTTCTTCTGCTTTAGTTTCGTCTGTTTCTGCTAACCCTTCGTAGATGTCTCTTGACTTCTCTACAACGATTTCGTGGAATAAAGATTCCGCTTTTTCGTTTTCTTCATTGATTAGCAATTCTAATAATTGTTCAAATTTATTTGACATTGCACGTGCTCCTTTTAGATTTGTACTTTAAAGTGTAGGTATTTACTATAACCTTGCGAAAATGGTGGCAAAAAGCGGCCAAAAAAGGTTATTTTTTCTAGATTTTTATCTGTAAGTTATATATCTTGAGAAATTCTTCGATATGTACGTGCTTAAAGTTTTGATTAAATTCCAAGTCATGGGGTTTGAAGCCATTGTTAGGAACAACTCTGTGGAAATTTATTTTAGGAAAATCCTGTAGCACCCGTTTGGTTTGGTTCATCCAGTTGCCGTAAAAAGTCGCTGTGTCTACGGATTTTTTGTAATTTCGTGTGTCTTTGAACACATTGTTGAACATATAATTTTTGTTTTTACTATTATTAATGTGTCCTTGATAGTCGAAACCTAACACATATATATTGTCAAATCCTTGTTCCGCCGCAAACCTAAGTGCTGTGGGGCCGCTGGACCATCCCAAAGACGGCTGAAACCAGTTGCAGTGGTCCAGTATTTTGGGATTTTTGTCATATTGATGATTGTAATTGGTCCAAACTGGGTTTTTGACAGCATAATCTGATTCAAAAATTTCAAATATCATTTTTGGATCAACTGCTATAAGGAAATCAGGCGTCTCTGTTCTGTAGACACCGTTACAGGCGAACACCTTGCCGTGTTGCTTGAGGTCGTTTATGAGTATGCCTTTACGGGATTCGCCGTTTCCTAGTACAAATGCTGTGGTCATTACAGAGATATATTATCTTCTGCCTGTGGTTGAGCATACATCTTTTGAACAAATTCGGATTCTGCCTTTTGTTCTTGGTCGTGATGCTCCGAGGCCAATCTCATTTTGTTGATGTCTTTGAGTGTTAGCCTTGTTTTTCTAGTGTCTTCCGAGTCTAGTATGGAAATATCTTGGTCAGCGTCGTAATTTTTCTGTTGTTCAAAACCCGATTCACCATATCCAAACATTTCATTTAGTTTCATAACAATATTTATTACGTTGTGCCTCCGCCACCGGGGGTTGTTCCTGGTGTGCCTGTGTTACCGGTCGGTCCTGCCGCTCCGGGTGTTGCTCCCGGTCCACCTGGTTCGGGTGCCTCGGCGTCTGCTGTAGGCTCTTCAAATTGATCTAGATCGGATGAAATGTTCGACTGACTCACTCCTGCCGATCTCATCTGTGTTGATTTTGTCTGTTGTTTCTGTGCCACATTGTTTTCTTGTGCCCATAGTTCCGCATTTCTTGCCATTTCCTCTTCAGATAATCCCAAGAAACGTTTTAGAGCAAATCTTTTACTCATATACGGCAGTTCTGCCACTTGAGTGAATGTCTGGACTCTGGCCTGGTCCATTTCTGTCTGCCTGTATTGTGCGAAGTTTTGTGGTGGATTCATTTTGATTTCAAACATAGAGTTATCCAGTGTGTAACCTTTTGCTTTGATCCATAATTTAAACTCTTCGTCAAATATGGGTGCTACCATTGACTGTAATCTTTGGCAATATTTGTTAAATCTTAATTCTTGGATGTATGCTGTTCCTACTCTTCCATCATTGAATGATTGTTGCGAATCATCCGGTCCAGTGGGCAAGTAAGAACTCGGAATCCTTAAACCCCTGAACAGTTTGTTTGTAAAAAATTTAAGGTCATCGATCTCACCTAGATTAGTACCACCCGGTAGTGTGTCAACTTTAGAACCTCTACCTTCTGCTGTTTGTGGAAAGAAGTAATCCTCGTTAATACTCATCGGGTTATATGTGGCGTCCACGTAGTTTACACCACCCGATGTTGAAGGAATTCTTCTCTGGTTGATTTCGTTTTTCACTCTCTCAACGAATTGCATTGCCAAGTGTGTTGGCATATTACCCACATCAATATAAAACACTCTTCTTTCTGGTGCTCTCTGTACCCTGTAGATAATGATTGCGTCTTCTAATAATTCTTTCTGTTTGTAAACTTTGAAAATCTGTTCTAGTATGGATTGTCCAAACGGAAACAAGTTGTCTAACCCATCAGACATACTCATGTGAACCACGTGTTCGGCGTTGATTGCATACTGATTCATGGTACGATAGAATCTTCCACCTTGTCCACCGGCGGCGCCGGCACCCGAATTGATGTTGTATCCATATCCAGCCGACGAATAGTTTGCGTGATAAGGACCAGATGTTGTGCCTGTACCACCATACACCTGGTTTGGTGTAACCTGTGTGGCACTCAATCTTTCGAGGTTTGGATTTATGTCTCTTACAATATATTGTTCTGGTTTTTTGCCGTCTGATTCATTTACAATAATTCTGTCTACCTTGGCGGCATCGATGTACAACCACTTGTTTGTTTCCGGATCTCTGACAAAGAAACAGTCTCCATATTTCAAAACATTTCTAAAAATTCTAAATGCTCTTTTCTGAAAGTGATTTGTTTTTGTCCATTGCTGTAACGCTTTCTTTAACAGTTTGACTTCCGATTCAACAACGTCATCTTTGAAAACGATGTCAAATGGTGTTTCGTTTTCTTGATTGGTTTGTGTGCAGAATTCTGCCAAAATATCAAGAGCGGCATTTACTTCTGAGTCGGTGTCCATTTGGTCGTACTGGAAATACCTCTGTATTCTGTTAGGGTGTCCTGTGTACACGTCCGGTAGATAAGAACTGTAGTTTCTTTTAGCGAACTGGGGATTTCTGTCACCTGCTATGGGCGACATATTAGCATCTTTAAAATATTTTTTCCAAGCCATACGTTATATTATACCTTTTTCACAAGCAAAGATCAAGAACATTATTGGATTATTCCTCCCAATGCCTTGATGTTACTGATTGTTTTACCAGTGTTATCTGCTGTTTTGACTGTTGCCGCCGCCACTGTTGATAGATATCTCTCCACTTTTTTATTTGTTGTTAATAATTCTTCAAGGTACTTATTGTTTTTGATCATATCCTGATCCACAACACTTGTAACTGCTTCTTCCTGGATAGCATCTGCCACTTTTTTGGCGGTCTTGGATGGCAATACCATTTCGCCTTTGTGAACTTTTGTCAGAGTGTCTTTGGTTTCAAGCAATCTGCCTGTTTCGCCGTCGGTACCTGTCAATCTGCTGTCAAACGAACCTCCCACCATCTGGCCAATTATGGTACCTATCACAGTACCAAGGGCAGTACCTATCGCTGTACCTATAGGTCCACCGATAAATGTACCCACGGTTCCGCCAATCGCGGCACCAATTGCTCTGGCCGCCATCCTGCCTCCCAGGTAACCGGCAACTCCTCCTGCCACTCCCCCGACACCTCTTGCTCTTGTTTCTTCGTTAAAGATCATAGAAAGACTGCTCAAGATCGTAACAATCGATGCCAACGGACCTGCTATCCTCGTAAACAGTCCCAGCATGGTTCCTGTTGTTCTCATGAATGTGCCGGTGATGCCTTTCATGAAACTTGTGAGGCTGGTTTGTCCTATCCTTACACCTGCCGCTATGATCAGTATCTGGGCCGCTTTGTCAAAAAGATATTTGCCTGCCAACGCTCCCACGAATCCCGCGGCCACGACTCCCGGAAAGTCCTTGCTAAAGTTTGCCAGGGCGTTGCCTATCATTATGAATCCCTCGTTGGTTCCTCCGACCAGTCCGCTGACAAGTGGACCCAATCCTATCAGTATCGATGTTTGTATCGTTTCGAACCCTGCTTTCAATCGCTTCGCGGATTCATTAAATTCTGCTAAATTTTTTGTCAAACTTTCTTGTGCCAGCAGTTGTTCTTCGGATGCCTTGGCTGTGTCCAAGGTCAATGTGCTTAATGGCAAGAAGGCATTGGCTAAATTTTCTAGTCCTCCGCCCAACAATACCGCAGGTTCATTGAATTGTGATCTGAAATTTCTAGCCCCATCTCTCAGGGTTGTCAGCACTTGGTCGATTCCTATCTGTCCCGATCGGAATGCCAACACCGCATCACTGAATCCTGGCACCAATGCCGATGCCTGTTGCGACAACTCGTCAAATTGTACACCTGTTGCCAGGAAGTTTTTCAGGCTGGTGCCCAGTGCCGGATTAAGTTGGCTTACTGTTGCCACTAATTGTTGGCTGGCCATGGCCTGTTTTTCATCCAGACCTTGTAGATATGTCTGAAATATGGCATCTGCGTTCTGTCTTTTTATTTCTTCGTCTAACTGTTCTCTCTGAATACCAGTCAATCTTGTCAGTCTGTCCAGTTCCTTGGCATATGATATAGTGTTTGCCGTTATCTCTTGATCCGAAAGTCGTTGGAATCTCTGTTGAACTCTTTGTATGTCGAGATAGGTTGTCAAAAATTCGTTTAGGTTTTCTGTGGTCAAACCCAGAGCGGCCAACTGTGGTATGCCTTGCGTTCTCAGTTGTTCTGTAAACCTCGTCAACGATGGTATGCCTTGGTTGACTGTTCCAAACAATGCGGCAAGAGTGACTGCGTTCGAAGATGTGAGGTCAACGAATTCCAATAGAGGCAATCTGGCATCTGCCGCGGCCTGTCTAAGCCGTATTAGACTTTGTCCAAAATCGGCTCCTTGGCTGGAAAGAGCTCGGAATATGCCAATGTTGAAATCAAAACTGTTGGCCAGGTCATTGAAGTTACCCAATAGAGGCATTCCCTCGAATGCTTTGGTAAAAGTGCTGAAGGTGTCGGCACCTTTCCTGCCAGAATCCGCGAAACCTCTGATCGCTTTCTCTGTTGTGTCCAGCACTCGGGACACAGTTCTATAGGCCCTTGCATTTCTTGTAAGCCCTTCGGTTGCTTCCTCCGCCTGGAGCCTGAATTTTACCAACTGCTGTTCAGTGGCGCCGTGCTGTTTGGCTAGGTCCTGGAGTGACCTGATCTGTTTTTTAAGTTCTTCCTTGAACTGTTCGGGAGCCCTGTCGAGCAGATTCCTGGCCGAGGTGCCGGAAGTGGGTATCCTGAGTGCCTTGGCAAACTCATCTGCTATTATTTTTGCGTCTTCTCGATCTATGGCCATACGGTTTTAAAAATCCATTATCTGCGCCTATATAAATATAGACACACTGATACTTTTAGTGTATATTTATAGACAAAAATTATGACAGAAAACACAAAACCATTAAGCAAATATTACAGACAGCCGGCTGTGTACATCACATTGCCGTCACAGGGCAAGTACTTTGACGACAAGGGATTTGAAAAAACAGAGACAGGCGAACTGCCTGTGCTTCCAATGACGGCCAAAGATGAACTCAATTTCAAGACACCGGACGCACTCCTTAACGGGCAGAGCACGGTGGACGTGATACAGAGTTGTATGCCCAACATCAAGGATGCCTGGCAGGTAGTGAATCACGACCTGGACACCATATTGCTGGCCATAAGGATAGCCACTTTTGGTGAGACCATGGATATCGAGGCACCCGTGCCCAAGGCAAACGAGATGCAGGTACACACGGTCAATCTACCACAGATGCTTGAAACATTGAAGAACATAGATATCAAGGACGAATTTTCCACCAAGTCGGGATTCAAGGTCAAGGTGTCTCCGCTTACCTACAAGGAGTTGACAAAAAATCAATTGGCAACGTTCGAGCAACAGAAGATCTATGCCACTGTGTCGCAGACACAAATGGACGAAACGCAGAAGAGCAAGACATTTGCCGAGAGTTTTAGAAAGTTGAGTGAGTTAAACTTCGATGTGTTGGTATCCAGCATAGTCAGTATCACCACCCCGGACGGAACTGCCGTCACGGACAAGGAACAGATCAGGGAATTCATCAACAATGCCGATGTCAAGATAACAAATGACATACAGGAGGGACTGGGAGAACTGAGAACCCAGGGAAACCTCAAGCCTCTCACTGTCAAGGCCAACGAAGAGCAGATCAAAAAAGGTGCTCCTGCAACATACGAGGTACCCGTAACTTTCGATAACTCAAATTTTTTCGGATAAAACTTCTATCACTGTCGGATTCTGAAATTGTCACTTACCTCAAAGATCTCGAAAACGAAGGAAAAAATCTCAAACACGAGATACTGCGTATATGCTGGTATATGAGGGGTGGCGTCACTTACCAAGAAGCACTCAACATGAGCAACGAAGAACGCAAAATGTGTGCGGACATCATAAAAGACAATCTGGAAACAGCCAAAAAAACCGGTCAACCTTTCTTCTAGATTATAGTACAATATAATGATGATAAAAATTCAGGATAATTAAAGGATATGTCAGACCGAGATCTAGTACAGGAACTCCGTTACCACATCAAGGACCTCACCGACGAGAAGCAGTCCCTAAACACTGCCATTGCGAACAAAGAAACTCGTATCAAGCAGTTGCTCGTGAAACTGGACCAGGCCAACACAGAGACCAAGGCCTGTGCCAAAAAAATGGTGGAGGCACAAGAACAAGCATCAGTCCTGAAAGAAAAATTACAAAAACTCGAATCGATCAAGGAAAGAGTAAATCAGGAAGATGACATCGACGACACCAACACAGAAGATACAGCACTGGATCAATAATTTTGTGACCAAACCCAATCCGGTGTTTGGCAATCTACCTCCCTGTCCGTTTGCCCAGAAGGCCATGGTGGATCGGAAAGTGAAATTCGTCGAGTTGAACGACACGGACAACTACGAACAACTGTGTCAACACATCTTGGATTGCGATTTTGACGAGAAAGATGTTTTGGTCTTGATAGCGGAACCTGCCTGGTTCACGGCCGCACAGACCCAGCAGTTGGCCGAACAGTTGAACAACCATTTCATGGACAAAGACATTGTTGTCCTCGAGGATCATCCCGACGTGGAGGAATCGGTGAAGGGTGTGAAATTGAACAACGGTCATTACACACTGTTCCTGGCACAGCGACTGAGCAAACTCAACAGGTTCTCGAAGATGCTGGAGTCGGGTCCCTATTAT
>Ga0181574_10006079_pt1 | contig 10214 bp, 8 predicted proteins | sample 101ome_24_FD_145600 | JGI IMG/M metagenome (GOLD analysis project Ga0181574, IMG submission 145600) | Coastal salt marsh microbial communities from the Groves Creek Marsh, Skidaway Island, Georgia - 101410AT metaG (spades assembly) | ecosystem: Environmental > Aquatic > Marine > Intertidal zone... | reverse complement strand
CGGGGGATGTTCCAAAAACTGGTGGCCGCCGCGGGGCTGGATCTTGTTAGGCGACAGTTGTTGGGGTTGCCCAAAATGCCCCACTACTTCAGCCGGAGAGCCATCTGAAGCACGAACCCTGCGCTAACAAAGTGGGCTTGCCGCCCGCGTGCTCCTCTCACTCCAAGGACTAGGGCTGCAACCGGGTTATCTGCCAGCGATGGTCGTCGGTGCGTGTGTAACAGAAGCGATCATGCAGCCGGTTTTCGCCACCTTGCCAGAACTCCCAAGAAGATGGCGCCAGTCTGTACCCCCCCCAGTGGGGCGGACGAGGAATCTCGCCCTCACCAAAGCGTGTGGAGACCTCGGCGAGTTGCGCCAATAACGTTTCGCGATTATCAATCGGCTGGCTTTGCGCCGAGGCCCAGGCACCCAGCTGGCTATCGCGCGGCCGCGAGGCAAAATAGGCATCCGACTCTGCTTCCGCGACTTTCACGACAGATCCGGTCACCGATACTTGCCGGTCGAGCTCATTCCACGGGAAAAGCATGGAGGCCGCGTCACTCTCACCCAGCGCCACCGCCTTGCCACTCTGATAATTCGTGAAAAACACCAGCCCCCTGTCATCGATGCCTTTCATCAGCACCATGCGTTGCCGCAAGGTGCGCTCGGGCTGAAGGGTCGCCAACACACAAGCAGTGGGGTCAGCCAGTCCAGCCGCAATCGCTTGATCCTGCCATTGAACAAACTGCTCCACCGGGTCCGCCGCCAGATCCTGTCGACGCAGACCGCCAAGCGTGTATTGTCGTCTGCTCTCACTAAAGCGCATGACATCTCATTCGGGTGAAAGTGCGTAAAGTGTAGCGCAGGCGCTTGCCTGCAGGGTGAGTTGTTGTGTTAGCCTCACGCACCTTTTTTTGCGCGCTTTTTTCGCAACGCCCGCCGAACAGCACCTTGCGTATCAGGACCTGCTCATGCCATTTACATCGGTTACCGCCAAAACAATTTTTTCGAGGGTCGTTGTGACCCTTGGCCTTGCAAGCTTGTGGGTCAACGGGGTCCAGGCTCAGGGAACACTCCCCGCCATGCCCGCAGCCGACGCACCGATTATCGATTATCAAAATCGCTACCTTCCTGAGTATGGTCGCGCCGGAATGGTCGTGAGCCCGGAAAAACTCGCGGGTCAGATTGGCCTCGATATGCTCAAACTGGGTGGTAACGCCGTCGATGCAGCGGTCGCCACGGGCTTCGCCCTCGCGGTCACACTCCCCCGTGCGGGCAATATCGGTGGCGGCGGCTTTATGCTGATTCATCTCGCCGAGACCAACGAACAGGTCTTTATTGACTACCGTGAGACCGCGCCCGCTGCGGCGACACGCGATATGTTTCTCAAGGAGGACGGCACCGTCGATCAGGCCAAAGCCTATTTTTCCCATCAGGCAGCGGGGGTCCCGGGCACTGTGGCTGGCCTGGTCCACGCACAGGAACGCTACGGCAAACTGTCGCTCAAGCAGGTGATTCAACCGGCCATTGATCTGGCACAGGACGGTTTCGATACCTCTATCGCTTTACACATGAGTCTCAGCGCCCGTGCTGAACGTTTGTCGCAAAACGAGGAAGCAAAGCGGGTCTACCTACAAGGAGGCGAGGCTGCCCCCGCTCCTGGCACGCGATTCAGGCAACCCGATCTGGCCCGCACTCTGACCCGCATCCGAGATAAAGGCACGGACGGTTTTTATAAAGGTGAAACCGCGGCGCTGATCGCCGGCGACATGGCCAATAACGATGGGCTCATCACGACCGAGGATCTTGCCAGCTACCGGGCGCTGGAACGGCCGCCCGTAAGGGGCACCTTCCGCGATTTTGAGATTGTATCGGCGCCTCCCCCTTCGTCAGGCGGCGTTCACATTCTGCAAATGCTGAATATTCTGGAGCCCTACCCGCTGGAGTCCTACGGCCATAACAGTGCCGCCTACCTGCACCGAGTGATTGAGAGCATGAAACTCGCCTATGCCGACCGCAGCCGCTACCTCGGCGATCCGGACCAAACGGTGATACCCGTCGACGCGCTGATCAACAAGGATTACGGCGAGGAGCGTCGCAAGCTGATTGACGCGGAGCGTGCCAAATCTGCTGAAGAGATTGGGCCTGGCAATCCGGTGCCCAGTGAGAGCCCCGACACGACCCATTATTCAGTCGCAGATGCCCAAGGTAACGTGGTGGCAAACACCTACACGCTGAACTTCAGCTTTGGTTCCCATATCGTCGTGCCGGGAACAGGCATTCTCCTCAACAATGAGATGGATGATTTCGCCGCCAAAGCTGACACCGCCAACGCCTATGGACTTATTCAGGGCGAACCCAATAGTATCGCCCCCAATCGGCGCCCCCTCTCCTCGATGACACCCACCATTGTGTTCAGGGATGGCGCACCTTGGCTCGCAGCGGGCAGCCCGGGTGGCTCGCTCATCATCACTACGGTGCTGCAAACACTGCTGAACGCCATGGTGTTTGATATGAATATTGCGGCTGCCGTGTCCGCGCCCCGGGTGCACAACCAGTGGATGCCCGACCGCACGCTGGTCGAGCCCGGTGTCAGCGCAGATACGCAACGATTGCTGGAAGGCTGGGGCCACAACCTCACACCTACCCGCCGCACCATCGGCCGCTCCAACTCGTTAATGATCGATGAAGGGTGGATGCAGGGCTTTGCCGATATGCGCCGCCCTGGAGGCCACGTGGCGACCGAGTGAGGGCGTCTTAACACCTTTTCAGTCGGCCTTCGGCATCCGAACCTTGTAGGTCTGGCGCGCCATGGCAACCAGATCGCCATTCACATCCCAGATCTCGGTATCGGTCTCGGCCACACCGCGCGTCACCTGACGCGTGGTGTGTCGCGCAAGTAGCGGGCCCGCCGCGGGCTTGCGCCGCACCTGCACCGTGAGCTCCACGGTCGGCACCCAGCCATAAGCGCCGTAAAGCGTAAAGATCGGTGGCGGCATGATGTCCGCAAACATCAGTAAGTCTATCGGCCCGGGCGCGGCGCCGTCCTTGTGTGCCAGCCAGGCGATGAATTCACCGTTGCCAGTAGTCTTGCCCTGAGCAAACACTTCCGCACCCTGCACCATACGCAGATCGATACTCTGGTGAATTTCCAGATGCGACATGGCGAGTGAGGCAGCGTCATCGAATGCCGGCACCGTGGGCGGCGTAACGTTGGTCCAGTTGGGGCCCTTCAGCTTGTCGAGGTCTGTGTAAGCCGCGGTGGCGCGGAGCTTGAGCTCGCCCTCCTGCCGAAGATCAGCACTGGCAAAGTGGGTGCTGCGGGTCTCGGAAAGTGACTCCACGGCAACCTCGACCTCGCCCAACAACACCGGCGCAAGATAAAACGCATTGATGCTCAAGGGATCGGGCTGGTTGAGCGCCTCAGACAAGGCGCGCCCGACAAGCGCGAGCACATAGCCGCCATTGGCCACAGAGCCGATACGCCAGCCTCGATGCACCTCAGCCTGCCAGTGTGTGCCCTGACAAGCCGCCACGGCAGTATGCTCCTCAAATTGACCCATTTTCGTTACCCGCTCCCTATCTGTCATGCTGTTCCCGCGGCACCAGGCGACGCCCTGTGCTCGCAGTGATTCAATCCCCTTGGAATGCTAGCCGCTGCGCCAGATAAAGCCTGCCTCTGTGCAATTGCAGGCGGGCAGTGCCTGGTATGCTTTTTTCCGTCACATCGCTCTATACTGGCTTGCCGTATCGCGCGCCGGAAAGAGATCTTGGCCCCCATGCGTCACACGTCAGCCAGGCACGGATTGCTGTATCTGACCCTGATTTTTTCAGGGGGCCTGCCTACTTTTATCGCGGCCCAAGACTCCGAACCCGCAACCGCCGATACCGGGGAGCCGGCTATCGTAATCGATATGGCAGCCCCGTTGGAGCCCGAGCGCCCAGCACCAACCGCTTTAGAGCCCGACGCGCTGCGGGTCTATCGAAGCTATATCGAAACGATGGAAGCGAGTGCCGGCGCCTTTGCTCCCGGGCTCACTGAGCAATTGCTCGGTCTCGGACTCAACCTGCAAGCGCTGGGTCGTCATGATGAAGCAGCGACCATACTCAAGCGCGGCGTGCATGTGAGCCGAGTGCAGTCGGGCCTTTATTCCGCAGATCAACTCCCGTTACTCCGGGCGGAAATACGCAGCCTCACCGCGCTGGGTCGCTATGACGAGGTTGACGAGCGCCAGCGTTACCTCGCCCGCGTCGAATCCGAGGCGCTGGAAGGCACGCCCGCGTCGATTGCCGCCCTATTGGATCAGGGCGCATGGGCTGAGCAAGCGTGGGACTTGCGCCTCGGCGATGAAGAGACCCATCCGGAACATCTTGCCCGGAGCTGGGAGTACTACCGGCTGGCCTACAATCAAAGCGCGCAGCTTTTTGGCAGCGAATCGATGGAGCTCTTGAAGCCTCTGGAAGGCATGGTCCGCCTGCAGTATCGATTCGCACAGTTTCAGAGAGCGAATGCAGCGGGGAATGCGTTCGACGGGGTCAGTTATCGCCAGGCTTCTGCCTTGGGCGGCGTCTATCGGCGCGGCGAATCGGTGCTGCTGGCTATCTACGGGTTGAAACTGTTCAATAAAGCGCCTGCTGGCGAGCAGGCCAGCGACCTCGCTCGCCTCGGCGACTGGGCCCGATGGCTGGGGCGACGCAGTGACGCGCGCGACTACTACGATCAAGCCTGGCGACGCATCACGCCACCCCCGGAAGCCGTCGCGGGAGCGGAGCCGGAAACCCCAAACAATCCTTCGCCGGAGGGAGATGCAGCCGATGCCATAGTTGCCTCAGAGAACTCAGTAGATGGCGCCGTCGAGCAGGTGGCCGCCGCCTCGAGTAGCGCTTCTACCACTACTGATGAAATCGATAGCGCCGACCCTCCAGCAACAGCCAATCAGATCGCGCTGACTGAAGGTGAGGCAGCAGCAGAGACGACCAACCCATCCGAATCGGCGGACTCTGACCCAGAGTCAACGACTGAATCTAATGAATCCACCCTGTCTATTGCCGGCGACGAAACCAATAGCGTTGATGCCACCACCTTTCAGGAACCGCCACCTGTAGATGACCCCGCTATGCGTTTGGCGCTCTTTCAGACCGCCACGCCCTTACCCGATATCGACGGTCTGCGCCCGCTGCCACCTTTTAAACGAGACGCTTCAGGACCGCTGGTTGTGAGATTTCAGGTGAATGAAGCGGGAAAGATCACCACTCTGGAACGACTCAGCGCAACTAGCCTGAATGAGACAGAACCTGAACAAGAGGGCCTAGAGGGCGAAGAGACGGTAGAAGATGAAGACGCCGCTGCGACCGAGGAGATGGACGAGGATCCCGGCGCGGATAGACTACTCCGCAAACTGCGACGCGTACGTTTCAGGCCGCGGTATGAAGGGGGGCAGGCCGTGGAGACTGGTATGATTACATGGTCTTTTGACCTGACACCCTCGAGCGATGAGGGAATGGCATTGCAACCACAATGAAAACCAGAGAGACCTTTTTGAGCAGATTCAACACCGCGTTCTCGCGGCCTCTTATGGCGGGCGCAGTTGTGGCGACCATGTTGGCGTTAATGGGTTGCCCCTCGGCCAGTACTCCCACCACCCCGTCCGTGCCCACCCCGCCCTCTTCCTCTAGCTCTGGCGCATCCTCGCCGAGCTCGGGCGGCGCCAGCGGGCCGAGTACCCCAAGCTCGAGCGGCAGTAGTTCAGGGTCTGAAAGCTCGAGCAGCAGCGGAAGTTCGGGTTCTAGCAGCGCCAGCTCCGGTGGCGCCAGTGGCGGTGGAGCGACCTCTCCCCCGGCCGGCGGCGACTCGCCGGGTGCTGGATCAGCGGGCGCAGGGGCCAGCACTTCAGGAAACGACAGTGCCGGTGGCGACAGCAGCGGCGCTGGCAACAACGGACAAGGTGGCGAGCCCGGGTTCGGCGACATGGCCGGGGGAGCCGATTTGCCTTCCATGGTGGATACCCTGCCCACTTTCGATGAGGACTATGGCTCCGGGGGTGATGGCGAGGCTGATACCACCGGGTCCGCAGCGGGAACTGAAACCGACGGTCATGGCGATCAGGACGGGTCGGGGCAGATCGCGGAAGGTTCCGGTACTTCAGGCACCAGTGGCGCGCCCACCGGAACCGGAACCCGCGCTGATGGGGGCATGCAGTCCAGTTCGGAGGGTCGCGGCCCCATGACGGCAGCAGAGCAAGTCGCGATTCTCGATCGGCAGCTCGAAGAGAGCACCCGCGATTTTGACGGCATCATTTACGACGAAGAACAGCGTCAGCGCGAGGCAGCCAGAGAGCGGGCTGCACAAACTGCCCAAACGGCGCAAGCTTCAACCGGCGCTGCAACCGCAACAGAGAGCGAACCGGATTTTGGCGGTGGTGTAGCAAGCGCAGGTCGCGGTTCCGTAGGCGGGGGGATTGGTGGTCGAAACGGTGCGCCACCTACCGACGGCGCCAAGTATCCTCCTCCCGCCGATATACCCAATGGCAACGACGATGACGTGGTGGCGCGTCAACTCCGCGAGGCAGCGATGCGGGAACCTGATCCCGCCGTTCGCGACAAACTGTGGAGCGAATACCGAAAATATAAAGGCATCAAGGAACCTGATTCATGATTCGGGGACTGCTTTCACTCGCCTCTGTGCTGACGCTGCTAACCGTGCTGACCGGCTGCGTCTCAGAAACCGTCAAGTCAACTTCTGTTCCCGTGCTCGACGCGCCGACAACATTGGCGCCGGAAGCGGAACTGTTAGATGTAGGTGTCGTGATTCTCGACCCGGGTATTAGCGCGATAGAGGATGAGGAGCAGGTTTACCCCGAAGTGCGCCGGGCGGAAGCCACGTTTATGGCAACTGAGTTGGCCGAGGTGCTGACCGAGCAGGGAGGCTGGGGCGCCGTCCGAGTGGTTCCCGACGATCGTCAATTCTCAGATCTGCTGGTGCGCGGCACGATCTTGCGCTCTGACGGCGAGGCGCTGGAGCTCAAGATTCTGGTGAGTGACGCCCGAGGCACGCAATGGCTCGATAAGCGCTACCAGGGGATTACCAGCCGGTACGCTTACGAGCAGGGAACGCGGGTCAAACAGGACCCTTTTCTTGCCGTCTATCGCCTGATCGCCAACGACATGCTGGCGATATTCAATCAATTACCTTCCGAGGAGCGCATCACGATCCGGCAGGTAGCAGAAATGCGCTTTGCCCGCGACTTTGCCAATGGCGCTTTTGAGGACTACCTCGAGGAAGACGAGTCAGGACATATCAGCCTGCGGCGACTGCCTGCAGAAGATGATCCCATGCTTAACCGGATTCGGGGGCTTCGCCAGCGACACTATGTCTTCGTCGATACGCTACAAGGACATTACACGGGTTTTGCCGAAGATATGTACACGCCTTATCAGGAATGGCGCAAAGCAAGCTACGAAGAAACGGTTGCCCTGCGCGAATTACAGGCGGAATCTCAACGAGAAATGATTGCCGGCGGCGCTGCGATCATTGCGGGCGTGCTTGCACAGACCTCTGGTAGCCGCGCAACCCGCAGCGCGGGAGCCGTAGGCGTGATTGGCGGAGGGGCGTTACTGAAAAGTGGCCTTGAGAAGCGAGCCGAGTCAAACATTCACTCTCTTGCGCTCGAGGAATTGGGACAGTCGCTGGATGCCGAGATCACACCCCGGGTGATCGAGCTGGAGGACCGCACGGTAAGATTAACCGGTAGCGTCGAAGATCAGTATGACCAGTGGCGTGAGTTATTGGCTGATATTTACGCGGCTGAGCTTGCTGCTCTGGAACCGCCAGCGGGCGCCGCCGATAACACCACCGCAACGTCTGACGCGCAGGACTCGTGACCGAAGACCCAAAGCAACCGCTTTCCGCCACCGCTTTTGAGCCTGCTCCACGCATCGCGGAATCCGCAGCGGCAACTCCCGCAAATGATCAGTCGCGCGCGGTACTCATTGCATTGGCCGTGATCGTCGGCTTGTTGTTGTTTGTTTTTTTTGTTTTGCCCCGACTGGTCACCAACGAAGAAATTGCCCCACCGACACCAACCTCTGAAGAAGCTACGCCACTGAGCACAACAGGGGGCCAAAATGCCGCCGTCGATTCAGGAACGGGCCGAAGTCCATTTGCCGAGGCACAGGAAAGTGCCCTGAGGCGCGAGGCGCAGGAGGCCTTGCAAGCGCTGCTCAGATTGCAGGAATCGCTTGCTGAACGCGGCGCGACTCGATGGGGTCAGCCCACCTACGACGCAGCGCTTGAGAGCGCTGCAGCGGGCGACACCGCGTATCGTGAGCGGGATTTTATCGGGGCCACTGCTCAATATGAGGAGGCGCTTGGGCTACTGGGTGCACTGGAATCCGGCCTGCCGCAGCGAATCGACGCGCTGTATGAGACCCTGTTGGCCACCATTGAAAAAGGCGATGTCCTCGGCGCCCGCGCGCGCTTTGACGAACTGGTCGAAATGGCTCCCGCCGATAGCAGATTGATCACGCTCGATGCTCGAGTTGGCGCGCTACCCGACGTGGTGGGTGCGCTGGAGGCCGCCACAGAGGCCGAGGAATCGGGTGATCTTGCTGCGGCAGTCAGTGCGGCCACCCAAGCCACTCAGGCCGACCCGTTACACCAGCGGGCCCGTGCGCGTCTGAGCGCGCTACGGTCCGCGCTGACCCGGCAACAGTTTACCGGCGCGATGACGGCCGGCTATGCCGCGCTGACGGCTCAGGCATTTGATCAGGCAGAGGCACAATTTCGCAAGGCGGCACGGCTCATACCCGGCGCACCCGAACCAGGGTCTGCCCTGTCAGAGCTGGATCAGGCGCGCACACAAAGCGAGCTCGTTTCACTAAAGGAGCAAGGCGCGCGGGCAGAAGGGGAGGAGCGGTGGGCCGATGCGGTGAAGCTTTACCAGGCGGCATTGGAGATCGATGAGCTCATGTTGTTTGCGACCGAGGGCAAAGCGCGATCAGCACCGCGCGCGGATCTCGATAGCCGCCTGGGTAAGATTCCGGAAGAGCGAGATCGCCTCATCGACGCCCGCATTATGCGTCTTGCGGAACAAACGCTGGCGGAAGCGCAGGCCATTACCGATCCGGGTCCTCGCCTGCGCGACCAAATCAGGGAGGCAGAGGAAACGCTCTCTTATGCCAGCACGCCCGTTGCGGTGTTGATCACCTCCGACAGCTTCACAGACGTCACCCTGCTTCGTGTAAGACGACTAGGCTCGCTCACAGAGGAGACGCTCTCACTGCGACCGGGCGCCTATACTGCAGTCGGCATCCGCGATGGTTATCGAGATGTCAGAGTGAAGTTTGAAGTACGACCGGGCCAGCGCAACGCGGTAGATGTGCGTTGTAGCGAGACGATTTAAGCAAATACCATGAGCGATCGTGACCCACCACTGACACCCGAGGCGTTTGTGCCGGCCGAGCGAAGCCCTGCTGATGAGGCGCTAACGGCCGCCGCATTTGAACCTCTCTCTCAGGCATCTGCTGAGACGCGGCGCATCAACGCTACCCACATCGCTCTGGCTTGTGCGGGGCTCCTAGTTGCCGCCTTTTTGTTTTTTTTATTTACGGCACGGTCGCTGACGCTGGATATCGAGGCAGACACCGAAACCCGTTTTTCGCTGAGCGGATTCCATTGGTCCTTTGGGGATCGCTTGCTGGTCCGGCCCGGCGACTACCAGCTTCAGGTTACCGCAGAGGGCTACCACCCTTACGCGCAGACCATCACCGTGAGCGAAGCCGACACCCAGCAGTTGAATATCCGCCTAGCGCCCTTGCCGGGAAGCGTAACCATCACTTCGCGACCTGAGGGTGCCGCGATGATGCTCGATGAGCTATCCGTGGGCGCCGCGCCACTCACTGATTTGGTGCTGGAGGCAGGAATGTACACGGTGAGCGCCGCGCTCCCCCGATATCAGGATTGGCAGGGCACGTTGGAGGTTGTTGGGCGCAACCAGAGACAGACGCTGGATATCGCGCTGGAGCCCGACTGGGCACAGGTGCGCTTTAGTAGCGAGCAAACCAGCTTGAGTGCCGTCGTGGATGGGGAGTCGGCTGAGATCACGCCAGACGGTGTCGCAATTTTGTCTGGCGAACACGATCTGACTCTGAGCGCACCGGGTTTTATGCCCAAAACCCTTTCCCTCACTATTGTGGCAGGCATTGATCAGGATCTCGGCGTGATCGCGCTGACG
>Ga0181574_10006077_pt1 | contig 10215 bp, 16 predicted proteins | sample 101ome_24_FD_145600 | JGI IMG/M metagenome (GOLD analysis project Ga0181574, IMG submission 145600) | Coastal salt marsh microbial communities from the Groves Creek Marsh, Skidaway Island, Georgia - 101410AT metaG (spades assembly) | ecosystem: Environmental > Aquatic > Marine > Intertidal zone... | reverse complement strand
CCAAAATCCAAGTGTTCTACCATTTCCTGCTATGATAGCACAACAAGTTACCACATGTAATACTATCCAAAATGTTCTAAAAGCAAGAGCTCTTTTGACATCTTCAGTAGGAATAGGCAAGAATTCCGGCTTGTCATCGTCGTTTAAACCAATTGGCATTCCTACTGTTCTTGCCCACATTTTTAAAAATCTACGTTGTCCACTCATGCATACACATCATTGAACTGTTTTGTACACCTTACAAATGTTGTGCATCTCATTAAATGTTTAAGTCTTTGTGCTCCTGCATAAGTGCAGGTAGAGCGGATACCTCCGAGTATTTCTTGTATGCTATGCATCACAGATCCCCTGTAAGGTACCAGCACATCCCTGCCTTCCGAAGCCCTATATTCTTTAAGACCTCCGAAATGTTTATCGTTTGCCGCTTTACTGCTCATGCCGTAAAACTGTACAAACTGCTTTTCTTCGTAAACAGATTCAAAGAATCCGTCATTGGTTTTCTTAACTTGGTTAGTTTCATATATTTTTGTGATAATATCACCACCGCCTTCATCATGGCCTGCGAGCATACCACCTAGCATTACAAAGTCAGCACCACCAGCAAACGCTTTAGCAATATCGCCAGGACAAGTGCAACCGCCATCAGCGATAACATGTCCACCAAGGCCATGTGCCGCGTCGGCGCATTCAATGACCGCGGATAGTTGAGGATATCCAACACCAGTCTGTATCCTAGTAGTACAAACACTGCCAGGACCAATACCAACTTTAACAATATCTGCTCCATTTAATAATAACTCCTCTGTCATTTCTCCGGTAACAACATTACCTGCTATAATTACAACATGCGGATAAAGTGTTCTAAATTTTTTTACAAATGCCGCAAATCTTTCTGAATAACCATTAGCTACATCAATACACACATATTTCAATTGTGTATCAGTTTGTTCGTAAACTTTTCTAAACTTGTCATGATCAGCTTCTGTAATTCCAATGCTCATTGCAACATAATTTGTTCTTTCAGGAGTAACACCACCTGTTTCAAAATAGTTTACAAGTTGTGGTACTGTATAAGTTTTCACAAGACAAGTCATAATTTTTTGTTCAGCAAGCACGTTCGCCATTTCGAAAGTGCCAACACCATCCATGTTACTTGCCATAAGTGGAATGCCTCTCCAGTTCCTATAATCTGGGCGTATGTCTTCCATAGTCATTGCAGGAGGTTGATAATTTCGGAAAGAGAATCCTCTTTCTAAATCCACTTCTTTCCTACTACCTAGAGTTGAACGTTTAGGACGGATAAGAACGTCCTTATAGTCAAGTTTGACATCTTCTTCGATTCTCATTTTTAACCTCTTTTAAATCCGTAATTAAAACTAATACTAAGTCTGTCTTTATTAGATGTATTCTCTGTTACTCTATGTTTAAACCAACCAGGAAATATATAACATAAATCTGTTTCACTTTTATAGGTAATTAATTTTTGATTAAAGGGAGATGGTTCTTTAACTAGTGCTGGTAAACAGGTTTGACCTCCATCATCTCTTTCAAAAACTATATCTCCTTGTCCTTGCTCTGCATCTAAATAATACACTCCACTAAAAATTGCAGGTATATGAGCATGTAATTGATTTCCAACACCTGGCGGATTAACATTAGCCCATATATCATACAGTTGCACAGGGTGTAAACCTACATCCTCACATATAATATACATTTTTTCATTCAGTATGTCAACAAGTTTTTTTACTTCTACATTTTCTTCAACAATCAAATCAACACTATGCCAAGGTAGATTAGGTTTACCTAATGGAGGATTAATTTTTTCTTCTTCTACCTTTTCATATACGTAACTTTTAAGGTTATCATTATCTAAATCCTCTATTGTGCTATTCCATATAACTTGCGGAAACCAAACTTCGTCACGCATTTTTTTCACCATAATTAAAACTTACACTAATCCTATCAGTGTTACTTTGATTTCCTTGTACACTGTGTTTTAACCAACTTGGAAAAATGTATAATGCTTGACTTTTACTAGCATAAGTAGCTCTACCACTTGTAAAGTAAGTTACCTTTTCTACTACTTCTGGCAAAAAGTAATTAGCACCGTCTGATCTTTCAAATTGAATGTTACCTTGCTTTTCTGATGCGTCTACATAATACACACCGGATAGAATGGATCCTACATGATCATGCAGATTGTTATATGATCCTGGAGGATTAATGTTTAACCAAATATTTTGTATTTCTAATACAGGTAAGCCTACTTGTTTTGCACAACTTTTAATTTCTGAACTTACATGTTCTACTAATTTATCAATCTGTTCGCACTCACCTGAAAGGATGTCGTTTGATTGATATCCTGCAAAATTAGTTAAAGCTCTGCCGCGATCTTTTCTTTTTCTTTCGTAAGCCCATTTTTTTAATTCAGTGTTATCTACCACATGTATAACACTAGACCATACAACAGAAGGAAACCATAATTCTGTATGCATGGCCATGATTAATAGCCTCTTTCAAATTTTTCTTTGGCTTGTTTTTTAAGCCATCTAGCTCTACCAGCGGCTTTTGCTTTTTTACGTTTTTCACTAGGCTTCATGTAAGCCTGACGTTCTCTCACCTCTTGTATTACGCCTGCTTCTTGTACCTTCTTTTTAAATTTACGAAGTGCACCATTAAAGTCATTATTTCTAACGACCACGGAGATACCACTGCCAATGACTTTATCATCACTGTATCTTTCTTTTGGTCTCCAATTTTTGTTATATCCCAAATTAACCTCCTATTCTTTGTTTTATTTGTTCAATATTATATATTCTATTCGAGCTTATCTTATTATACAATAAGTTCTCGCCTTTTGTCAACCAGTAAGTGTTATCAAAACTAATTAAATAGCTCATTATAGTCCGAATTTCTGGCTCCAAATTGTCTAAATTTACCAAAACCACATCACAAATTTTGTGTAAATTTAGAAGCCAATCTGAATGTTGTACATCTTCATAAGAAAACATGTAAACATTAATGCTGTCTTCCATCTCTGCTAAAATATTTTGTAATTCATGCCTTTGCTGGTCATCTAGGCACACTGAAAGGATACTCCTGTTTTTGTTATGTAATATATCAGGAGGTGTAATAATGTTAATTTTGCTCATTTTTTATTCGTTGCCATATAGAAGAATCATTTTGCTCTTCGTTCTGTATATATCCTTGTGGGTAAATTACTTCAGTTAGATCAGGCTTTAATCGGTTTTGATTCTGATTTGTTTGTCCTGGAGTTTGGTTATGTATGCTTTCTTTTTTTTTTGGTCTGGCACATGGACTTCCCATGGTAAATTATGGATACGTCCTGAAATATATGCTTGTCTGTAATTGTTAGGATCTTCGTCTGGATTTTGTCCTTGCCAAACTTCCCTTGCTCTTATCCAGTCTTCATCTTGTGCATGTTCTTTTACAAGATTAGCTCTATCTTTTATTTCAGCTTTCTTTAAATTATCTTCGCCGAACAGCATACCTTTAGCTTCGGCTTCTTTAGCTACTTCAGCTTCGGCGGCTTCTACCCATTTATTCCATTGTTCAAGATCTGCGTTTGATTCTTCCGATGATTCGTCTTTTTTTTCGACTTCATCTGGCTCTGCAGGAATTAACTTAGGGTCAGAAACCGATCTTTCAGTTTCCTCCATTGTCTCCCCTGCATGAACACCTGTTTCATCATCGGCTTCTCCATCTCGTTCATTGTCATCCACATTGTCTGTTTGAACATCTGGGTCAGGTTTGTCCCCATTATCTGGTCTATCATCGTCAGGTTCTGGATTTGAATCGTCACTAGGTGGTGTATCATCTTTTGGTCCTTGGTTTGCCACAATCATTGCCGCTCTTTTTTCTTCGTATTCACGCCACTGATCTTTTTTATTTGGTCTTACAAATTCAAATGTGTATTGGCTAGCAATAAGCAATAGTACTGCTAATGGATCGAAAACAACAATAAGAATAATGATTACCCATCTTACTGCTTCTTCTAATAAATCCCTGTCTGCTTCTTCACCATATATGAATTCTGCAATATATTTAATAGGACCTACTTCTGCTTCTAAAGCTCTGTACTCTGCTTCAAGTTTATATTTCTCTTCTGTAAGTGTATCAATTTCTGTGTTAGCTTTCTTAATTTTAAGTAGGTTTTCTTCTATTAGAGCTGTGTTGTTATCAGGAGCAATACTTCCTATTTCACTGCGTAACTTGTTAATAACTTTATTAGAATCGGCAATTTCTTGTTCTGCAATATCTCTTAATCTTTTAATCTCAGCATTGGCTGATTTAATAATTGGAGATTCTTTTTCTTCTAATTTTGTAATTGTAGCAAGAATGCTTTCTCTTTTTGCAATTAGTCCTTCTCTATAATTTTCTACTTGTTTAGCAGTTCGTGTACCATAAGTTCCGTCTACTCGTGTGCCTACAATACTTTGTAAACGTCTAATGCTTTCGCTGTCACGCCTATTCAACAAGTCAGACAGTGTAGCCAAGTCTTCGTCTATACTTGATATCTGTGTAAGATAAGGTTCTAATTTGCCATCTTTTCTTTCTGTTTCTTGTTGTATTATTTTTTGTTGTTCTGCTACGAGCGGTTGAATTCTTGTATAGGCAGTATCAATTCTGTCTTGTTCTCTATCAATTTGGTCTTGTATTGTATCGTTTTTATTTGCACCTTGATTTTCAGCATCTTCTATTTTACGTTCAGCTTTGGTTATAATTAATTCTTGTCTTTTGATATCAGTTTCTAAACGTTCAATTTTTTCCGTAGATTCGATACTAGCAGATGTTTGTTCTATATGTGCTTTTGATAGGAAACCAAAGATACCCATTGAAGTAATAACCATCAAAGTTACCACTGCAATGCTTAGGTAAGTTTTCAACCACCACGTAGCTTTTGACCAATATCGATGTAACCATACTGCGGTTACAAGTTTACCTATTTCAAGGGTACCTCCCATTATCATAATGGGAATAGCCGCCGCGGCAAATATAGCAACCAGACCGGCGACTGAGTAATAAATTGCTACTGCACTTATAGATAATGCAGTTATTAAAGTTAAAATTGCTAAGAACATGTAGTATTTACCTGCATTACGTCTTAGAGATAAATGTCCATTTATCCCTAACAGGGCTATAACATGCTACATCTTTGAATTGTTTTGTTTTATTACGATAAGTTAAGTTTGTAAATAAAATGTGACAAACTTTACCACCTTGCGGATATCTTCCAATTAGTTTTACAACGCCATTCGCACCGCTATCAGGACCATGCCATGAACAAGTTTGTCCAGGATCTGCTTTGTCTAGCGTAAAAAACACACAACGTTGGTGTCGATTTCGATCTTCTTTAGGAATAGTATATGCATGAGCTTCACCCCAATTATAAAGCAAGCCATAAAAACTATTGCCTGTGTTGGTTCTATCAGCAGTTGATTGTTCGCCGTAATAAGGTTGGTGCGATGCACAAGCAGTTAAACTAATAACTATACCTAGCGTCAACAGCCTCGTAATTGATACTTCCATCAGCCGTTGGAAACCCACAAATAAATCCTTTAACATAAGCAGTCCTTCCGTTAATGTTTACCCTATCTTCATAAGGTGTACAATCTTGAGCCATTCCTTGAGCTTTAACAAAATGCTCAACTCTTGGTTTATCCGTACAGTCAATACTCTTACGACTACTGACTGTTTTTCCGTTTTCTATTTCGATGTTTTCGTCTGTATAACAATACTGAGGTCCAACATCAACAGTGTCTATCTGTTTGCCTGCACAGGCTGTAAGTAGACTAACCGTTGTTAGACTGAGCAATAGCAGCCAAGTTCTTGTCATCTTTTGCCTCTTGAACAAGTGCGTTAAAAATATCCAATGGCATCTTAATTCTTACATAAGTATGAACCCTGCCAGTGGAACCTAATTCATAAGCATATCTTTTTACTTCTACATGCTCACGGATTGAAGTGTCTTTAGTAGAATGTTCTACGATAGTTCTAGTAACACGACCTTCAACACCATTGTTTCCTTTGATGTCAACTGTAGTATTAGAATTAACTACACCATTGATTCTTTCAGCATAGCCTTTTACTGCAAATGCATATGCCTGAGACTCAGATGCTTGTTCGAACTTACTCTCACCCATGCCACATGAGTAAGCATAATCTGTTTTCCAAAATAGATATCCTTCTGAACCAATTTGTTCACAATCTTCATACCAAGAAGGATGTGCTTTTGTTTCACGGATTTCAATTTCTTTCATTGTGCTACATGCACCTAGCATTGCAACCATAGTACCGATTGTAGCGATTTTAAATAAGCCTTTCATTACAGCCTCCTATTTGCTATCTTTAACAAAATAGTGTTGGAATGCATCTTTCACATTTGAAAAAATGCCAACTATTTGTTCTTTGTTACGACCTAATTGGTCTTTGCCTTGTTGCCAACTTTCAGCTTGAAAATCCAAAATATCATTATACTCTTGAACCACAAACTGAGATACTTGATTGTTTACAGCAAAATCTTTTGCATTGTCAACAGTATCGATAATTGGGTTATCATTTGCCTGAACTGCCGTTGCCAGCATAATTACTGCCGCGACTGTTACTACTTTCTTCATTAGTGCCTCCTTAAAAGCCTTTTTCATTAGTATTGTATACACTATAGCATAGCATATTACTAAAGTCAATGTTTTTTGGTAAAATTAATTTGAATTGAATAAAGTGGCAGATTCTTTTGCTTTACTTTTCACTATTTGGGTATATTTTGGATTAGTGCTCCAAGCTGACAGTAATTCAATCTGTTTCGCAACATCTATGATTTCTGCGTCTTTTTGCCGTTGCCTTTCTAATCTAAAATCTTTATATACTTCTAATCTATTCAAGATTGAAATCATATCTTGCACAGATTTACATTTTGTAATATATGTTTTAACCCCCCAAATTGCATTAGGATTTTCTTGTGGCTTCATTTGAGCTACACTTTTATCCCATGTTCTAATACCAAACAGATTATTACCTTTTACAGCAAATCTGCTTGTGCCGTATGCTGACTCTATTACTGCCATTGCTACGATAATATCTCTATGTATTCTTTTTGATGGTGGTGTTGTTAAATTGACAAAATCTATGCATTTATTCACAGCCAACATAAAACTTTCATTGTCTTTGTAAGCAAACTCAGGCTCAAACAATTTATGTTGACTATAATCTTTTTGTATTTTTAATTCGGTCTGATCTTTTATATTTTTTACTATTTGAGGATTAGGATTCAAGGTTCCTATATAATATGCACCTGCAGTGGTCAATATCCAGATTATTAGTAGTACTAAAATGTAATGTGTTCTTATGGCCATCTATAAAAAATATGTGTTCCTATTCTACCTACAAGATCAAGTGTAGGTGCCCATTTTGGATTTACATAGGTAGCATGATAATGTGTTGCACCTTCTGTCAACCCACGATGTTTGTAATCGTTGACTAATCTGTAAGCTATCTCTTGTGCTTTTCGCCAAGCATCTCCATCTTTCATATTATCAGACTTTCCGTCGCACCACCAAGAAAATTGACAACGGTCTCTGATAGGATGATATATTCTTTCGGCATCTTCTAAGTCAGGCTGTTTTTTTGTTTGCCAACTTTCTCGTACAGGTCCTTCATATACTACTTCACAAATAGTATTTGGGAATCGACTGTCCTTTACTCTATTAAGCACAACGTCAGCGACGGCGTACTGTCCTGCTATGGGTTCTGACTTAGCTTCGAAATAGATATTCTTCGCCAAGCAATAAAGCTCAGGATGGGAAGATTCGGTATATAATTCACCCTCAACAACATTTGGTAGCGTAACCGCTTGTGCATAACTGATTGGTACAAACCAAAAAGTATACAATATTGCTAAGGCAAACTTTAACGTGTACCTCATGTAGTATTTACAAGGGGTCAAAAAATCTTTAAACACTAACATTAGTTTCTTCCTTGTTTTTTCTAACACTATCTTGTATAAACTGTTTAGGAACAGTTGGATTTAACACAGCTAGTTCCTCAACTGAATATTCGTGAGGTTGCTTGATTCCGTATTTTTTTAACTGATCAAGTGCCCATTCAGTAGCTTGTTCTTTAGTTTGAAACATTATCCTCTCCTCATGGTTGCAATTTCTGTTGCTTGTTTAGATCCATTTTTATCATCTTCATCTGCAAAAATAGGAACCATATTAGATTTGTGCATTGTAGCAATGCCAACCAGCTTTCTTTTTCCTGTATATTGTATAGCTTCTTTTTTTGTACAAGGTGCAAAACTATCTTTGCTCATAAGACTTGGAGCATCAGTTTGTGGCCTTTCCCAAACTGTACCGCCTTCATGCAACCAATCTGCTTTAGGTGCTGACTTTGTTCGTGGCTTATGTTCACCATGACAATATGCAATATATTGTTCTAAGTCCATTTGTAAATTATGAGCTCCAATACGTCTCATTTCTTTGTTGTGTTTTTTTAAATCCGCTTGATACTTTGCAATACGTTCTAAAGTCATCTTTTTCTTTTTGGGCTTTTTTGTATTAAGGGTGGTTAAACCACGTGCAAGATGCATAGTCATAGTTATACTCCTATCAAAGTTTAATTGATTATAACAAAATTAATAGAAAAGTCAACCTAGTTTGGTAGAACTAGATCTTCTTCAGGATATAGATTAGTTTCTGTCCATTCTAACATGTTTTCAAGTTCAAATTCATCTACACACATTAGTCCAAAATGAAAATCTGTGTGATCTATGTATACTTCATGTACAGAACATTCTTCAAAAGAATCAAAAGTTCTGTCAGTGACGAAAGTCTGACCTACATCACTAAACATGCTAACGAAAGATATTACTAAAAATATTTTACTCATAGTTACACTATACTATAAGTTTTGGAAAAAGTCAACCGTCAGAGTCTAAATATCCACGTAGAATATTACCAAAACCTGTTTTGAGTTTATCTATATATCCTGGCTCTGTTTTTTGCACATCAGCATCAGGGGATAATGCTTTATTAACAGCTTTGTCTATATCGTCTTTGGGAACATCAGGTAATTTCGGTTCAGTTTTTGGTTTTTCTTTTGGCTTCGTGCTAGGAGTATCACGCATAGGTTTATTATCGCCATACACGGTTTGTGCCTTGTCGTAGTTTTTATAATTCCAGGCTCTTGCAAAATCTTCTAGTGTGGTTATTTCTTTGCCTTCTTTTTTAGCTATCCTATCTGCGTATTGCATTTTTAGATTAATTGCTTCAAGCATGATTACAGTTAGTTTATCTATAGATGCAATACTGTCTAAATCGCCAAAATTGAAACTGCCTCCTGTTTCTGAATAAGTTGCTGGTTCCACTTGTCCAGGACCAATACCAAAGTCTAATTTTCCATTTCTATCATGATATGTGGCATAAGTGCTACCCCAATTTTTGCCGGGGTTCTCGATAGCCTGTACAACATCTATGCAACCTCTAGGAACTTTTACAGAACTACTTGCAATGGCTGACTCGACTCTACTGCTTATATGGCTGTCAGTAAATTTTCCTGCATTGTTAATAAAAGCTCGCATACTTTGTGTATCCAATATGCCAGTCACCGGCACTCCGCATTCTTTCTGCATCATAGCAATGAAAGAATACATAGCGATACGTTTTGTTCCGCCTCTACCTCTTCGCATGACATTTGTTTGAACATAACTTAGTCCTGACCTTGTGGCCCAGGTTCTAAATCTACTTCTAGCAGTTGAATGAAATTTGTTTGGATCATTTTTAAATTGTTCTAGTGGTTTTTTTACACTCGGTGTCTTTTTGAGAATGGCCACTATAGAGTTGCCTAGTGAGGTCGTATCATCTTTTCGTTCGGAAAGTATGTCTGTAACTTGCATAATGTATTTATCGGGGAAAGAAAAACCGGCCCTAAAGAATAAGGCCGGTTAGAAATGTTTTTATACAGCGATAAAGTAGATAACGCTGATAGCGGCAATAGCTAAACTGCCTGCATTTAGTTCTGCATATTTTCCACTTAGGGCTTTAATTACTGCATAAGCAATAAAACCAAGTGCAATACCATGAGCAATACTAAATGTTAAAGGCATTAAAACAGCCGCTAATACTGCTGGAGCATATTCAGTTACGTCATCCCAGTCAATATCTGCGATGTTGCGTAAGAAATACGTAGCAATAAAAA
>Ga0181574_10006070_pt1 | contig 10218 bp, 8 predicted proteins | sample 101ome_24_FD_145600 | JGI IMG/M metagenome (GOLD analysis project Ga0181574, IMG submission 145600) | Coastal salt marsh microbial communities from the Groves Creek Marsh, Skidaway Island, Georgia - 101410AT metaG (spades assembly) | ecosystem: Environmental > Aquatic > Marine > Intertidal zone... | reverse complement strand
TATTCTTGTAGTATTTAACCCTGCTGGAATTACGCTTCCACAAACACTACATCTATTAATATGCTCCTTTTTCATAATTCAAATATAATAAAAAAATATGAACCGGAAAATATAGAGCTTACTTTTTTTCTTGGAAATCATCGCCGTTCCACTGGTCGTCCCAGTAAATGAAATTATTGTCCATTGCTAACTTCTAAGTTAATCTTCTCAAATTCAAACTTACCTTTAATAAATTCATTTAGAGCTTTGCCCTGTGATTCAGCATTTGCAAAGTCAGAATGGGTTTGTGGATCAACATTATGATACACATAAGTCGCTCCAGTAAAATGAACTGTAAGGATTTTGTGTTTAAAATCATAAGAGCTCGATTCGATCATCGAGGAGTCATAATAGTTGGTCTGCTTCGTTACCATAAAAATATCAATTTAGAATTTATATTCTAAATCTTTAACGAAGTTTCATCTTTGGAACTGAAAATTTAGGAACGCTTAATTTTGGTCCTGTCTTTCCAGATCCAGTTGGTATATTTGGCTGTGGCATTTCTTGAGGTAGAGCTTTGCTCTTATCGCCCAGTACTGAAATCTTACCAACTCCTAGCTTTTGATTCTTTTTAGTAGAATCCTGCTGCTCGCCAGATCCTGACTCATCATTATTCATTGGCTTATTCATTCCATCTGTAAGCTTGCCCATCATCCAATCCTTTGCGCCTTGCTTCATCGAATCCATCATTTTTGAAAAGATTCCGCCCTCATCTTCTTTTTCAGGAACTGCTTTCTTTTTCATTTTAACTGAAGAAGCATCTTTAGCTGCATCAAATTCGTAAGTTTCTCCTTTATACCGTGTAGGTGTATCATTACCAATCTCGACCTTATTGTTCTTAAGGTCTGACATAGGACCTTGCGTTTTTGAAGTAATGTCTTTATCTCCTGAATTAAAATCACCTAGACTCTTATCTGATTTATTATTAAGATCAGTTGTACTTTTATTAGAATCTGTCTGAGACTTACTAAATTGAGAAGATCCTTCCTGCTGAGAGGATTTAGTTACATCGCTGTTATTAATAACATTAATACTAGCCAGTGTACTACCAAGTTTACGGTATTCAGACATTATGCTGGAATTGTTTTTACACCAGTTTGTAATTGACGAAGTACTCTTTCAAGAACGTCAACGACTTCATCACTATCAAAATCAGATCCTCCAGAATCAGTTGATCCACCAGAAGAACCTAATGAGCTAAACTTATTAATTAGACCGCTAACTGCATCTTTAAGACCTCCAGTAACTGATGCACTGTTATTACCCTGTTCTTTAACTGTTTCATCAAAGTTTGCAATCATATTTGCAAGTTCTTTAACTGCAGAGATTAAAGAATCACCAAGTTTTTCCATTGCATTATCTCCACCAACTTCTGATAGGTATGCAAGTGCTTTAATCATTTCAGTAGTCTTTTGGATGCCCTCTACATTCATCGTTCTCGATGCTGTAGATACTTTAGTATATGCGTTTGCTATTCTCTCAAGTGCAGCTGCTTGCTTATCGAATGATGCTGTGGTAAGTGTAGTCAACCATCTATTAAGATTATCAATTGCTCTTCCAGAATACATTGCTATTTTAGCAAGTGATGATGCAACCGTGTTAATTGCAGGTGCTAGTTGTTCAATCTTACCTACTTTATTAGTTAAAATCTCTAAGATTTCTAAAGGACCTTTTGTTTTTTCGCCACCAAAAAATTTAGCAACTGAATCTGCAATTGCGGTAGCAACATTGCCAAGTGCGGAAATAACTCCTCCGGCTGCAATACCTACGGTTGCTCCAGCAAGAGCCAGTAGGGCAACTGAAAGTGCAATAATACCGCCGGCTAGTGGTAATAGGTTATCGATTCCAATTTCTTCTTTTAATCTCTTAAAGACATCAATGATTCCATTTACTGGTGCTAATAGCGCAGTAGTCAGCCCTTTAGCAACATTTGCAAGTTTATCAGCTGGGATATATGAAAGAATCCATGCGACTGCTAACATACCTGCGGCAATAACAATCATACCTACAACACCTAATAAGATACCCATTCCACCCACACCTGAAGTCGCAATCAAACCTATTACAGTAACTGGGATTGCAAATATGGTTATCGCAATCGCTGCACTAAGTGCCCATCCGATTGGAATATTTGTATATGAATCTGGTAAAATTGAAAGTGCATATGCTACTGCTAGAATCGCAAGAGAAAGCACAGCAACTGCTACCATACCCATTATCATATCTGTAGTACTAAATTTCGAGGCCATATATGTTAAAGCTGCAAAAGGTATAGAGAAAAGTAGAAGGGCTACAGATGATGCAGCAACCCACATAATATCAGGAGACTTAAATGTATCTGGGAATAGTTGGAAAACCCATGCAGTTGCAACCAATCCTAATGCAACTACTGGTAGTGCTAGCGCTCCAACTACCATATCTTTCATTGATATTTTGCCGGCTTTGCTTGACCTACTACCTCCTGCAATTCCTAAAAATCCACCAGATGATGAGCGTTCACCCTTACCCCTCATCAAGCTGACAATTCCAGCCACAACAAAACCTGCTAAACCAACAACAAAGATTAATTTAAGCATAGCTTTCAAATCAAGAGATGAAATTGTAGTAAGGGCGCCTGCTAAATATGGAGCTGCTTTAGACAATCCAATTGCAACTAAAACAAGAGCGCCAACTGCTAATAAAGAAATACCAATCCACTGTAGAACTGCTTTCTTATCTAATTTCTTTTCTTTCTTTGGTTTAGGAGCTGCTGGTCCAAGAACTCGATTCATCATACCTTTACTACCACCTCCTGTAATAGCACTCGTAATCAATGATACAATAATTGATATTGGAATCATAACTAGAGCTAGTGAAAATAGAGAATCAATCACCCTTGGGTTTAGTGCAGGTATCATAGTTGCTGCCCAACCTAGAGGTACAATTGCAAGTGCGACTAGACCTAACATGATTGCTGTTTTCTTAACGTCGCTAATTTTAAATTTTCTAGAAAGTACGAACACCCATTTTAACTGCCTAAACGCAATTGCTAGTGGAATCATTGCAAATGAAACTACGGCAAATGCTCCCGCCTGTTGTATTGTAATTCGTGGTGTGAATGAAACGGCTAGTGCTATTACTACCAATGCACCGGCCATAATAACCATCGAAGCCATTGTCTTCTCTACCCTATTTCTATTCATAAAGAATCCGAATAGACCATTATTTGTAAGCGCAACCATTAGCTTGGCAAATATACTACCAACTATGTAAAATACACCAGCTACTGCAACTGCATTTAATAATTTGTCGCCATTAAGCATTGGTGTAAATCTAATTGCCGTTGCAATAAGAGCATATCCAGCGGCCATAGCAACCATTGATAGTGTTACCTTAACCATGAATACTGGATTCATAATAATACTGGTAGGAATTGCTTCAACTACTTTAGCAAATGCAAATGAAATTGGTATCATTGCTAAAGAAACCATGATTGCTGATTGAATATCACTTGGAGATACCGCACCTGCCATTTTAAATGCAGTTGTAAATGTGATAATACCAAGACCCATTATGGCTACTAATCCACCAGCCTGTGCTAATTTACTAAGTTTAGGACCTCCACCACCTCCACCAGAACTCTTTGCAGCCTTTGATGGATCTTTTAACAAGTCTCTAATCTCAGTTAAAATATCGTTTTGCTTCTGTAATATTTCGGCAGTTTTATCAGAAACAGCAAGACCTTGTACAACAACCGAATGTACGTCCTCAATCGCTGAGAATGTCTCCTCAGTGACCATCAACATTTTCTCTAATAAACTATTGGTTGATAATGCGTATCCAGCTATCCTCTTCTGATAATCTTCTCTAGCCATTTAGACTTTATAACTTTTTCGATAGTTTCTTTCCTGCGGAAATGGCAGCTCTAACCTTACCAGGTCCTGCCTTTTCTTTAAATTTATCCTCAATACCCTGTCTTAAAGAATCATTTTCAATATAGTCTTCTATTCTATCATTGTAGATTTTTGCTCTATTGCGATTTGAATCAATCTTTTCTTGATATAAATCAATTTGCTTTTGAATTTGGTCAGCTTTAATCTTCTTGCCTTGAGATCTTGCCTTTGCCTTTTTAGATTGAAGCTTACCAATTGCCTTTCTAATGTCTTCAGATTCTGAGTTTAAGACTTTCTTTTCTCTGTATGCTTTAATAATGTCAGCACCTACAGTATAGCCAATAAAACCCGCCGCAAACAATAGTGTAATTGGGTCAATAGCCTCATTAACTTCCTTATTTTCTTGAATAAAACTTTCGAAACTGATAACTTTTCTCATTAGATGAGTTTGTTTTTTATATATATCTAAAAATAAGGACAAGGGATTACTCCCCTGCCCTTATCTTAGTTTATTACAGTTTAGGTATGTTCATTTTTGGCATATTAATTTTTGGCATTTTCATACCCGATGCCATTGAACTTGCCTGTTCATTTTGACCTTTGTTGGCCTCGTTTTCTCTCTTCAAGTGGTCTACTAACTCTTTAACTATGTAGTGATATTCATAGTAGTCTAAATTATCAAGTTCACTTGGTGGAATATGAAGGTGTAGATGTATGTAAAATCTAACCTTAAATAAGTTCTCCAGAGAGATCTTGAACAATGAATAAAGATTTGATGCCGTCGCGAAAGTTAATAGGAATAGAGGCCTCCTCGTCCTCTAACATTACGTTCATTTCTGGCTGAATACCAATCTTCATCTTTTCTGCTAATTTATATAGTAGCAAATATTGTCCGTTTGACCATCCGTTCATTTCAACCTCAAGTTCAAATAGTTTCTTTTGGTTAAATGCTCTCCAGTTGGTAGCAATAAATGGTGCAAGTTGTAAAAGAGACTGGTCAATTTCCATTCCTTTTTCTTGTCTCTCTTTAATGTACTTGGTAACCTCTTGCATTACACCAATTGATGGTGGACGCATGTAAATTTCACCGTAAGATTTTGTTTGGATAACATATAGTCTTAATTCAGAGTTATAGTATCTTTCAATTTCTTCTGGGATGTTGAAGTAGTCAAAGTACTCTCTTTTAATTTCAACTTCGTGAGATTTTCCTTTCTTATCAATATGGTCGACCTTTAGGCTGTTTTCTGGTTCTGGGAAAGTTAAGTCTCTAATTGAAAGAATTAGGATAAAACGATCTTCTTCACAAAGATCTTTGTACGACATTCTAACTGTTTTAGAGCTGATGTTAGTACATGATTCTACAATTGCATTTAACTTTGAATCAACATCTAAAATATTATTCTCATCAATTGTTGAGAAATGTCTAATTTCAGCAACTTTAGCAGCTCTAATTTTAAGTACTGTATCTACTGGATAGAATCTACCCTTAGATGGTAAGCTACTCATCGGGATCTCATGCCATCCAAGTGCAAGGTCAGGAGCTGTAGCCGTATCTGGCTTAAACTTATCCATATTTACACTTCCAAGGCCCTCTCTATCGATTGCCTCTTCCATTGCTTCTACATCTGGCGTTTCAACTGTAGCTTGTTTTTCTCTAGCAGCTAATTCTCTTTCTAGAGCTTCATTATTTTTGTTTTCTTCTACCATTTTATTTTTCTTTTAGTTTATTAATGTGTTTTTTAACAATTGATTCCTGTTCTCCTCTCGAGTTACTTTGCAACTCTTTCTGTATTAGTGACCGAATAAATGCACTTACCGAAACCGGTCTTGTTTGATTTATAATCGCGTCATTTAATATCAGTCGATTAACTTCATCAACTTCGTCCTCAGTTAAGAGAACTTGAAGCTTCTTAGTTAATTTGTGATTTTTTATAGACATAATATCTTGATATTTTAATATGTTTTCGGTGCAAAAAGAAGGGAAGGACCCTGGGACCCTTCCCTTATTTAATTAATCTTAGTTTAATTCTTCTGAGAATGTATCACATCTCCAACTTACCTCTAGTGTTTGAGGGTCTGTAGTTTCATATGATAATTCACCAGTAAATCCAAGTGCTGAAGTAATGAAACAATCTTCAAGTGTTACTTTTCTGTAGATGTCTCCAGCTCTATTGAACTGTACAATAACAATTGTTCCAACATAGTCTTTCTTAAGACCCATCTCACCAGTTTCTGGATTGTACTGTTTTCTATACCATTCTCTCATTGTTTTGTAAACATATGCCTGATTTGAATCATTCAGGTTCAATGAGAAGTTGATGGTTACATCATTCGCAGTTCCATCTGGCATACCAGCATAAGAACGAGTAGCGAACTTGTATTTTTGTTCAACAGCCGCAACCTCTCTGTAAAGTGTCTCAAGACCAGAGATTGAGTTGACGTGTTGTAGTAGCAAATCAGCTCCTGCTACTCCATCTGGTGGAAGAATACTTACTTCAAACAGGTTAGCCTGTACTGGCTCGAAGTGTTTACTCTTCTTACTTGTTTGATCTTCTCTATAATGTGGTAAAGCCATAATTCTTTATATTATTTTATTTATATATCTTTCTTATCCAAAGTTACCTGCTTCGATATCTCCAGTGTTTAGTACTGTTACACGAGAAACTAAGATTTCAAGACCTTTAACTGGCTCGACATAAGTATCAAGGATACCCATATTATTATCGATCACTTCAGTTGTGTTGTTGGTCGTGTCCATGATATTTCTATAGTCGTAAATACCTTGGTCAGTTCTTACTGATTCCATAAATGAATCTGCAAGAGTCTTAATTTCAAGTCTTGTCTGTGCAGTGTTAAACTCGAACAGGTAGTTCTGTAAGATCGCTGCTAGACCATCTTCGATGTAGATCAATACCTCTCTTACGTGAGCTGAAGAAAGAGCTGATTGAATACTTTGTTGAGCTGTCTTGTTACCTTTAATTACAATACCTGCACCTCTTTCGAATACGATTGGGTTGATACCAAATGGTTCAAGAACGTCTCTGTCATTTTTATCGAATGCATATTCAACACCTTGTACTCCAGATCCTCCGACTGCTCCTCTTCTTGGACCAGCTACGATTGACCATGGTAAAGAATCAGTGTACTTATCGATGTAATTGTTCGATACGTAAGCTGCTGGTGGAATCACTTTAGTTTTTCCATTCTCTAGTACGTTTAGACCTGGACCGTAGTAGAATCCATAGCTTGCTCCTTCGTTAATAGAAGGCAGAGTGTATAGAGCTTCTGGGTTCAGGTTTAGGTTACCTCCAGTTCCAACGTAACGTGTATTAAATGCTCCTGTATTTTCATCAAGGAATGATGGGTTAGTAGAAGCTTTTAGTTCTTTTACCATCGGTGCGTTTAGAATCGCTGAAACATTTTGTCTCTCTTTTGCAAGTAAAGTAAATTGTTCTTTGTTTAAGATTCCGCTTGCAGCTTCGTAAGATCCAAAGGTATCTACTAAATATCTGAACGTGATTGCGTCTTTGTCTGCTAATGTATTTGAAACTCCATTTCCAGGTGTTAATACGTCTAGTAGTTCCTTGATTGTTTTGTCGCTGTTTTCAGCAGCTTCAAGAACGAATACTTTATAAGCATCTGATGCAGAATCAAAAGATCCAAGTGCATATCCAGGAGCTTGTGTTACGTCTCTATGACAGATGAACGTATAAGTGTATTTGTCGTTTGCACCTCCGTTAATTCCAAGCTCTGCCTTCTTTCTAATCTCTAGGATTCTTGCAAGTTTATCAGAACCAGTAATTGGAACGTACATTCCTACTTTAATGTTATCGCTAATAACTTTAGATTCAGAACCTCCAGCAGTAGTAGTGTAGATGTATTTGAATTCTCCAGCAGTTGCTGCATTTTCAAATGTCCATCCAGGAACATCATTCGGGAAGAATACTGTTCTCTCATTTACTGCAATTGAGAATAAGTCAAACGCTAATTGTGGGGTTTGATCGTAAACTGCTAATTCTACTTGACCGATTGAAGGTGTTGCAAATTGTCCATTTCCAGAAGGTACGATTGTAAGTGTACCGGCACCATCATCAGTTACGTTAAGAATTTCAACATATTCTCCAGCGTTTGAACTTGCTAGGTATTTACCTCCTGCAAGTGCTCCGGTTGCAGCTCCTGTTAGAACTAAGTTAGCTCCAGAAAAACTAAATCCTGCGAATGTTGCGTTATTTTGTTCGTCTGCAAATGCTTCATATTTTGCTTTGCTAATATCTTCAATCGCAACAACGGTTACGTCTTGTGTTGCAGCTGACCAGCTTTCATCAGCAACTGATACTGAAGCGATTTGAGTATATTCTCCATCGATTGAAGCATATAAGAAGTTGTCTTCTACAAGACCTGATGAAACCATTGCACTGTAGTGTGCTAATGTAACATCTTTAATAGTCATTGTATCTCCGTTAACTTCAACAACTTTTTCAAATGCAGCATCTCTACCTTCATTTAGGTTTAGAGGCTGTTGTTGAATTACAACGTGAGAAAGAAGTTCGTAATCTTGGTGAATATCAAATGATTCTCCTACGAAATCAATTCTACTAAGTGCATCTTCGTTAACCGCACAGAAAAGTCCAGTTCTTCTTGATTCAGCATTGATTAGAGTCTCAATGTAGTACATTCTTCCTTCGTTATCTTGGAAGTCAGGAATTAGAGAACCAGTGTACTTAGCAACTAGAGTAACTTCTCTTAAGTTGGTAAATGCATTGAATTGTTCTGGAATAATTCCGTTTGAATTAAAGTAGTTACCATAAGTCGGATCGTTATTTAATTCAGAAGTTACAAATCTTCCTTTGTAAACGTATACATCAATCATATAATCTGAGATGTAATCTAAATCGTCGATTCCTTCAGGTACATTTCCTTCTCCGTACCATTCTCTTGCAGTAACATTAAAACCTCTTGTATCTTCAGCTTGTCTTGCAACAACTGTGATCGGGTCTTGTTTAATGTTAGTAAATGTAAGAGCGTTATCTGAAGTTTCAGAAGTATTACCTGCTAAATCAAGTAGCTTTGCATCTTCTGGAATCCAGAACTTATCTCTGTTAAATACATTTTTGTAGTAGTCCGTACCTTCAACTGCTTCATTATCATTTTGTGAACCGTTTGTTGTAGGTGAAGCCCACCATATCTTGTCAGTATCGTTAGCAGAAGTAAGATTCAGCGCAATGATTGGACCTCTTGAAAGAGTTTCAATCGCTGATCTGTGAAAGTACATTCCCTTTCTTTCAAGTGCTTTATCAATAGAACCAAACACTTGGATAAAAGTCTCAGTATCTTCAATGAAAACTGGTGTATTGTAAGGGCCCTTCTTTGAGTGACCTACCACCAATCTAATAGTCTCTGCAGGAATACTTACAGTTTGTGACTTGTCGAATTCAAGGCGGTAAACACCTGCACTCTTGAATTGCTGTAATTGAGGACTTAATGCCATAATTTTATCTTTTTATTTTTTTTCGTATAGTATATATCTTCTAACATCTTGTTTTATTTAAGAAGATCGTAAATATCATATTGTAAGTCTCCATCACCGTCCAGATCTTTATAAAGAATCCTTTCCATCGATTCGTGGAGCTGTGGATCGATAAAGTCTAAAAGTTCTTCGATATAATCCGCATAATCGGTAGTATTAAAGAATTCAGTTGCAGTAATACATGTCATTACAAGGTCATCATTACCCATCTGGGCGCCATAATTTCCATTTGGTAGGACGCCGAACAGGCTTGCCTCCGTAACTGTCTCTTCATCGGTTATGTCGATCCTATTTGTTTTATATAACTTAGCAAAATTCTGACAGAAGATTGTTTTGTTGTCTGCTTTTAATTTAATTCCGGGCTTCAATGATCTACTATCATGTCTGTGCTTAAATCTAAGAATCATTTCGTCCTCAAAGTCATTTTTCTGAGGAAATACTGTTCTTAAATACTGGAATAGTGTTGTTCCATATGTATTATATTCAACGATCATTTTCACATTCTCATTATAAAAAACGTCGATTGCTAGCGTATATAAGACCTTTGCAAAATCTTCAATGATGTGTTCATTACTTCTGAATCGTGCAACTTGCTTTAATTTAAAGAAGTCATACATTGCTCCTGGATTATTTACATTCTCTATTTCTTTTAAATCCATTGGTGAGACTTGAAACACATTAATTATTGAATAGTCTCCACCATTTCCTTCTGCAATATCAACGTCAAATAGCCAATAGTTTTCGCTGTATCTAGCGTCTTCAATATCAAAGTCAGGATCC
>Ga0181574_10006066_pt1 | contig 10222 bp, 7 predicted proteins | sample 101ome_24_FD_145600 | JGI IMG/M metagenome (GOLD analysis project Ga0181574, IMG submission 145600) | Coastal salt marsh microbial communities from the Groves Creek Marsh, Skidaway Island, Georgia - 101410AT metaG (spades assembly) | ecosystem: Environmental > Aquatic > Marine > Intertidal zone... | reverse complement strand
TGCTGTTGTGCACAAACATTTTCCTGAGTGCATTGAGCGGTTGCACCGCAATATGCGTAGATAGGGATTGACCGTCTTGGTGCACGGTTAATTCGCCGTCTACGTGCTGTAGCGGTGCGCGCAGATACAGATACCAAGCCCCGTCGGCAGGGCAGTATCGTTTGTCTATCAGAGTGAAATGCGTGGACTCGAATTCGAGTGAAGCGCCGTTTTTGGACTGCACTGGCAGGCGAAACGTGCGCCCTGCCAGCAGGAGGCGCGGTGACCAGGGAATGGCGAGTGTGCCCATGGCAAAGCTCCGATGATATGCGGAGTGGGAGGGGTAAGCTACTCTTGGCCGCGTGGGTTGGCGCGAAGCGTTGCAAAGTGTCCGGCCAGTGCCTGCGTGCCGTAGTTGAGCGCACTGCCTACGTTGAGGAAGCGGTAGCCCCAGCGGACTTTTTGCTGTATTTCATCTACGTCAGCCAGCGTAGTTGCCGTCACTAATCCCGTTCCTTCTAAGCGCCTGGGCACGTCTTCCATGATTTCCTGCACCTGCGGTGAGTTGGTGTCGCAGAGGGTGCCGACGGTGGCAGATAGATCGAGGGGGCCGACCATGATTACGTCAATGCCGGGCACCTGCTTTATTTCGTCTAGATTGTCATAGGCCGTCTGGCTTTCCATCTGCACGACCAGCAGGGTCTCCTCGTTGGCGGTCTGTATGACGGTGTCCCAATCCGCGCCGGCCACCCGCGTCCACATAGGTGATATGCCGCGCTGGCCTTCCGGGGCATAGCGCGCATACTGCACGGCGCGTTCGGCCTCTTCGGCCGTATCTACCTGGGGGACCATAACGGCAACGGCCCCGACGTCATAGGCTTTTTTTATAAGGGCGGGATCGTTCCATGCTACGCGAATCATCGGAGCGACGCCGCGCATGCGCGCCAGCACGGGCAGATAGTCCAGCGATTCTGAGCCGTAGGGCATGTGCTCGGTATCGATCCACAGAAAATCGGGGTTCGTGCTCAGGATGGAGCCCGCCACGTGTGGAGTAAAGGCGGGCAGGCCCGAACCAAAGACAATTTCGCCATTCTGCAGGCGTTTCTTGAGCGGATTGGGGTAGGTCATGGTGTACTCCCTGTGCTTAGTCCATACAGTATGAGGCCGCCGAGGCCGATGCGGTACAGCGAAAAGACGTCGGTTCCATAGCGCTCGAGAAAGCGCAACAAAAATCCAATAGAGACGTAGCCGCTGACGGCGGCGGCCAATATGCCCACCCCTATGTTGATGAGTCCCTCTTCCCCGAGGCCTCCCTCGAGCAGGTCGAGAAATTCGAGCAGGCCGCTGGCGCCGATGGCTGGAAGGCCCAGTAGAAACGAGAAGCGTGCCGCTTCTGCCCGTTTGAGACCGACGAGGAGTCCTCCCATAATCGTCGATCCCGAGCGCGAACAGCCGGGAATCAGCGCCAGCGCTTGGCACAGGCCTATGCACTGAATTTGCCAGAAGCTCAGCTGCTGCATATCGAGCCGTCGTTTGCCCAGGCGTTCGGATACCATGAGCACGATCGCCAGTGCAATTAGTGCGCTGCCTATGATGTGTAGACCGCGTGCCTCCGTCTCAATAAAGTCTTTAAAACTGAGACCGATGACGGCAATGGGCAGGGTGCCTACGGCAATAGAGAAGGCCAACAGCGTTTCAGGGCTACGCTTAAAATCTCGGTGACGCAGGCCGTCAAACGCTGCGACAGTGAGCATTTTTACGTCACTGGCAAAGTAGATAAATACGGCAAAGAGCGTGCCCAACTGAATGACCGCGGAGAATGCGATGCCCGGATCGCCCCAGCCGAGATAGTGCGGCACGATGCGCAGGTGGGCCGTGCTGCTGATGGGCAGGAATTCGGTGAGGCCCTGCACGACGCCGAGGACGAGGGCTTGCAACCAGTTCATAGAGACCGTCCGTTAAAAGTTCGAGGCAAACTAACGACGAGGTGATTTCTTGACAAGTTTTCCGAGCGGGGCTTAGCTTGAATTAGGCACTCTATGCACACCGTCTTTACGCGGGGCTATTTGATCGGACCGCGTGGCCGTAGCATCTTATTGGACCTTGAGACACGTACCTACAAACGAGGTAAGCCGCACCGCGCTGAGCGGTGCGCCGGCTAGTGCGATTTAACACCTAACATGTGGAGTATATAGACATGGCAGAAACCGTAACCATTAAAGACGTGCAGACCATCTTAACGCAGCCGGCGGGCTCAAAGTTGGTCATTGTAAAGATTATCACTTCAGACGACGGTCTCTACGGCTTGGGCTGTGCTACGTTTACGCAGCGCTTTATGGCCGTTAAGACGGCTATCGAAGAGCATCTCAAGCCCTTTTTAATCGGTCGCGACGTCGATCGGATTGAAGAGATCTGGCAGATGTCGATGGTCAATAGCTACTGGCGCAACGGTCCCGTGCTGAACAACGCCATTTCCGGGGTCGATCAGGCGCTGTGGGATATCAAGGGCAAGCGCGCTAATATGCCGGTATACCAGCTCTTGGGTGGTAAGTGTCGAGAAGGGGCGGCCGTGTACGGTCACGCCGGTGGCGGCACGCCGGAAGAGGTCGTGGAGAGCATTCAAGAGTTTCAAGAGATGGGGTATCGCTATATCCGCTGTCAGATGGGAGGCTACGGTGGTAAGGCCGAGAAGATGGTCAAGCCAGAAAATGCGCCCGAAGGAGCCTATTACAGCCGCAAAGAGTATATGATGAATCATCTGCGGATGTTTGAACACGTGCGGAATGAGTTGGGTTTTGAAGTTGAGCTGCTGCACGATATCCACGAGCGACTGCAGCCGATAGAGGCGGTTGGCTTTGCCAAAGACATGGAAGAGTTCAAGCTGTTTTTCTTGGAGGACGCACTGGCACCGGAAGATATTGAGTGGTTCCGCAACATCCGCGAGCAGTGCTCGACGCCGATTGCCATGGGCGAGTTGTTTAACCATCCGCGCGAGTGGACGCCGCTGGTGGAGGGCCGTTTGATCGACTTTTTGCGCATGCACGTTTCTCAGATGGGGGGGATTACGCCCGCGCGCAACGTCGCGGCTTTTGGCAATATGTACGGTATTCGGACTGCCTGGCACGGCCCGGGAGATACATCGCCCGTAGGGCACGCCGCCAATCTACACTTGGATCTGTGGGCGCCGAACTTTGGCATTCAGGAATGGTGCCGCTTTCCCGAGCACGTCTACGAGATGTTTCCCGGCTTGCCCGAGGTCCGCAACGGATATATGTATCCGAGCGACGGTCCCGGTTTGGGGATTGATATCGATGAGAGCTTGGCCGCCAAATATCCCTGCACCAACGAGGTTATCGGATGGACGCAGACGCGCCTGCCCGACGGCAGCCCGGCGCGTCCATAGAGGTTGGATATGAAGGTTCTCGTTTCTAACCTCGGCAGCACGTCGTTTAAGTACAAGGTGTTCGATATGCCGTCGGCGCGCGTGCTTGCGCGCGGCGGCATGGACCGCATTGGTGGCGAAGGCTCTTTTCATAAGTACCAGATTGGCGACAGCGATGCGGTCGAACAGGCTTGCACTTTGCCCGACCACGCCAGTGCTATCGACGAAGCGCTGGCTCGGCTGGTTGGCTCAGGCGGCGTTTTGCAGTCGATTGAAGAGCTGGCTGCCGTCGGCTTTAAGGCCGTGCACGCGCGCAGCATTTCAGGCGTCGTCGAATTGGACGACGACGTCGTCGGTCGTATGGAGGATTTTTATCCGCTGGCTCCGGCACACAACCCGGCCTACGTGGCGGCCATGCGCCAGTTTGAGCGCGTGGCGCCGCAGGCCCGCCGCGTCGGCTGCTTTGAAACGGCGTTTCACGGGACGGCTCCGCTGCGCCGTCAGCTCTATGCCGTGCCCTACGAGTGGTACGAGGAATACGGCGTCAAACGCTACGGCTTTCACGGTGCGAGTCACCGCTACGCTGCGGAAAAGGTGATTGAGCTGGAAGGGCGCGACGACCTGCGTCACGTCAATATGCATTTGGGGGGGTCTTCATCGCTGTGCATGATTAAGGGTGGCGTATCGCTCGGTGCTTCGCACGGCCTGAGTCCGCAGGGTGGGTTGCCGCAGAACAACCGCATCGGCGATCTAGATCCCTACGCACTCGATTTGGTTATGCGCAACAGGGGACTCTCTTTTGGCGAGGCGCTAGAGATATGCGCTTCACAGAGCGGTTTGCAGGGTCTGTGCGGTCACAACGACGTGCGCGATATACAAGAGGGTGCCGTCGCCGGCGACGAGCGCTGCGTGCTGGCGCTAGAGGTCCTCGCCACGGCGGCGCGCGATTATTTAGGCGCCTACGTCGTTGAAATGGGGGGGCTTGATGCGATTAGCTTCACCGGTGGGATCGGCGAACACTCCTCAATCGTGCGCGGATTGATTCTGCGCGACCTAGAATTTTTAGGCGTGCAGATGGATGCGGAAAAAAACGAACAGGTGCACGGCGAGGGCACCTTACACGCCGAAGGGAGCCGCGTGCACATCCACGTTATGGTGACGGACGAGGAGCTCGTCGTGGCGCGCCAAACCTACGAATTTTTACAGGAATAGGGAGCATTATGTTCGGAAATATAGAAAATAGTGAAGGCGAGCGGCTCGACTACTCTTTTCACGAGGGGAGCGCTGGCAGTCGCGACGTGGTCGTAATCGGTCACGGCGTTACCGGTAATAAAGATCGACCCTTCGTCATTGCGCTGGCAGAGGGTTTGGCGGCTGCTGGAATCAACGCCCTGCGCTTCTCCTTTGCCGGTAACGGCGATTCGGGCGGCCGATTTGTCGACGCGACGATCTCAAAAGAAGTTGAGGATCTCGGTTCGGTAATGGATGCTCTGGCAGGGTATCGCATTATCTACGTCGGCCATAGCATGGGGGGGGCTGTGGGCGTGTTGCACACCAGCCGGGATGAGCGCGTTCGCGCCCTCGTGTCGCTGGCCGGTATGGTGCATACGCAGGCCTTTGCCGAGCGCGAGTTTGGCGACGTGGAGCCAGGGGTAGGATGCATGTGGGAAGATGAGGACTGCCCCCTTTCACAGCAGTATGTAGACGATATGGCGCAGATCGATTCAGTGGTCGAGCTAGGAGCCAAGATCGCCGTGCCCTGGCTACTGGTGCACGGTAGCGAAGATGATGTCGTCCCGCCAGGAGATGCCACCGATATCATTGCACGTGCGCCGCATGGAGTCGAGCAGGTCGTTATCGACGGGGCCAACCACGTATTTAGCGAGCACGCGGATCAGATGGTACAGATCGTCGTCGAATGGGTTCAGCGCGAGCTGACACCGTAGTGAATGGCTGCTAGAGCGCATGTCTATGCGCTCTAGCAGGTGACTCGTATACGCACGGATGAACTGGATATGGCATGGGTGCTGGATGGGGCCCATGTCGTATTGTTCGACTTCTTGGGTTGGGGTCTGCGGAAAACGGATGGCGCCCGAAAAAATACGGGAACTTGGACCCCTTCCGACTCGTCCAAAGTGTGCTATATTCCTATCTACGACCAATAGTATGTAAGATTCACCCAATACACTCCCCATGGACTGATGAATAGACCGCAACCCAGTCGCTTGAATGCGATGCAGAAGCGCAGCGTCTACGCCATCGTAGCGCTGGGTGTCTTTATGATAGCCGATACGCTGTATCTATTGGCCAATCGACTAGCTGAGTGGCAAGGCATTGACTACTTTGCCATCACGGAAGTTTCTCTGCCCAGATTCTACCAGGGCATGGTTCTATCGCATACGGGTGTCGGGCTTCTGTTGGTGGCACTCTGCGTCGCTTTTGTGGCGTGGCACTTGCCCGCCGTGTGGAGGAAGAATCGCAGGCGGGCCATTTACACGGGCGCCATAACGCTGGCACTGGGACTGGTCTTAGCCGTCACCGGCTTGTTTATCCTCAGTGCCGCGACTAACCGAGGCAACCCTATCGCCTACTGGAGCCACGTCGTAGCCGCCGTGTTCGTGCCGGGATTCTATTTGTACCATCGTCGCTTCTCGCTGTGGAAACCGTCGAAACTCAGCTATCGCGTCGTGCCGGCAGCTACGTTGGCCGTGTTGGTTGCGGCTGTGCTTCTGCACGGCGTGTCGTACGATAGCGACCAGTATACCGAGACGGCGCAGAAGGCCTTTGCCGAAGGCAAGGACACCGGTCCCGGTTCTAAGCTGCGCGATGTGAGTGACTACGTTCAGGGCGATTTTGTGCCGGCTAACTTTGTGCCGGCTGAAAGTCCGTTTTTTCCCGCGGCGACAACGACAACGACCGGTGATTTCCTGCCTTCTCGCATCATAACGCGCGGTGATTTGTCGCGCCAGGAAGCGCTAGAGAAGGACATAGACAAATACGGCTTTGTCGTCGAAGACCCCATTGGCGTGGAGACGTGCGCTCGCTGTCACGCCGCCACCACTGCACAGTGGGCAACCTCAGCGCATCGCTTTTCCTCGTTCAACAATCCGTTTTACGAGGCGACCATTGACGATATGCGGCAAAAGGCCACGTCGAGCAATCCAGAAGTGGCAGCTCATATCGCCCACTACGAGGACTTGGGTGGCAAAGAGGGCAAGATTAAGTCTAAATGGTGTTCGGGCTGTCACGACCCTGCGCTGATGCTCGCTGGCCAGATGACCGAAGACTTTGATCGGAATTCGCCGCAGGCCCAAGCTGGACTTACCTGTTTGGCCTGTCACGCGATAGACCAAATACACGGCCGAACGGGTAACGGAAACTACAACATCGCCGACGAGCAGGAAGATCCCTACCTCTTTGCCGATGCCAAAGATGGAATGGGTCGCTTTGTGCATGACTTGGCGCTTAAGGCGCGACCGACGGTGCACAAGCGGCAGATGCTAAAGCCCTTTTTCCGCACGTCGGAATACTGTGCGACCTGCCACAAGGTGAGCCTCGATACGCGCGTCAACGACTATCGATGGCTGCGCGGGCAAAACGAATACGACAACTGGCAGGACAGCGGTGTATCGCTCAACGCCTCCCGCACGTTCTACCTGCCCGGGCATGAGCGCACCTGCCAGGATTGCCATATGCCGCTGGAGATGGCGACCGAGGGCGACGTATCGGCACGCGATGGATTCGTCAAGTCGCACCGTTTCTTGGCGGTGAATACGGCACTGCCCTTTATCCGCGGTGATAAAGAGTCGATCGCGCGCATCGAAAAGTTTTTGCAGGACGAGAAGCTGCGCGTCGACGTTTTTGCCGTGCGCGAGGGCGAAGACAAGCGCACCTATGCCCTCGACGACAGTCGACCGGTCTTGCAGCGCGGCGGCGAGTACGAGTTTGATGTCGTAGTGCGCAACAAAGGGGTGGGTCACACGTTCCCCGGTGGCACTAACGATTCCAACGAGGGCTGGTTAGAGTTTTCTCTACTCGATGAGAACGGCCAGGTGATGGCGATGAACGGCTCCGTAGGCGAGGATGGTCACGTCGATCCGGCCGCGCACTTCTACAAAGCGCTCATGGTCGACAAGCACGGCGAAGGCGTGCATCGACGGAATGCGCAAGATATCGTCACTGCGGTATACGTGCGCGTGATTGGTCCGGGGACGGCCGATGTAGCCCACTATGGCGTGCGGATTCCAGACGAATACGACGGGCAAAAGGTCACGGTGCGCGCGCGTCTCCTGTGGCGTAAGTTTGACCGGAAGTACACCGAATTTGCCTTCTATAACAATAGGAAGGGTTTTAAAGCATTTGAAGATGTACCCGATTTGCCCATAACGGAAATCGCGCGGAGCGAGGTCGAACTGGCCGTCGGCCAGCAGATTTTTGATGTGCGCTCATCCGATGAAAACGATTGGGTGCGTTTTAATGACTACGGAATTGGCCTGCTGTTACAGGACGACACGCAGGGTGCCGCGCGCGCTTTTGCCCGCGTGGCCGAACTGGCCCCGGAGCGTTTGGACGGAGCGCGTAATTTAGCGCGCACTGCGCTGCGAGACGGTAATTTAGAACAGGCGTACGAGCATTTGGAAGCCTGTGAAGAGATTAAAAAGGGCGATGCGCAAACCGCTTGGGTGTGGGGCGTCGTTCTACAGGAGGACGGTCGATATGAGAATGCGGTTCAGGCCTATCGGCGCGTTCTACGCGACTTCCCTGGAGATCGAGCAACCTGGCGTAATTTGGGACGCGTGCTCTACCTAGACGGCAAGTATGAAGAGGCGCTTTCGTCCCTGTCCCAAGTGCTGGAAATCGATCCAGAGGATCGGATTGCGCACTATCACCGAATGCTTGCGCTGCGTGCTCTAGGTCGAGCAGAAGAGGCCGCCGTCGCGGAAGAGGCGTATCAGTACTACCAGATTGATGAATCCGCAAAAGAGGTGACGCGCGAGTACCGCCTAGAACACGAGCACGACAATAGAGAAGTGCTGCGCATTCACGTGCATACACTGGAGGGATTGGGTGAGGGAGATATTTAAGACGGCTCTAAGGCGGGCTTCGGCGCTCTGTGCGCTGGGGATGATGGCCTTACTGACCGCTTGTTCGGAAGAAGTGAAAGAAGAGGAAGTACCCGATACCACGTATGCGCAGCCCGAAGAAGCCGGCTACGCTAGCGGGCGAGGTTCGGTGCAGGCGCCTCCGCTGCGTTTCACCGATATAACAGAGCGCAGCGGAATCGACTTTTTGCACGAGAATGGGGCCGTTGGTGACAAGTGGATGCCCGAGACGATGGGCAGCGGCTGTGCCCTGTTCGACTACGATGAAGACGGCGATCTCGACGCGCTCTTGGTTAACAGCCAGCGCTGGGACGGAACGGGTAATGCGCGCACGCGGCTCTACCAAAACGGCGGCAACGCAGATTTTGTCGACGTGACGGAGCGCGTTGGCCTCGACGTCGACGCGTATGGTATGGGTGCGACGGTCGCCGACTACGATGCAGACGGTGATCTCGATATCTACATAACGGCCTTGGGGCCCAACGTGCTGTTGCGCAACGATGCGGGGCGCTTTGTCGATGTAGCTCGGGAGGCTGGCGTTCTGGGCGAATCTTGGTCTGATGACCAGGGGCGATCCAACGACGAGTGGTCGACGAGTGCGGCCTGGGTAGACGTCGACGGAGACGGCTGGTTGGACCTGCTGGTTACAAACTACGTGCGCTGGTCGATTGAGACGGATATTTACACTTCGCTTGACGGGAAGAGTAAGTCCTACGCTACGCCGCAGCAGTACCCGGGATCTACGCCGCGCCTGTATCGCAATCGGGGGGACGGCACCTTCGCTGAGATCACAGAAGAGGCGGGTCTGCTGCTGCCCGACGGCAAGTCGATGGGCGTGGCCATGACCGATTTTGAGGGCGATGGTTTGGTTGATTTGGTCGTCACAAACGATACGCAGCCGAACTTTTTGCTGCAGAATTTGGGCAATGGGCGCTTTGCCGAGCGCGGCCTAATGGCCGGTATAGGCTATGACGATACCGGTCGCGCCCGTGCCGGCATGGGCGTCGATATTGCCTCCATCGAAAATGACGGCGTGCAGAGCATTGCCATTGGAAACTTTAGCCGCGAGGCGCTCTCGCTGTACCGGCAGACGGGCGAAGTGTTTGTCGATGCGGCCGGAAAAGCGAAGCTCGTGCAGTCGACGCTGCGTCCCCTGACGTTTGGCCTGCGCTTCTTTGACGCCGATTTTGACGGATATCAGGATCTGATCTTGGCCAATGGACACATAGAGCCAGAGATCAACTCGGTGCAAAAAGAGATCACCTACCGACAGACGTCGCAGCTTTTTTGGAACAGCGGCTCGGGGCGCATGGTCGATATCTCGGAAGACTCGGGGCCGTTTTTTCTCGAAGAGCTCGTGGCGCGCGGCTTGGCCGCTGGCGACGTAGATGGTGACGGCGATCTCGACGTGCTGCTGACGACCAATGCCGGCCGCGCCTATTTGCTGCGCAACGACGGTCCAACCGGCACGGCCCTAGCCATTGCGCTGCGCACTACAGGCGGTAATCGCCGCGCTATTGGCGCGTTGGTCTCGGTGACGAGTGGAGGTCGCACGCAGACGCAAATGGTGCGCACGGGTGCTTCGTACTTGAGCCACAGTCCGCTCGAACTGACCTTTGGCCTGGGTGAAGCTGAAGGGGTTGAACGCGTAGAGATTCGCTGGCCTGACGGAACCCAAGAATCGATTGAAGGCGCAGCTGCGGGCCAGCGCTACCAGATTGCGCAGGGCGAAGGGATTGTCCGCACGGTCGCGTTTGAC
>Ga0181574_10006057_pt1 | contig 10226 bp, 9 predicted proteins | sample 101ome_24_FD_145600 | JGI IMG/M metagenome (GOLD analysis project Ga0181574, IMG submission 145600) | Coastal salt marsh microbial communities from the Groves Creek Marsh, Skidaway Island, Georgia - 101410AT metaG (spades assembly) | ecosystem: Environmental > Aquatic > Marine > Intertidal zone... | reverse complement strand
TTTGTCTTTCGGGATGGCTAGCTTCTGAGCCGCCTCTGCACCATAAGACTCAGTCGATGAGTCATGCTTGTATTCATGGACTCTATGGGTGATGCCCGATTTTCTGGCCTGTTTTATACCTGGCGTCATTCTGGATACAGCACTCTTCTTCTGCAACTCATGCGCTCGAGAATAGTTACCCGTCAACTCGCTTGCGGCGTTTCAGCGACCAACGTTTCCTTGCGTTTTAGGTCTTCGCGCAAGGTGCGGGAGGCAAGGTAATAGTGCAGCGCCGACCAGACATTACCCGCCACCACCAGGAACAGCAGTGAGTAGCGAATGGATTCATCACCATACTCTGGTCGCAACAGGTCCGACAGGAAACCCGCAAACACCGGACCAAGCCCCAGCCCGATGATATTCAGCACGAACAACAGGATGGCAGAGGCCAGCGATCGCATCCGTGGTGGCACCAACGATTGGGTAATCGCGAATGTGGGCCCAAGGTACATCGGCCCCAGGATATATCCCGGTATCGCAAGCATGATCGCCAGGATCGGGTCACCCGTCGTGTAGAAAATGAAGCCAAATGGCGCACCCAGGAAAGTTGCGATCCCGGGTATGCCCATGTACCAGCGTTTGTCCTTCTCCCCGAGCTTGTCGCCGAGGTACCCACCCAGGAATGTCCCGATCATGCCGGTGAGACCAATGAAGAACAGGTAGGTTGATGTCTCAGCCAGACCAAAGCCATGTACACGTATAAAGAAGGACGGGATAAACAGCCCAACGCCGTAGCCAACAAAGGCATGCAGGGCACCCGCAAACGACAGGTGTCTGAATGACTTGAGGCTCCACATGAAACGCAGCGTATCCATCAGTGGCACAGCATCGTTCTGCACCGGGGCGCCGTCAGGTTCAGAGAAACCGCGTGGCGGTTCCTTGATCGTGAGATAGACGATCGCCGCGACGATGATCCCGGGCACGCCTACCACCAGAAAAGCCGTGCGCCAGCCAAAATACTCGCCGATCCAGCCACCGGCCAGTGTCCCAATGGCACCGCCAATCGGAATGCCCAGCGCATAAATAGAGAGCGCCGTGCCACGTCGCTCTTCCGGAAAATAATCAGAGATCAGCGAGTGAATGGGTGGTGAGCAACCGGCCTCACCAATGCCGACACCGATTCTAGCAATCAGCAAGCCGCTGAAGCTTTTCGCTGTGGCGGTAAACATGGTCATCGCACTCCAGATCACCATAGCAAGAGCGACAATGTTCTTGCGCACCCCTTTATCTGCCCAGCGGGCAATGGGAATGCCGGCAAAGGTGTAAAAGATGGCAAAAGCGATACCGCCCAGTAAGCCAAGCTGGGTATCACTCAGGTGGATCTCTTCACGGATTGGCTCAATCAGAATCGAGAAAATCTGCCGATCAACAAAATTGATCACGTATACGAGGACAAACAGGCTCAGCGCATAAACACGGTACTGGCCTGTTAGGGCGAATTCTTTTTTTTCTTCTTTCAATGTTCCCCCGGGGACAACAGCGCATCGCGAAATGCCAGCAACACTAATATCATGAACACCTGACCAAGACCAATGTTGACTCTCTATGACGAAGCGAAAGATTGCTGTGATTGGCGCCAGTGGGGTCGTGGGCCGCGCCCTCATGGAACATCTGCTGCAACAGGGCGAGACTGTCGTGGGCTGCTCCCGTCGGCCGCCAGCCGACCTGCCGGAGGCACCTTTTATTGCGCTGGACCTGCTGGACCGAGCCGCTTGTGAGGACCTTGCGAAAAGTGAGCTGAGCGATGTCACCCACCTAGTCTACACGGCCCTCTATGAGAAACCCGGGCTAATCGCGGGCTGGCAGGAACAGGACCAGATGCAGACTAACCTCGCCATGCTTTCGAACCTGCTGGCGCCACTGGAGAACAGCAACGCTTTGCGACACGTCACGCTGCTGCAGGGCACCAAGGCCTACGGTGCCCATGTCGAACCTATGCGAATCCCCGGGCTCGAACGCGCGCCGCGTCACGCGCACGCCAACTTTTACTGGCTACAACAGGATTATCTGCATGAGCTGTGCCAGTCGAGGGGCTGGCACTACACCATCTGGCGACCGCAGATCATCATTGGTCACGCGTTGCATGCACCGATGAACATCCTTGCTGCGATCGGTGTCTATGCCGCCATCATGCAGGCACGCGGCAAGCCGCTGGCGTATCCAGGCGGGCCGTCAGGTGTCACTGAGCTGATTGACGCCGACCTGATTGCGGCAGCGATTCACTTCAGTTTCGACAACGATAATTTCAACGACGAGGTCTTCAACATCACCAATGGCGATGTGATTCGCTGGCACGACATCTGGCCGGCCATTGCTGCAATCCTGCATCTCGAACCGAGCGAGCCGTCTCCGCTGCTGTTGTCGCAATCACTTTATGACGCTGAAGAGGACTGGCAGCAGATCGTCAGTCGCGAGGGGCTGCGGCCGCACAGCATCCGCGAGTTGGTCGGCGATTCGTTCTTCTATGCCGATGCACTCTTCAACAGCTACGGCGATGCACCGCCACCGCCTGCCCTGCTCAGTACCATTAAATTAAGGCAGGCCGGGTTCGCCGACTGCATCGATACTGAGCTGATGTTTGCACGGTGGTTCAGGAAGCTGCAGCAACTGAAGGTCCTGCCCGCCGTTTGACCCGGTCAGTAGATTCCTTCTTCGCCATACTTGTCAGAAGGCCCGGGGCCCTCGGGGCCAAGCCTGCCCTTGTCGCCGAAATGCCCTTTACCCGGCACGTAGTTGAACTCCACCCGGATACCGTCAGGGTCTTCAAACAGGATCGAATAATAACCCGGCGCAAAGTGTGAGCCATCTTCAGGGCCGTGAATGATGTTGGCATCGAGCTCAGCCTCGACAAAGGCATAGATCTCATCGATGTCTTCTTTCCGGCGAGCGCGGAAGCAGAAATGGTGCAGGCCTGACGTATCCTGATCAAAGTTGACGTGCTTTTTTTCGTCCGGCGCTTCGCGAATCAGGATGCCGGTGCGACTGCCAATGCAGTAGAGCGTCGTCTTGTTCTTGATCAGGGTTTTCATTTCCAGGAACTGACAAAGCTTTTCCCAGAAGGGCTGGCAGGCCTCAAAGTTGTTCACCGTCATCTGGATGTGTGCGATGCCGTTCACCTCCACACTCACGACGCTGACTCCTCTGTCGGTTTCCTGACCCAGCGGCTTTTCGAGGCAAAGTCTTCAACGACGCTATTCTGTTTAGACCAGCCGTTAAAACCCGGCTCCAGATGAGCCACATCGGTGAAGCCCATGGCTTTCAGGTCGCGCGCAGCAAAGGCTGAACGACCGCCGCCGGCACAAAAGGCAACGATGCGGGTGTTCTCCTTGAAGAATTCACGGTAGTAGGGGCTGGTCGGGCTTGCCCAGAACTCCATCATGCCACGTGGTACGTGGACGGAACCCGGGATGGTGCCAAGCTCAACAAGTTCCTGGATCTCGCGGATATCAATCACGAGGATATCGGGGTTTTCTGCCATTTCCATTTTCAGGTCATCAACTGAAAGATTTTCAAGATCCTGCTTGATCTCTTCCACCTGCTGAAAAATATCAACAATTGCCATGGGCACTCCTCACGAATTTAACGCATCATCGGTATTTACCACGATGCTGTAAAGCGTCCTGACTTCTGCCTGCAATCAGGCCATTCGCGGTTGCCTGGTATGTGCGATTGCCTGAATTGACCTGCTGTTCCAGCAAGGATGGAATCCGCAGCACAAGACGCTATGCTGTGCGAAAAACCTGAGGAATTTCTGACATGAAGATTGGCACCTTTTCTACATTCATGTCACCGATCTGCACGCCAGACGTGATCGGTGACATCGGGCGTCGCGCAGAAGAGATCGGCCTGGATTCCATCTGGATGGGTGAGCATGTTGTGCTGTTCGACAAAACCGAGACGCCCTATCCCGGATCAGCTGATGGCAAACTGCCGGTGCCTGAAGGAGGCGGCATGCTCGATACAGTCGCAACCTTTGGTTATCTCGCAGCATTCACAAAAACGCTGCGCTTCGGCACGGGTATCACGTTGCTGCCTCAGCGCAACCCGGTCTACACTGCAAAGGAATTCACCACGCTCGACTGGCTCACTGGCGGTCGGATTGATTTCGGCATCGGAGTTGGCTGGTGCAAGGAAGAGGTCGAGGCCTGCGGCTATGATTTCAGCACCCGAGGACGACGCTGTGATGAAATCCTCGAGCTGATGCAGCAGCTCTGGACCGAGCCACTGGCCGAATTCCATGGCGAGTTCTACGACCTGGAACCCTGCCGCATGGACCCGAAGCCGTTGCAGAACCCACACATTCCTATCATCGTCGGCGGGCATAGCCCGGCGGGTTTCAAGCGCGCCGCAAAATACGGGGCCGGCTGGTACGGCTTCCAGCTAGATCTTGAAAATACGGCCAGCGTCATTACTGCACTCGATGCGGCACTGGCTGAAGAAGGTCGGTCCCGCGATGATTTCGAACTGATCATTACGCCCCCGTACCGCGTCTCCATGGACATGGTAAAAGGCTATGCCGAGCTTGGCGTCGATCGCCTGATCGTTCACCTGGGCAGCCAGAAACCGGAACGGGTTGATGCGCGCATGAAAGAGATGGAACTAATGGTCGAGAGCCTCGCGTGACCGAGTACGACTATATTATTGTCGGCGCTGGCACCGCCGGCTGTGTACTTGCCAACCGCCTGTCAGCCGACCCCACCAAACAGGTGCTGCTGCTTGAGGCGGGCAAGAAAGATGACTATTTCTGGATCGATATCCCCGTGGGTTATCTCTACACCATTGCCAACCCACGCACCGACTGGTGCTATGAAATCGAGCCCGACCCGGGATTGAACGGCCGCAGCATCGGCTATGCCCGCGGCAAGGTACTAGGCGGCTGCTCCTCCATAAACGCCATGATCTACATGCGCGGCCAACGCTCGGACTATGACCACTGGGCCCAGCTCGGCAATCGTGGCTGGAGCTGGGATGACGTGCTGCCGGTCTTCAAGCAGTCAGAGGACTACCAGCACGGCGCCGATGAATTCCACGGCGAGGGTGGTGAGCTGCGCGTCGAGGAACGCCGGGTTAACTGGGAGATTCTTGATGCCTGGCGAGATGCTGCCGAGGCCTGTGGTATCCCGAAGATTGATGAGTTCAATCGCGGTGACAATTTCGGCAATGCCTACTTCCAGATGAACCAGCGCCGCGGCAGGCGCTGGAGTGGTGTGCGCGCCTATCTAGACCCGGTACGCCATCGCAGCAACCTGACCATATTGACCGAGGCCCACGTCCAGCACCTCGTGTTTGACCATGAGGGTGAACGGCCACAGTGCACCGGCATTAAAGTTCAGACGCGTACCGGCACGCAGACGTTTACGGCGAGGCAGGAGGTACTGCTCTCTGCCGGTTCGATTGGCTCGGTGCAGATTCTGCAGCTCTCCGGTGTGGGTGATCCAGTTCACCTGGAAGCGGCAGGCATCAAACCAATGCATACCCTGCCCGGTGTCGGCGAGAACCTGCAGGACCATCTGCAGGTGCGTACTATCTACAAGGTCAACAATACGGTGACCCTGAACCAGCGGGTCAATTCGATCTTTGGCCTCGCTGCCATGGGTCTTGAGTACTTCCTGCTGCGGAAAGGGCCTCTCACCATGCCACCATCACAGCTGGGCGCCTTCGCGAAAAGCGATCCCAACCAGCCCACTGCCAACATCGAGTGGCATGTGCAGCCGCTGTCACTGGATAAGTTCGGTGAGCCGCTGCACAAATACAACGCAATTACGCCCTCGGTCTGCAACCTGCGGCCGTCGAGCCGTGGTCACGTGCGCATCCGCTCTGACGACCCAGCTGAGGCGCCAGCATTAACCCTGAACTACCTGTCAACCGATGAGGACCGCGAGGTCGCGGTAAGGGGCCTCAAATTCACCCGCGAGATCATGGCAACAGAGGCCCTCGCCCGCTTCGAGCCCGAGGAAATAAAACCTGGGCCCCATATCGTCACTGATGAGGACCTTCGCCAGGCGGCCGGCGATCTCGGCACCACTATTTTTCACCCGGTGGGCACCTGCAAAATGGGCTCCGATACCATGGCGGTGGTCGATGATCGACTCAAAGTACATGGTATCGATCAGCTGCGGGTGATCGATGCCTCGGTGATGCCAACCATTACGTCAGGCAATACCAATACACCGACCGTGATGATTGCAGAAAAGGGCGCCGAATTTATCCTCGGCGGCGAGTGAGCCGCTACGCCTCGATGCCAACCGCTTCGGCAGACGCCTGCCAGAACGCCTCCCGCAATGATGCATCGTCGGCAAGCGGCGAGTAGTCATCCAGCTTACACTGGTTGTAGTACTTGCCGGTCACTGTCTCAAGCACCGGGTCGCTCGCCAGCATGACACTGGTCGCCGCGCCTTTCTCGGGCGAGATAAACATGAAACCGATGACTTTGCGGATCAGCCAGGGCAGGTCGCGAATGATGTCGGTCGCCACCGCGCCGGGGTGTAGCACGTTCGAGGTGACGCCGGTACCTTCGAGGCGTTTGGCCAGCTCAACCGCAAACAACACATTACCCAGCTTTGACTGGTTATAAGCGTTACTACTGTTGTATTTCTCGAAGCCGCGGAAGGTTGAGAGATCCATCTCGGCTTTTTTGTGCAGCATACTCGAAACTGAGATAACCCGGGCTGGCGCACTCGCCTTCATGCAGTCGAGCAGCAAGTGCGTCAAAAGGAAATGGCTCAGGTGATTTACACCCATCTGCATCTCGAAACCGTCTTCGGTCATGCGCTGCTTCGGCGGAAACAAACCGGCATTGTTAACGAGCACATCCAGGCTGTCGTAGTGCTCGAGAAAGGCCGCAGCAAGGTCCCGAACGCTCTGCAGGCTGGCAAGATCGACAGGCAGGTTGACCGGCGCTACCGCCGCACCCTCGCCGATCACCTTGAGCGCCTCGGTGGTTTTCTCAGAATCTCGACAAGCCAGCACGACCTCGGCGCCCATGCTTGCCAGTTCCCGGGCAGCGACCACACCAATGCCGCTGTTACCCCCTGTGATCAGTATTCGCTTGCCGTTCAGGTCCGTCATATCCTCGCTCCGGGTTTTTTTGTTATCGGCGTCGCTATTCCACGATCGACCGGCGCCTGATGCTGTACAGACTAGACCCTAGGTAAAGATACAGCAATATCAGCAGCATACCGGCGGCGGCAACCAGCACCGTCGGTCTGAGGCCAATAAACTCAACGCAAATCCCGACCGCTGCAGAACCGATCGGCATGCCGCCCATCATGCCGAGAGAGAACACACTCATGAGGCGAGCCCGATGCGTCGGTGGTGAAGCCTCCTGCACAATAGCGCGTGACAGCGTCATGCTGATACCGCCGCACAGACCCCAGAGATAAATCACGAAGTAAAACAGCCAGGCCGGCAACTCAAAGTAGAGGCAGGAAAGTACCGCGGAGCTGACGATCCCGCCCAGAATCAGCATCCTGCCAGGCAGCTCGATACCACCACGGCGCATGATGAAAAAGATCATAGTGCAGGTGCCCAGCATGTTAGCACCATAGGCCATTGCGATGCCGCGGGCTCCGCCATCATAAACATCCCGCACAAACAGCGGCAACAGCACCATGTAAGACGATGCAAAGAACAGGCCGACCCCGAAAATCAGTATGATCGCCGGACGGATTTCTTCCGTGTGCCAGGCCACCTGCAATCCAGCCTTGATCTCGGACAGCGCCGGGCGGCGTTCACCCTCGTCTGGCGTGGCAGGCATGCGCGGCAATTGCGCTGTGGTAATGGCCGCCCCGAGCATGAATACCGACATGCAGCCGAGCACGATCTCAGGACCGAGCACATCGGCACTGGAGCCAATCGCAAACCCTAGGATCTGAACGCCAAACTGAATCCCAATCACCAGGGTGACCGCCTGCTGCACATGCGCGCCGGCAACGTGATTCAACATCGCATCACGGGCTGGCTGGGCAAAAGCGCCGATACAGCCGACAGAAACCACCCACGCCAACAGCATGAAATAAGTCACATCAGAGAAGTAGAACAGCGCAGCCATGAAGAGCGGCGGCAACACCAGCAGCCCGCTGAGTCTCACCGAGAGATTACGCTGATCAATCCGATCGCCAAGCCAACCGCCAAACAGGATCAGGAACAACATCGGCAGCGGCCCAGCCATCTGGGCGATACCGACACGACTCGGTGACTCCATCAGGTAGACGGCGATAAGCCACGGGAACAACACACTTTGGATACCGCCCGGTACCAGGTAAAACGCCGTGCTGGTGATATACCACTTGAGGGGTGCGGTCAGGTTCATACCGGGTCTTCTGCCGACTGACGGCTGATTGCCTTCAGCTGCCGCTCGAAGTCACGGCGGTTACGCTCATCAATCGGCAACGCGAGGTACCGCTGCAGTTCATCTGCACTCAGCTTTCTCTTCATATCCGCCAGAAAACTCGGCAGCGGAATGCGGTCGTGGGCATACAGCTGCAGTTCGAACTCGTCACCGGCACCGACCGACCCCTCTTTCAGCACCCGGCAATAAGCACCGGATCGACCGATATGCATAAAGCGCTTCGAGAAGCCCTTGATACCGACCCGCGCTTCCAGTGTGTTACAGGGTACCCGGGGAGCCGTAACCTGCAGGACCAGCTGCTCGGACACCAGCTGATCACCGATGCAGAGCGCCGCCAGATCAAGACCGCTGGTGGTGAGGTTTTCGCCGAAAGTGCCAGGCAGAATCGCCTCTGGCAGACCCTCGCTGAGCCTTACATAGTCTTCCCGGCCATAGAGGTACACAGCCTGGTCAGCCCCGCCATGCCACTTGCTGTCGATAATGGTATCGCCCGCCAGCCCCAGCGCCACAACCTCGACGCGATCGGTCGCCGCCGTCTTGTAAATACCGGTTTTATAGCTTCGCCGGCTGGAACTGATTGTCCTACTGGCACCAATGTTGACCTGTTCTATGCGCATGGCAACTCCCTGACGGATGGCATTATCCCGCATTTCCTCTTGGGAATAATTATTGAATCACTGGAATATAACAGTATCCAATTATTCCATTATTGCTGTTTACCCTCGCTGGTAACCTGCGCCTCCACCAATAAGTTCGCAAAGGATCTGATCATGGCTGGTTACCTCCAGGAGATTGAAAAAACAGCTGCGCTCTGCAGCACTCAGGGCGATGCCTGGAACGGTATTAACCCCGAATACGCGGTTCGCATGAAGCTGCAGAACCGCTTCAAGTCCGGCCTGGAGATCGCGCAGTACACTGCCGACATCATGCGCAAGGATATGGCAGATTACGATGCCGATTCCAGCAACTACACCCAGTCGCTAGGCTGCTGGCACGGCTTTGTCGCACAACAGAAGGCGATCGCGATCAAGCGTCACCGCGGCACCCTCAACAAGAAGTACATCTACCTATCGGGTTGGATGGTTGCAGCACTGCGCAGCAAGTTTGGCCCGCTGCCTGACCAGAGCATGCACGAGAAGACCAGCGTACCATCACTGATCAGCGAAATTTACACCTTCCTCAAGCAGGCCGATGCGGTTGAGCTTGAGCGCCTTTTCTCCCAGCTTGACGACGCCCGTGAAAACGGCGGCGACGAAGCGGCCATTATCGACCAGATTGACAGCTTTGAAACCCACGTGGTGCCGATCATTGCCGACATCGACGCGGGTTTTGGTAACGAGGAAGCCACTTACCTGCTGGCGAAGCAGATGATCGAAGCTGGCGCCTGCGCGATCCAGCTGGAAAACCAGGTTTCTGAGGTCAAGCAGTGTGGCCACCAGGCCGGCAAGGTCACCGTACCGCACGAAGTGTTCCTGGCGAAGATTAATGCGGTTCGCTACGCTTTCCTCGAACTGGGTATTGAAAACGGCGTAATCGTCGCACGCACTGACTCTCTCGGTGCTGGCCTGACCCAGGTCGTACCGGTGTCCAAGGAGCCAGGTGACCTCGCCAGCCAGTACAACAGCTTCCTCGAAACCCATGAAGTACACAACGTTAATGAACTGCAGGAGCACGACCAGGTGTTCCATCAGGATGGCAAACTGGTCCAGCCAAATCGACTCGACAACGGTCTTTATTCCTTCCGCGAAGGCACTGGTTTCGACCGCGTGGTTCTTGACTGCATCACCAGCCTGCGCCATGGCGCAGACCTGCTGTGGATCGAAACAGAACGACCTAA
>Ga0181574_10006048_pt1 | contig 10231 bp, 8 predicted proteins | sample 101ome_24_FD_145600 | JGI IMG/M metagenome (GOLD analysis project Ga0181574, IMG submission 145600) | Coastal salt marsh microbial communities from the Groves Creek Marsh, Skidaway Island, Georgia - 101410AT metaG (spades assembly) | ecosystem: Environmental > Aquatic > Marine > Intertidal zone... | reverse complement strand
CCGTCGTGGCGGCGAGCCGTCCGGGGGGGCCGACTAGGGAGTCGCGGCGCCCTCGCCGCGCTCGAGGTCCGGATCCCGCGCACCCTCCGCGGTCTCGGGCTCCGCGGTTTCGAGCTCCGCGGTCTCGAGCTCCGCGGTCTCGAGCTCCGCGGTCTCCAGCTCCTCGCCCCGGGAGTTCCGGGCCAGCGCCTCCTCGAGGGAGACCGCCTCGAACCGCCCGTCCACCATCACCTTCCGGGTCCCCGCGCGACGGGCGAGGCTCGGATCGTGCGTGACGAAGAGGAAAGTGATCCGCTCCTCGCGATTCAGCGTGTCGAAGAGGGAGTGCATCGCCTCGCTCGTGCGGACATCGAGGTTCCCGGTCGGCTCATCGCAGAGCAGGATCCGCGGCTCGTTCATGAGGGCGCGCGCGATCGCCACGCGCTGGCGCTCCCCGCCGGAGAGCGTGCCGGGGCGCTGGCGGCGACGATCGTCGAGCCCGACCAGACCCAGGAGGTGTCGAGCCCGCTCGGTGAGGGTCCTCCGCTCGCGCCGGTACCGGGCCGAGGAGCGACGGATCATGGCGGGGAGCAGGACATTGTCGAGGACCGAGACATCGGGGAGCAGGTGGTAGAACTGGAAGACGAAGCCGAGGTGCTCGTTGCGGATCTCCGCCCTCTCCGCCTCATCGAGCTCCCGGGCGCGCACCGGGCCCCCGGGGAGGTGGTAGGTGACCTCTCCGGCGGTCGCGGTATCGAGGAGGCCGAGGATGTTGAGGAGGGTGCTCTTGCCCACCCCGGACATTCCCATGACGGAGACCATCTCCCCCTCCCGCACCTCCAGGTCGATGCCCCGGAGGACATCCAGACGACGCCGGTCCGCGAGGGGGTAGGAGCGGGTCACCGACTCCGCGCTCAGCACGATCGGGGCCTCGGCTTCGATGCCCGACCGGTCGGTCCCCGGGCTACTCATGGTGCAGTGCCTTGATCGGGTCCTGACGCGAGGCCCAGACCGCCGGGATCAGGCTCCCGAGGAGGCCGAAGGCGAAGGCGGGCACGAGCACGGTCCCCCAGTCCTCGACGCGCATCTTCGCGGGGATTCGCGAGAGGTAGTAGATCGTCGGGTCGAAGAGCTGGAAGCCGGTGGCGTCGCGGATCGCGTCGTGGATCGGGTTGAGGTTCGCCACGAGGATCACCCCCCCGATGGAGCCGAGGACCATCCCGATCAGGGTCAGGGTCAGCCCCTGCCTCAGGAAGAGCGAGATCACCCCGCCCCGGGTCGCGCCCAGGGAGCGGAGGACCCCGAGGTCGCGGGTCTTCTCGATCACCATCAGGGTCAGGATCAGGAAGATCATCACGCCGGCGAAGAGGACGATCAGCATCATCATCACGGAGATGATCCGCTTCTCCACCGCGACCGCCCGGAGCAGATTGCGGCGCTGGTCCTCCCAGGTCCGGACGAGCGGGTAGCTCTCGAGTCGATCTCCGTACAGCTCCTCCAGCACGACACTCCGGATCGTCTCCCGCATCGCGCCGGCGTTCTCGTAGTCGTCGAGCCGAACCGAGATCCCGGAGATCCGGTCGTCGAGCTGCTCCTCGTCGAAGAGGTCGAGGAAGCTGACCGCGACCTGAATGGGAATGAACATCCAGCTCAGGTCCTGCTCGAAGACCCCGGTCTGGAACGAGCCGACGACGAGGAACTCCTCATTGCGGGCCTCGAGGGTCCGGGGGGAGAAGGACTGCAGCTCGATGATGTCCCCGATGCGGGCGTGGTTCCGGCGGAGCACCTCGATCCCCACGACGATCGGCTGGGGAGGGAGCCGGAAGCCCGAGTCCCCATCGAAGGCGCGGAAGCTGTCGAAGAGAAGGTCCCGGCGCTCCCGGGAAAAGACCGCCTCGATCTCCTCCGCCGTCATGGGGATGCGCTCATCCCCGAGCATGCGGGTCTCGTCCGCGAGGAGCTCACGGATCTCGTCGTCGCGGAGGAGGTAGGCGTCGAAGTCTCCGACCGCCGCTTCGGCCACCGGGTCGATGCCACGGATCTCGCAGGGGGTCACGGTCGAGGCCCGGTAGATCCCCTGCCCGACGACGAAGGGCGCGGCCGCCTCGACATGCTCGAGGGCGAGGAGTGCCTCGATCAGCTCGGGGGAGCCGAGGAGGTCGTTGCCATAGGGCCCGAAGATGGAGAGGTGGGAGAGGCTGCCCCGAATCCGGGCCCGCATCTCGTCCTTGAACCCCTCCATCACCGCGAGCACCGAGATCAGGGAGAAGACCCCGAAGGCGACGGCCAGGACGGCGGCGTAGGGGATGAGGCGGCGGAAGACATACCGCTTCATCAGGAATCCGTGGTACTGCACGCGGTCCGATCCGTTTCCACTCCCGGCGAGGGGGCGTCTTGCCACGCGGGTCAGGGGCGGCGCCGAAGTCGAGGCGAGGAGGACGCTTCGGGATACGCGACCGCACCGGGCAGCGCAACCCCTCAGGACCCGGGAACGGCGAATCAGGCGATTTAGGCCCCATTCCTGTCACTCCTGACCCCTCTCGGCAGGTCTTGGATTCAGTACCGCCCCCCGGGGCTGCGGAGTACAATCCGGGCTTGTGCCCCCGGGGTCCGCGCGTCCGCTTCCCGCACGTGGACGGGGCGGAAGAACCGCCGGAGCAGGAGTGGTCGAAGGCCGGGGAAGGCCCTCTCGACCCGGACTCCACTCTGGCCCTCCAGCCCGCCCCGGGGCCCGCGGCCGCCGCCGCGGGGAACCCCCCTCGACCCGAGGCCCCCCGTCCGCGGGGACCCGATCCACCCGGGATCGGTCCGGGTCGAGCCGTCGACGGTGGATCCGCCACCGTCGCTACCTTGCCCGCTCCCGACTGCATCCCCCGACGGGGCTGCCGCGAAGGATGCGGGGACCGCAACCCGGCCTGGATTCTCGTGATCCCAGGCCTGAAAACCCGAGCCCCGGGCTCCCGCCGACCCAGAGTCACCCCCCCGGCCACCGAGGCCTTGGGGCGGGACGGCAAGTGAGCCCCCCGGCGTCCCGCTCCGTCCTCCCGCCCCCGCGGCGGACGGCGGAGTGCTCCGGCCGCGTCCCCGGCTTCGAGGGGTGCGGTCGCGGTGATGCCGGCGCAGTGACGGCCGCTCCGGCGGCCCTGAAAGGTCACCACCATGAGCTCCCCGAACATGAAGATCCGAGACATCGATGTGGACGGCTACGAGAAGGTCGTCGTCGCTCAGGATCCCGACTCCGGCCTCCACGCGATCATTGCGGTCCACGACACGACCCTCGGACCCGCCCTCGGGGGCCTGCGGATGTGGAACTACGGCAGCGAGGAGGAGGCTCTCCGGGATGTCCTCCGACTCTCCCGCGGCATGACCTACAAGTCCGCCTGCGCCGACACCTCCCTCGGAGGAGGCAAGGCGGTCATCATCGGGGATTCGAAGACCCAGAAGTCCGAGGCCCTCTTCCGCGCGATGGGGCGCTTCGTCGACACCCTCGGCGGCAAGTACGTCACGGCCGAGGATGTGGGGATCGGCATCCAGGAGCTCGAGTGGCTCCGCGAGGAGACCCCCCATGTGACCGGCCTCTCCCGGCGCAGCGGCTCCAGCGGGAATCCCTCCCCCTTCACCGCCCGGGGCGTCATGCGCGGTCTGCGCGCCTGCGCCGAGGAGGCGTTCGGGACCAGTCGCCTCGACAACTTCCACTACGCGGTCCAGGGGCTCGGCAACGTCGGCGGGGATGTCGTCCTCGGTCTCTCGATGCTCGGGGCGTGGATCTCCGTCACCGATCTCAGCGAGGAGCGGCTCGAGCGCTTCGCGGCCTTCCCCGGGGTCAACGTGGTCGGGGCGGACGAGATCTATGATGTCGACTGCGACTTCTTCGTCCCCTCGGCCCTCGGAGGCGTGATCAACGACGACACCGTGCCGCGTCTGAAGTGCAAGGTGGTCGCGGGTTGCTCGAACAACCAGCTCCTCGAGCCGCGTCACGGCGAGATGCTCGCCGAGCGGGGGATCCTCTACGCCCCCGACTACGTCATCAACGCCGGCGGCATCATCAACGTCTCGATCGAGGTCGGACCCGGAGGCTACGACGAGCGCCGGGCGGTCGAGAAGATCGAGAACATCTACACCGCGCTGAAGGAGATCTTCGCCACGGCGCGTCGCGACGGGATCACCCCGGAGCTCGCGGCGGACCGGGTCGCGGAGCACCGCCTCACCGAGGCGCGCGCCCTCCTCGACAGCGTCACCGGATCGGCGCCCACCGCGTGAACGCCGCGGCTGCGCCGACCGGGGAGTCGCTTCCCCCTCGGGCGCGGCTGCGCAGGAAGCGCGACTTCCAGCGAGTCTTTCAGGGGGGATGGCGAGGCGGGACGCGAGAGCTCCGCCTCGTCATCCGTCCCAACGACCTCGGGTATCCGAGGCTGGGGCTCGCGGTCGGCCGCAAGGTCGGCAACGCCGTCGTCCGCAATCGGATGAAGCGTCGCCTGCGGGAGGTCTTCCGCCGGGAGCGCGCTCTGCTCGCCGCTCCCGTCGATGTCGTCGTGATCCCCCAGCCCGGGGCCGCCGCGCTCTCCTTCGAGGCGCTCCGCGAGCAGCTCCTCCGGGGAATGAAGGCCTGGCGGCCGCGCGGGCGCGGGCCGCGCGAGAACGAGCCGCGCCGACCGGCGCCGCAGCGGGCGGATCCTTGACCTCGGAGCATCGCGAGCCGCCGCCCCCCGCCCGGGTTCGCCCGGTGCTGGCCCTCATCGCGTTCTACAAGCGACGGATCTCCCCCCTCCTTCCCCCGCTGTGCCGCTTCCAGCCGACCTGCTCCGTCTACTCGGCGGAGGCCTATCGGGCCCATGGCCTGATCCGGGGCACCTGGCTCACCCTCGGCCGTCTCCTTCGCTGCAACCCCCTCTGCCGAGGGGGACACGACCCGGTGCCCCCTCCTCGCGCCGGCTCGCGCCCTTCTCCCTGAGCGCGGCGAATCTTGCCCCTCGGCCGACAATCCTCTTGCGGGCCGCTTTACAAATTATAAAGTACAAATACCTCCGCTTCGGCTCGTGCCCCGTCGCTGCACGGTGACCGTCGGCGGAGGCAGGATGAGAGCTCGGAATGAGCCTTCGCTCGCAGAATCTCGTGTCGAGTGAGGTCCGCCGGAGCGGGATCGAGGAGGCCATGGTCGAGGGAGCAGAGCGTGCAGGGGGGGGGAGTCCGCAGGGCTTCCGGATCCCGAAGATCCGCAAGCTGTTCAAGATCGGCGAGGTCATGTCCCACACCGGCATCTCCCGGCAGACCCTGCACAACTACACGATGCTCGGCCTCATCACCGAGGAGGAACGCACCGAGTCGGGGCACCGCCTCTACGGTGAGGAGGTCTTCGAGCGCCTCGCCCGGATCCACGAGTTGAAGGCGGAGAACAGCCTCAAGGTCGTCCGGGAGATCCTCGACCGCGAGGATCGCCGGTAGCTCGCGGCTCCGGCCCGGTCTCGTCCCCCTTCCCGCCGCGTGAAGCCTCCGGTCGATCACCCCGGAAGAGGAGTCGGATGCCCTCCAGCGACGACGCGTTGATGAAGCGCCTGACGATCGGAGTCACGCTGCTCGTGGCGCCGATCGTGTGGATGCTCCTCGAGGCGACGACCACGACCGGTCCGGAGGAGGCGGTCGCCGGGGCAGGTCCGTCCTTCGCAGCTCCCGACCCTCGGCCCACCCCACGAGCGGGGGAGGGCCGGCGGCCGGACGACTTCGAGAGCCTCCTCGAGCGAGTCCGCGGCGGGACTCCGGCCCAGCTGATCATCACCGTGCGCATGCTCCGCCTCTCCGAGCTCTCCGATGGGTCCATCGACGAGCTGCTCGATGAGTTCGATCGGCGCCTCGGGGTCGATTCCGATCCGACGATCCTCGCTCTCCAGGTCGATCTGCTGCGCGAGTCGCTGCAGCTGGGGGCGGTCGGGGCGAGCCGCGGGCGGCTCCTCGAGCAGATCCGGCAGCGCGCGCTCACGATCGGCGGTTCGCAGCTGCTGGCCCGAGTCTGCGAGAACCTCTCCGCGGCGCCGCGGCTGCTCGACGCCACGGGCTCGACGCCGGATGGTCTGGACTGGCTCCTCGACTCCGCCGCCGTCCTTCGCGACGCGGACCTCCTCGACGAAGCGGTCGAGTCCCGACTGCTCGACCCCGGGGCCCCGTTCGTGGCCACGGCCCAGCGGGCGCGGGCCCTCCTCGCGCTCGTCGAGAGATCCGGAGACCCGGAGGCGCGCCAGCTCCTCGAGCGCCTCGTGCCCCCCGGACGCCTCGCCCAGCTCCCGGGGGGGACCCCGGAGCTCGGGCGTCGGATCGAGGTCTGGATCGGTGCCATGGGAGCGGTCCTTCGGGAGGAGGATCGCGCGCGCCGCGCCCCCGCCGGGCTCACTTCGAAGGTGCGCGATGAGATCTCCGACGCCCTCGAGGCGCTCAAGGCAGTGGTGAGGGCGCCTCTCCCGGAGGCCACAGCCGAGCGCCCGCTCCCCACGGTGATCGCGCGCCAGGTCGACCTCGACCTGCTCCGCGCCGGCCTCCTCCTCGCGCGCCTCGAGGAGAGGAGCGGGGCTCTGACCACGGCGGAGAGCGGCGAGTCGCGGGTGCGGAAGCTGTGGCGGATCGGCCGGAACGCGATCGCGCTGCAGGATGCTGAAGAGCTGGAGCGGGCGGTCGAGCTCCTCCGCCGCAGCGGGGCGAAGTCCCGGGCGGATCTCCTCCTCCAGGGGCTCGCCCGCAGCCAGGGGAGTGAGGATGCGGCGGCCGCGATTCGGGATTCACTCGGACGAGCCGGCGCGGCTCCGGTCGGTGCGCTCTCCCTCTTCCCCGCCGAGGTCATCGAGTGGAGACGCCTCGCGGAGCAAGGGAGCTTCTCGACCCTCGTCGACACGCCCCTGCTTCGCTTCGAGAGCGGCAAGCGCTGGGCGGAGCTCGGAGAGGACGGTGCCCCGTGGCTGGAGAGGACGATCGAGGACCTCCGGACGCGGGTCGAGAGCCGGGAGAGCGTCCTCGCCTACCTCGAGTTCCTCGAGGCGCGACAGGGGATCGCGCTCGGGCGACCGGCGGATCACAGGGAGCGGCTCCTCGCCCTCCTTGACCGAGGTCCCCCTCCCTGCCTCTCGCGGACCGAGATCGGGGCGCTGCTCATCCTGATCGAGGAGCGCAGCGCGGAGCTGGCCCGCGCCGCCGAGTTCCGAGAGAGGATCACCAGGGCTGCCGGGGAGCTCGCCATCGATCCCTCGGCGCCGATCGACCTCGCGGTCGCGGCCGAGCTCCTGCGCTTCCACTCCGCGCGAGAGGTCGCGCCCTTCGTGGAGCTGGGGGCGCCCGCGGTCGCCGACGAGCTGGCCGAGCTCGTCGCGGCCCTCGTCGAGGGGCGCGCGGTGGGCTTCGCCTCCACGCTGGGTCGGCTGGACCTCTCCGAGCTGCTCCGGGATGCGATACCGATCCTTCGGGACGAGGGGGAGTCCACACTCTCCCTCCGCCTCGTGGATCAGGTGGAGCGCCTCGCGGGACCGCAACCGGAGCTGTGGCGGATCCGGGGGGAGCTGGAGCGCTCCCGGGCGAAGGCGCTCGCGGCGACGGACCCGGGCATCGCACGCGAGCACTGGCGCGCCGCCGGGCGCGCCTTCGAGCAGGTCGCCCTCGCCGATGTCCGGCAGACGGCTGCGAACCTCGACGCGGCCCGGGCGATGATCGAGGCGGGCGACCTCCTGCGGGCCCATGAGCTCGCTGAGCTCGCGGACGAGAGCGAGTGGGTCGGCCGCGATGAGTCCCAGCGCTGGGAGTCCTACATCCTCCGCGCCGAGATCGACCGGCGCCTCGGCCGTCACCTGCGGGTTCTGACCGCGACCACCGCGCTCCTCGATGAGGAGGTCCCGCGCTTTCCCTACGAGCCGATTCTCCTCATCGAGCAGGCCCTCGCCCGCCTCGCGCTGGGGCAACCGGAGGAGGCGGTGAGCTCCCTCCGTCGGGTCGTGACGACCACCGACTCGACGAGCCCCTTCTGGAAACGGGCGGTCTTCGAGGAGGCGAGAGCGCTGGAGATGGTGGCCGCCCGTCGGGACGCCCCGGAGGGGGCGGCGGAAGCGGCTCGCGGCGCCTGGGAGCGGGCGGCGACCTGGCTCTCCGCGACCGGAGGGGAACGCCCGGCGGATCTCGCGATCGCGAGGCTCCGCGCCGGGGAGATGTGTCACGCGCTGGGAGACCTCGCCATGGCCCGGACCCATCTCGAGAGCCTGTTCGAGGCGGAGGACGAGTTCCTCGGCGCGGATCCCCCTCCCCTCCGGCCCGAGCGGCTCCGCTGGAGCGCGGCGGCGGAGCAGGCCCGCCACGCCCTCGGGGATGTCTACCGCGCGGCCGGTCTCCCCGAGATGGCCCGAATGATCTACGAGGAGGCGATCCACCGCCATCCCGGCTCCCCGCGGACCCCGGGCGGGTATCTGATGCTCGGACTCCTCGCGGAGGAGCGGGGAGAGACCGCTGAAGCCGCGATCCTCTACCGCCGAGGACTGAGGAAGGCGGAGGAGCTCGGGGACGCCCTCGACGAGGAGCCGTACCACCGTGTCCAGGAGAAGCTCGAGGCCCGACTGCGGATGATCGAGGCGGCGGGCTGAGCAGCGGCCCCCCCTCGGGGCGACCAGCGAAGAGGAGGCGACGATGAACCCTTCCGGACCTTCGTTCACCGAGGCCGCCGGCACCCTGCGCGACGGACTCCGTGAGCAGCGCCAGATCTACGGGCGTCTGGAGGAGTGCACCCGGCGGCAGGGGGAGATCCTGCTCGGGGGCCGGACCGACGAGATCCTGGAGCTGGCCCGCGCGAAGGAGTCGAGCCTCGACACCATCGACGCCGTCGAGCGTCGCATCGCGCCGATCAAGGCTCGCTGGCGCGAGGAGCGCGACTCCCTCCCCGTCGGCCTGCGGGAGGAGGTTCAGGCGGAGCTCGATGCGCTTCATGGAGTGCTCGAGTCCCTGATCGCCCTCGAGTCGGAGCAGCAGAGCCGCGTCGACTCGGTCCGCTCGGAGACTCAGGACAAGCTGAAGCGGATCGAGGGGGGACGGAGGGTCCATCAGGCCTACGGCGCCTCTCCCGCTCGTCCGCAGTCGCCGCGCTACCTGGACCGGACCGAGTGAGGCGCGCCGCGATGCTCCGGGCGAGGGTCCTTCGACCGCTCCTGCTCCTCCTCCTCCTCCTGATCGATCCGGCGGCGGCCCTCGCCGACGGCGGGAGGGTCGTGCTCCGCAACGACTTCGAGGTCGATCTCCTCCCCGTCGCGGGCGAGTACAGGATCGATGTCTTCGGCTGGGAGCAGCACTTCGATCACGATCTCCTCCCGCGGATGATGAAGGCGGAGGTCGCCGTCGACGGCGGTCCGGAGGCGGATGGTCGGGTCCTGCGTCTTCCGGCCTGCGGCGGGCGCGCCCGGCTCACCTCGATCCGGAACATCTCGCGCTTCCGAGCCGAGGAGCGGACCGATGACCGGGAGCACCCGAGCGTCGCCCCCGGTGAACTCCTGCGCATCATGCTCTCGACCCGACATGACGATCTGCGAGGAGGCTCCGCGGAGCTCGGGATCCGCTTCGCCTCCTCGCGGGACCCTCAGGGCCGTCCGGTCTTCCCGAGCGGGGACGGCGGGGAGCGACGGACACTGCTCCGGTTGGAGGGGGACGGCGCCGAGTGGAGGGCCCACCGCGCGGAGGTCATCGTGCCGGATGGCGTCGTCTCCTGGCGGCTCGAGCTCGACCTCGACACGACCCTCTCGCGGATCCCCGGGACCATCGAGCTCGATCGCATCGAGGTGGTGGCATCTCCGCGCCTCGTCCTCCGCTGGGAGGACCCGCTGCACCGCGTGCGCTCCGACTCCGATCGCCCCCTCGACCTGCGCAGCGTCGGGCTGGCGACCGGAGACTACTCGATTCACCTCCGCGTCCTCGACGGGCAGGGAAAGGAGTGCGCGACCGAGCAGCTGCAGCGGTATGTCGATGGAAGCCACCCGGTCCGCATCGAGCCGTCCGCGCAGTTCCTGGAGGCTGCCCTCGCGGGCCGCGGCCCCGAGCTGAGACAGCTGCGCGTCGAGCTTCTTGATGCGGCGGGGAGCAGCATCCTCTCGCGCACGAATCGCTTCATCGTGGGAGAGTTCCCCTTCGAGGTCGGACGAGGCCGGGCGCGCCACGGGATCGAGCTCCCCCTCGCGGGCACCGACGCGGAGCTTCCGGGCTGGGTGCTCCCGCTTGGGGCGACCCCCACCCTCCTCGTCCTCGGAGG
>Ga0181574_10006035_pt1 | contig 10245 bp, 8 predicted proteins | sample 101ome_24_FD_145600 | JGI IMG/M metagenome (GOLD analysis project Ga0181574, IMG submission 145600) | Coastal salt marsh microbial communities from the Groves Creek Marsh, Skidaway Island, Georgia - 101410AT metaG (spades assembly) | ecosystem: Environmental > Aquatic > Marine > Intertidal zone... | reverse complement strand
AAAATTGCAATATGGACATAGGCTTTCACAAAACGGAATGTGAATGTAAAGGCCAATTGTTGTATCTGTGACGAAACTGGGGGGCTGAGACTGCATTAGTTTGATTTTAGTTTAGCGAAAAAAAATAATAGATTGCAAATAAAACTAGCCTGTGCATGATAGACAACCAGGTGGTTTTAGCTGTTCATCTGAATTTGAATGTGCTTTAAGTGTGCTCTGATATGCCGCAGACGATACTGACATTGGATCCGTAATATGAGAAATATTGAATCCAGCCATATATCCAAAATTCTTTAAAACCCAGGCCTCTGATTTAACTAAATCCTGTCCTAAATCCGGTTTAAGTTGATTTAATAACATACCTGCGATATGTTTAATATACATTTCCATATTTTCATAAGACAAACCGGGAACATCGCTATTTTTTAACAAGTACTTGGCAAATGCTTTCTCGGCTTCTATAGCCTGTAAAGCAATTTTCTTCGCTACCTCTGGTTCAATTGGATACTCCCCTAAATAAAGGTTGCCAATTAATATAGCAATCCTAGTGTGCAAAGATTCATCTCTAGATATAAAATCGTTGGAAGTTGTCAAAGCTCCAAAATCAGATCCAAACTGACTTTTTATATACGATATATAAGCAAATGATGTTGCAAACAGAATACCCTCCACACATGCAAATGCAAACAGCCTCTCTGCTAATTCCTTTTTATTATCCATGTATTTTTGTGCAAATTTAATTTTATTGCCAATTGGATGGTGTGGACCACAGGGAGAATCAGCATCGCTAAGTATGCTACTCTCAATTTCGCGCATAAGCTGCTCTACGTTTGATTCTGAATTACCCGTTTTTAGACTAGCTACATCTTCAAAATATTTTTTAAGATTATTTTTAGTCTTTGCATCCTGTACAGCTGCTAATAACAAGCGTTCATATGTTTTATCGTGCTGTTCCTCATTAATATTTTGAACAGCGTAAAGAGCGCTAACAACCGGTGATAACTTACCGGCTTCCTCTAAAAAGTTAGTAGCAATGTTCGACTGAACTATTTTATCTCCAAGAGAAAAAAACAATAATATTTTAATAATTAATGGATAAAGCCCCTTTTCATTACCTGATAATTTTTTCATTTTATTTTCAAATTTATCAATTTCTTTATCTAATTCTGTATTTAGCCAATGCAACCGAATCAATTGATCAAGCCGATAAAGAATTTCAGAATCACCTAAGCTTACTTGTGAAGAATCTTTTATTTGGACAATCAGTTTATTTAGAGCTTCGACATTAATATCATTCTCACTTAAATGGTCAACCACTGCTCCTAGTTTTTCTAAAAAAAACTCATGTTCCTGATATTCAATCGGAGCTCTATCTTTTGGTGCTGCCAAAATACTTGGTGGGTCAAACGCCGCTTTCATTTTTAAATAATAAAGCGCTGTTTTCAAGCCTGCCTGATGGGCAGTTTCAATCATTTTTTTTAATTTTTTTTGACTTGGATGATCAATGTAAACATTTCGCGAGTCTGATTGCTCAAGGTACATAGCTCGAGCTGCCGCGTGCTTAGTCTGCCAATCCATATCAACTTCAAAAGCGCTTTTAAAAATACCTTTAATATGATCTGAAATATCATTGTGATGTTGAATAGATCCAGAATTTATAAGCATATGACTTATAACAGACTGAGTTAGTGTTTGGGTTTTTATTAAGTATTCAATTAAAACTGTATTCCAGTATGAAAAATAACCAATATGATCTAACTTTTTGCAGTAATTATCGCTTGGATCTGCACCTTGCGACTTGTTTGATCCAATTCTAGACCAATACACAGCGGGTTGTTGAGCTGTTACATTTGAATTTCTCAACCCAGTTTTTATTATTTCACACCTCAAATTCTCCCATTTTTTACCACAAATGCCATTTTGCAAGTCTTCATTCAGCGTATGTTGAAATTCATGATGCCCATCAAAAAAATCGTGTTGAAAAGATTTTGTTTTCTCAAATAATGATTGTTTATAATGTTCATGTTGACCGTGTTTTTCAGCTAATTGGCTTGATTGAGTCAGCAACCCAAAATATAACGCCTCGTATAGCTGACGCTCAAATTCTACACCTTCTTCTGAATCGTACTGCAATCCTAATTTTTGAATTGTACTTGCAACTCCCTGAAGACCAATACCTAGAGATCTAAATGCGGCTCCTCGTTTAATTGAATTTGGCAAATCAGTAGTACCCAAAATTTCGTTATACTGTAAATCACAGAAATGCAAAGTAGTTTTTGCTGTTTCTATAAAACTATGCCAATCAAATGTTACTTTACCTGATTCCTGCCTAACAAAACTAATGGGTGATAAGGTAGTAACATTACATACTGATGCCATGGATTCACTACTTGACTGTGTGATTTCAGCACACAAATTAGATGATTGCACAACATAACCAGGTTCTGTGCTTCTTTCTCTAATTGGATCCTTAAACAAAATATAAGGCTCTCCCGATTCAATTAGAGAGTTCGTTAACTTATCATATAACTCTCTAGCTGAAACAACTTGTGTGTTGAGTGTTTCGTCCTTAGAATATTGTTCATAAAGCTTCTTATATTCATCTCCATATACTTGATTGAGTGCATAACACTGCGGTGGTTCAAATAGGTACCATTCCTTATTGTCTTTAACTGCTTCCATAAAAAGATCCGATATCCACACAGCAACATGTACTTTATGGGAAAGCGGATTCTTTTTAGGATCTTTAATATTTAAAAGATCCCATACTTGTTGACTATCTAATGGCAAATATATAGCCGCAACGGGTTTCCTAAATGAATCCGGAAATTGTGCATCTTGTATCTTTTCTGCAAGTTGCCCAACACCACGTAAATTAGCGGCAGAAATACCGTGGCTACCATAAGGAACGTCTTGCATAAACTGAACTGTTGCATCAAGTTCTGATGCAACAGGTTGTGTAAAGCAGGTTGCTGACTTACAACGCTGTCCTTCAAAACAAGCATACTTCAATTGCGGGCTTTGTGGCGCAAATTCATGCTGAGACAAACAATTATAAAATTTCTCAACTAAATCATACCTGTTTTCATCAGGATCGCTACACAGTGCAGTATGAATAGCGGATCTCAAAAAAGCAATTTGATAGGGCTCTTTTATTTGTTTGGTACGAGGGTCATGATACATATTTTGCGAAAAAGCAATTGCACTGTAAAGCGTTTGAAACAATTCGTTTCGGTCAAATTTTACTAAACTTTGTAATTTCTCACTATGTAATTTAACAAATTCATTTGCTTCTTTGGAAAAAACAGAACTATTCTCATTAAAGAATTTGAGCACATCTTTTTGCAAACGAAACTCACTAACGTAAATATAAAATTGAGCAGCAATTGCATCTGATAAACCGGGGCAAACTAAGATAACTGATTCAGAAATTACAGTACAAATTGATTTTAAGTATTCGTTATCATCAAATATCTTTTCTAAATTACCCGGTTGATCAATACTCCTCTTTAGAATGTTTATCAAACCCGTTTTACATTCTATTTTTTTTGAATGTTCTAATTCACTATAAGACTGCAATTTAAAAACCTTGTCACATATTTCTTCAAATTTTAATGCTAGTTCCTCCGAATTGAGCTTATCTATTGGTGGCCAAGCCTGATTCGAAATTGGACCCACTTGGCATAATTGTCCCTGTTTAGTTCGGTCTAATATTGGACCCATTGGACCCACTTGGCATAATTGTCCCTGTTTAGTTCGGTCTAATTCAATTTCCGGATTTACTGAAGGTACAGATCTTTGTCTATTTTCTCCTAGGCTTCTTGGTGTTCCAAAAGAATTTGCTAACATATATACTCCCCTTTTTATTTCTAGATTACAGTATGATAAATATCATATCATAAATAATAGTCCGTTCGGAAGTATTGGCCAGCGGCCACACGGATTGAATCTGATTAAGCAGGGTTAGCCAGTGTTCGGGCAGTAGGGTACTGGGGGTTCCACCGCCGAAATATATGGACTGAATCGTTAGATCTGGATAGTGGGTTTGGTAAGCGATTAGCTCCTGCTGAATAGCCTGAACCAACTGACTTCGAACATCACGGGTTGGATCATGGCGATGCTTGAAAAAATTGCAATATGGACATAGGCTTTCACAAAACGGAATGTGAATGTAAAGGCCAATTGTTGTATCTGTGACGAAACTGGGGGGCTGAGACTGCATTAGTTTGATTTTAGTTTAGCGAAAAAAAATAGCATGTCAATGCTGTTGATTTGATTCGAAATGAAATTTAATGATATCCTCTCGTAATATATGTCAAAAAAATATGTCAAAAAAAGGAGAATTGAAACTAATGAAGCCAAACTTGCTTCCTTATAATGTAACGTTTTCAGGAACTGGGAGAGAATACTTTGGGATTTGGATCGTAAATTTAATTTTAACAATTATTACGTTGGGAATTTACAGTGCCTGGGCAAAGGTTAAGCGTGAAACTTATTTTAAAAACAATACTAGAGTTTTCGATGCAGGTTTTGGGTATCACGCCACTGGCGGTCAAATATTTAAAGGTCGATTGATTGCTTTTATCGTTTTGTTTTTGGTTAATGTATTATCAACAGTAAAACCACTTTTTGGGGTCGTGGCAGTGCCTATTTTTGTTGTTTTTATACCTTGGATACTAAATAGTTCTTTGCGTTTTTCAGCTCGAATGACTTCATTCCGAAATATTCGTTTTAATTGGCATGGGACATATTGGAAAACTATGTGGTTTTTGGTAATTGCTCCGCTCGTTGGGGTATTAACATTCGGTCTACTGACCCCATTAATTTCAAAATATTACTACTCATATTTTGCAAGCTCACATACATATGGGACAACGCGTTTCAGCTCTACACCAAAAATTAGACAGTTTTATTTTGCATTTTTAATTAGCACCATAGTTCCCACAATAGTTCTTGGTTGTGTAGCTTTCACCCTATTAACAGTCACAGCAAAGTTTAGCAACGTGGGCCTGTTTGGAAGCTCTGCTATATGGGCAGTTATACCTCTCATTTATGCTTTTATGTTTTCAGTAGTATCCATTTACACTGTGCTATGCAGAAATTTGATGATGAAGTCATTAACTCTAGGAAGCACTCTGACTTTTGATTCCCAAATTAACCCTTTTAAACTCATTTGGATTTCTTTATCAAACCTTTTTCTTACACTCCTATCGTTGGGGCTTTTACTTCCATGGGCAAAAGTACGAATGTATAACTATTTATCTGCTATGACTTTTGTTACTGCGATTGGCGATATCAATGAATTCATCGATGAAATAAATTCCACACAGTCATCGCTTGGAGAAGCTATTTCAGATTTTGAAGGTGTAGAGGTTGCAATCTAAAAATGCGCTTTTCTGGCGTTTTCTTTGCAACTATGACTGCTAAGGAAACGCCTGGCGAAATAGAATTAACGCCTAAATCTGCGACGATTTATTCAGAAGGACTCGTCGTTTGCAGCAATATAGCCATTCAATCAATTCAAAATAGAAAATATATTTATTTAGATAACGGTTTTTTATTTACTCTAGAAAGTTCATTATCGAGTGAGCAAAATAACTTTATCTCTGATAATTTATCTAGACGCATAGCGTGGCTTGAAAACTTTTCGTTATCAAAAGCTATATTTCTTTCGATTGTTTTAGTTTTCTTCGTTTTTTTATTTCGTTTTTCTCTTAACTTTACCATACCGTTTTTGGTTAACGTTTTTCCAACAACCTGGGAGCAGAAAATTGGAAAAAATACCTATAATGCACTAAGCAATACTGTTTTTGAAAAGAGTAATTTATCTCGTTCAAGAATTGAAAGGCTAAGAGAAAAAGCTGCTGATTTAGCGAAAAAAAATGGGTTTGAGAGCCATCAGATACTATTTCATGATTCTGATTTGATTGAGGCTAATGCTTTCGCTTTTCCTGGCGGGCCAATTGTTGTTATGGATGATTTAGTTATATTGCTTCAAAGCGATGAATTAATATTGAGTGTTATTTCCCATGAGTTTGCACACATTGAAGAAAGGCATTCATTGCATCAAATAATTGAAGTTGTTGGTGTAGCTGCTGTTGCCTCCCTAGTTTTGGGTTCGGATGACACATTATTAGAAGAAGCGTCTGTGATAGGCATCAACGTGTTAGCAAATAAAAATAGCAAAGTCTTCGAAAAACAGGCGGACTTGCTCGCGCAGCAATATCTTCATAAAGCTGGGGTTAAACAATCAACATCTGTTAATGCTATCAAGAAACTCACTGAGCATTATTGTTCAAAAACGACTGCTCAAAGCGATCGACTTTGTATTGATCAAACAAATAGTAGCTGGTTGTCCACACACCCATCAGGTGCGGAAAGAATTGAGTACCTCTCGCATTCTCATTAAATGATTTTGTGTGTTTCGTTTGACTGGTGGGCGGTACGGGAATCGAACCTGTGACCTCTTGCATGTCAAGCAAGTACTCTAACCAACTGAGCTAACCGCCCGAATACATCCGTGTATGTAAGCATACCACACTTCCACTAAAACCGGCACTTGTGCTATGATTCAGTGTATTATGAATCATACAAAAACAACTGAACGCGTCGTCAATTTTAATGCGGGGCCATCCACATTGCCCTTAGAAGTTTTAGAAAAAGCCCAAGCCGAGTTTATTAACTATCAAGGCAAAGGCTTGTCTGTATTGGAAATGAGCCATCGATCCGGTGATTTTATGGCCATTCGAGATCAAGCCGAATCCGCTATTCGTCAATTGCTATCCATATCCGATGCCTATGCCGTCTTATTCTTACAAGGCGGAGCAACGACCCAATTTTCATCCGTTCCCATGTACTTTGGACAAACCGGCCCCGTCTCGTTTATTCATACCGGATCATGGACCAAAAAAGCTTTAGCTGAAATTAAAAAATTTGGCCAGCATACCCTACTAGCCTCATCCGAAGATACCAATTTTGATCGCATTCCAAGCATTGATACGAATGCTATTGACCCCAACAGTTCCTACGTCTACTGCTGTTCAAACAACACCATTTACGGGACCCAATTTCAGAAATTTCCCGACACAGGGACTGTTCCATTGGTTGCAGACATGTCATCCGATATCTTGTCTCGGCCACTGAACATTGACCAATTTGGTCTCATTTTTGCCGGCGCACAGAAAAACGCAGGTCCAGCCGGTGTAACTGTGGTTATTGCGCGCAAAGATTGGATAGACGCCAACGCCAACCCCAACTTACCACTCATGTTTCAATACGATAAACACATGAAAGAAGATTCGATGTTAAACACCTGCCCAACATTTTCAATTTATCTGTTGGGACTGACTGCCCAATGGTTGTTGGATCAAGGGGGTGTTGCCGCCATTGAAGCTAGAAATCAAGCCAAGGCCCATGCCTTATACAACTATATTGATGCGCATGACTTTTACACTGCTTGTGTCAACGGTTCGTCTCGATCCCTCATGAACGTGTGCTTCAAAACACCATCTGAAGCCCTCGATACTGAATTTCATAAACGGGCTGCCGAAGCTGGATTTATTGGGCTGAAAGGGCATCGATTGGTCGGTGGGTTGCGGGCATCCATTTACAATGCTATGCCCAGCGCCGGTGTGGATCAACTCATTGGGTTTATGGATGAGTTCCGGAAACAATAAGCCCATCACGGAATCGCCTATTCCTCTATGAAAGCTATCTTGCTTGTTGACATTGGCAACCCAAAATCAACAACACTAGCCGATATTCACGATTACTTACAGTGCATTTACAGCGACGCTTTTATACTCCCCGAATTTGCCGGTCAACAGCCTCGCTACACACTAGATCAAGCCACTGCATCAACCCTGCAGTGCATTGACGCATCATCCGTTTTGCAAACGATTGTAGAAACAATCCAAACACACTGGCAATGGCCAGCGACCTATGCCTATCGCTATGGCGAGCCCAGTATCGGTGCAGGAATTCAGCATTTACTCCAAGAAACCAATGGGCGGTTGGATCAGCTGCATGTGATTCCATTGTTTCCGCAACGGACGGCTGTGGCCAGCCAGGCCATCCAAACAGCCATACAGCATTATATACAAGCGTTCAAGATTCCCGTGTCTATTCGTGTCCAAAAGCCCTATATTGCCACTCTAGCCTACCAACAAGCGATTGCGAACCAACTGCAAACGTACGATGCGACTGCAACGCTAATCGCTGGCTTTCATGGGTCCAATGCTGAGCTCATTAAAAAAATGGACACTAGCCGGATTACCTGTTTGTCTAAGCCCAATTGTTGCGAAAACCCAACCCCTGTATCGGATGGCTGTTCACGACGCCAGGCCTATGCCTTGTGTCGTGCCATTAATCCGAAAATTCAACCTGTATTTTTGGATACGCTCTTCACCAATTCCGATACGGATCTATATTCTGGCATCGAGGTGCTGGATCACGTGAATCATACACATGTTATCGGATGTTTGCCGGGCTGGATCACGCCATCGATGATTCAACAACTGGATGGTCACTATCTAGACACCTGGATTCAATCCAAAACACCCGCTGCATATACCCGTTTGGCTCATGTATCCGAAGCCATGCAGTATTCAGTAATTGCATCCAGTATTGGGCTCACTCAGCAATCGGTGCTTGGCACAGAAAATGGTAATCTGGTACAGTGTTAGATACTATAAACTATAAGTAAGGAGTACAATTATGGGAAAAATTATTTTAAATGATCAAGAAGTTGAAGTTGAAGACAACGAGCCAATTGTTGATGCTATTGAAGAGTTGGGGGTTCCGATTGGATGCAGCAACGGTGTTTGCGGTACCTGTGAAGTTGAAGTCTTATCGGGCATGGAGCATCTAAACCCAGTCAATGAAGAAGAAGAGGATCTTGGCATGGAAGGCAACCGCCGTCTGGGTTGCCAACTATGTGTGAAAGATGGTGGTACTGTCACCATGACCTTTTAATCGCTAGGGAACAATTAGCATTTTACCTTTACCGATTCGCTTGCCCTCAGCTTGGACAACATACAAATAAACGCCCGAGGGTGCATCATACTCTAGCATGCTCCTATTAACCGTCAATTGAGTAAATTGATTGCGTTTACCATCGGCTCTCGTTTCTCGGACTTGCGTGTCCCCTTCTCCATACACACGCTGCATAACTCGGTTTCCAAACATGTCATAAATCATAACTGTAATATCCCCACTAATTGCTTTATCACTCGTAAATCCAATCACTGAGCCCGTTTGCCCAAACTTAGAATCCATAACACGTGTTAAACTAAATGGGTTAGGGAATGGTAGTGGAGGAACAACGATATTGACTGTTCGATTGTGCTCAGCCCCAATACCCGATGACGCCAATTGAGCAATATAATTCACCAACGTCATAATTGACGCCCCCGACCACGTCGACACAGACGCCACCCCCCCAAAACTGCTGTATTGCATCAAAACCGAGCTATGTGCCCGATACGACAGCATGCTGCCAACACCGATGGATACAATTAAAACTAAACAAGCAATTTTTTTCATGGGGACCTTCCTTTTAAAAAATTTATAAACTGTTATTACAATTAAATTTATAAAATAAAGATGCCCGAAACTATTCGATGTTAAACATCTAAAGAAAACGAGTTTTAATTCAATAGCCCCTTATGCAATCGCGATACTGCGAAATGCGCTAGTGTTTACGCTCCCAATCCTCATACACGATACTGTAAAAGTAAACATCTCTGTATTTTTCGCGGGATAAAATAAATTGCTTTAAAAACCCCTCGCGTTCAAACCCAACTTTTTCTAATACGTTCCATGACGCTGTATTCCCCGGCTGAGCCGTGGCCTCAATTCGATTGAGTTTAAGCTGAGAAAACCCATAATTAACGGCACCACGCAGGGCTTCGGTTGCATACCCATTACCCCAGTGCTCATGGGCCAATGTATAGCCAATTTCAGCCCGATGGTGATCAGAAAACCATAGTTCATAACCAATAATTCCAATTAATTTTGGATCGTCCATTAATGTAATACCCCAAATAGCGGCTGTCCCTTGTTCATAAGCATCTAAAACAGATCGAATATAATTTTGACTTTCTTCATCTGTTTCATGCGGGTACCCAATGGCATACTCCGTCACCAGTGGGTTTGAAAATATGGTAAATAAGTCAGCGGTGTCCGTCTCAACTAATGGTCGAATCAAGAGTCGCTCTGTGCGAATGCTGTTTAACGTATCAAATA
>Ga0181574_10006033_pt1 | contig 10246 bp, 9 predicted proteins | sample 101ome_24_FD_145600 | JGI IMG/M metagenome (GOLD analysis project Ga0181574, IMG submission 145600) | Coastal salt marsh microbial communities from the Groves Creek Marsh, Skidaway Island, Georgia - 101410AT metaG (spades assembly) | ecosystem: Environmental > Aquatic > Marine > Intertidal zone... | reverse complement strand
TGGCGTCATTTTTCTTGTAACTGTTGTTGCTTCGCTCTTACTCCCGCTGGATGTGCCGGGTGGGTTGCAAGCAGAGCATGCTGATCGCGTTATCTGGCTCAACGAGCATCGCTCGGCGTTTATCCTGGGGTGGGTTAACCAGATGGTTTCCATGCTTTCATTGTCAGGTGTTTTGCTGGCAGTGGCCTGGCTGGCCGCGATGAGAAGTCCCTTGAGTGGGATGGTAGGAGGGATCGCGATTTTGCTTTCGATTACAGCGTTTATCATCCCTAAGTTCATGGCGATCTGGACGATTCCGCAGCTTGCAGAGGCCATTGCAACTGGTGGTGTTGGCTCAGTGTTTGCGGATCAACTGCTTTTGATATTGAACGTTACGGTTCCTTTTTCTCTTTACACCTCTTTTGACTATCTGGGTTTCTGGCTTTATGCGCTCTTCGCGCTGTTGATTGCGGCGCCACTGCTTAAACATGCATTAATCTGGAAGATCGCAGCAGTTTCTCTTGGTATCTTTGGCGTCACCTTTCACTTACTGCTGATCGCATTATTAATGAAAAAAGTAGCAGCAGCGGATATTGAACCCTGGTTCCTTGCGAGTGCTTTGTTTCTGGTTGTCGCGATCATTGCCGCATTGCTCGGTTTTCGAACGACGGGTAATCAATCCTGACGGTCTTCGGCGCCTGAAGTTCCTGGTACCCAGGTTCTAGTTTTCTGGCTCAAACCTCTTGGTTTCAACCCTTTAAGCAAGGGTGTTATCTTTAGAGCATTGCTCAAACTATTCGATGAATGCCAATGAATGATGCAACCTATGATGTTGTAGTTGTAGGGTCGGGTGCGGCAGGCCTGACAGCCGCTGTGACTGCAAGCTTACGGGGCGCCGAAAAAGTTATTGTCTTTGAGAAGGGTGATTTGACTGGTGGCACAACGGCCTGGTCCGGTGGGCAGGTTTGGATACCCAACAATCCCCACATGCCCGAAGTAGGTATTGAAGACAGCAGGGAAAAAGCCCTCACCTATATCATGTCGCTTTCCCGCGACATGCTGGATGAGTCGCTGGTTGAGTCTTATGTGGACGCAGGACCGGCAATGGTCAGCTTTCTGGAAAAGCATACGCCCGTTCAGTTTTACGCGGTCGAAGGCATGCCCGACTATCACCCAGAGTTTCCTGGTGGAAGTGTCGAGGGTGGTAGAACCATTGAATGCCCGCTTTACCCGTTTCAGGAGCTGGGGGAGTGGGAACACAAGGTCACACCATCACCATACTTTGCCAATCCAAATATCACGATGAGTGAAACGCCTTTAGGTAAAGCAATCCCGGAAGTACCAAGCAAGGAAGAGCTCCGTCGCAGATCAGCGGAGAATGAGCGAGGTTGCGGACAAGCCCTCATTGGTCGTCTGCTCCGGGCATGCTTGGATCAGAATATTGAGATTCGCACTGGATGCGGTGTCAAAGAACTGATTGTCGAAGAAGATCAGGTCCGTGGTGTGGAAGTCGAAACGTCGCAGGGGTTGCAAAAAATCAGCGCAACCAAAGGTGTGGTTCTTGCCAGTGGTGGTTTTGACTGGGACGAAGACCTTCGACGCTCATTTCTTCGAGGGCCTATGACACACCCGGTGTCTATGGAAACAACCACTGGCGATGGGCTGAGAATGTCCATGAAAGCTGGAGCCATGCTCTCGAATATGCGAGAGGCCTGGTGGATTCCCGTGGCGGTTGTTTCCACAGAAGAGAACCCGATGGGCAGGGTTCTCATCAACGGGCAGCGAACCTTGCCTCATTCCATTATGGTAAATAGGCACGGCAAGCGCTTCACAAATGAGGCTGCCAACTACAACGCTTTTGGTGCAGCTTTTCATGTCGAGGATGTATCGAGATTCGAGTATCAGAACTTGCCGTGCTGGCTTATCTTCGATGGCACCTATGCTGAGCAATACGGCTTCAGAGTCGCTTCAGGCGTAGAGGGAAAAGGCGTGGCCGACTGGGTGACAAGAGCCCAATCGCCAGAGGAATTGGCTGAGCGTCTGGGCATTGATGGCGAAAACCTTAGATCAAGTATCGAACGATGGAACACACATTGCGAGAACAGCCATGACCCGGATTTCGGTAGGGGAGACAGTGCTTTTGATCGTTGGTGGGGTGATCCCCATCGGAAAGGTCAGCGAGATGCCACTTTAGGTCCGCTAACGAAAGCTCCTTACTATGCAGTCGAAATTAAAAGCGGGTGCCTGGGCACAAAAGGGGGGCCGAAAGTCGACAAATATGCACGGGTCCTCAATATCGAAGGAGAAGCGATACGTGGTTTGTATGCCGCAGGTAATGTCATGGGCTCGCCTTTCGGTATGACCTATGGTGGACCCGGGGGAACGCTTGGCCCGGCGATGGTATTTGGTTACCTGGCAGCGAACCATGCGGTATCGAGAAACGACTAGTGAGCGCTGAGTAGTGCCACCTTAAATAGGACCTTAGGACCCACAGATTCGAAGCCTACGGCTCGAAGCTCTCTAACTCTCTTATATAGCAACAGTAAAAAAGCTAGGCTGCCACAAACAAAGACCATCAAAGACCTCTGCAGGCCGCGACTTACCGTTAAAGGAACCACTTTTTGTGACACCCCATTAAGGGCTTCAAATTTTTAAAAACGAACTCGGGCGACTCTGACCTGTTTCCCAGAACTGACTTCGGTCCAAGTTACAAAAACATCATCGCCACGTGAAGTCATCACAGGGAAGCCGCTTTGACGAGAGGAAACTGTGTTGGCAACTGTTACTGATTCGGTTAGCTCACCGTTGTAGCTATAGGCGGCAGCTTTTATTGAGGCTGATTTCCCGGCAGTCTCCAGCCAACTGATCACGACTTTTCCAGATTCCAGCATCGCAACACTTACCCGGCCATTCGTATCCTGTTGGGCTACCGTCACAGTGTTTGTGAACGAGTCTCCGTTATCGGTTGATAAGGAGAGGTTCACCCTTGGCTGGTTGTCCTTGGCTGAAAACCAGCCGACTGCAACTTGGTCTTTTAGTGCCGCCACGGATGGCCCATTGACGGGGCACCCTGCAATCTCCCAGTTGTCCACATAGACGGGGGTTGGTGTCGTCCATGATTCGTTTTCCAAGCGAGTGATAAAAATGTCCCGCATCTCCGACTCGGTCCGGTTACGATAAGCAACTACTGGACCGCCAGAAGACATGGCAATACTGGTTTGACAACAATCACAAACTAGGTCGTCGAGCTCCCATTCAGCCATGTTGTCGCCGTTGGCGTTAAAAATACCTGCCCGCAGTGTCATTCCTCCTGACCCATGCCCAGTTGCATCATGCGATGCATGCTCGGCTGTGTTTCGTCCATCCAGCCATGAGATCAGTGTTCGATCGTCTGACAGGGGAAGCATTCCCACGAATCCATGCTCTGCGCTCACACCGTCTGTGTGGATAACCCTTGGCTCACTCCAACTCTTGGTTTCTGGGTTGCGGAATACTGCAACGACATCATAGTTGTATGTGCCTTCATCTCGTTTTTGCAGCCAATGTGCTGTCATGGATTGATCAGTGGTGATGACGAAAGGGAAATCGGCCCAGTTGACGAACCAATCAGTACCCGAGGCAATCATCTGGGGTTTAGAGAATTTGTTCTTTGAAAGTGTGGAAAAGTAGAGCGCATGATTTTTTGCGTCTGATTCCACCCAAGAGAGAATGACCCTGCCTGATCTGTCTGCAAAAACCCGTGACAAGCTGGAAGCTTCAGCAGCAGGGCTTTTAAGTAATGTAACTTCTGCGGCATAGCTACCAAGTGGCAATTTCACGAGAAATAGCGTTGTGATCGTCAAATATAGAATGCTCTTGCTCATTGTGCTGATCCAATTAGTTGGCCAAGTTGAACCTTGATGGATGCACGGGTTTGAGCGCCGATCAGTCTCGCCATCTCTACTCCGTCGGGTGATAAAATCAGAGTCGTTGGTAACACGTTAGGCGGTGAAACGCTTAACGCGTCAACCTGTTCTTGGTGCAGCGTCGGGAATTCAATACCCATGCGCTCCGCAAGCATTAGTGTTTTCTCTCTGTTGTCTTCATCGAAGTTGATACCCACTAAGCCGATGTCCACGGCGTCCAATTCCTTAGAGAGCAAGTTCAGTTCAGGAATCTCGATGCGGCAAGGTGCGCAGGTAATGGACCAGTAGTTCACAACCGTCCATCTCTGAGAATGCGGTTTATCCTGCTCGGCGATGGCCTGAAATGATGTTAGCGCGCCGAGTATCAGCGCTAGTGCGGCATAACCCACAATTACGATGGCAGCTACTTTTAGTGCTCGATGCATGGTTATACAAAACAGAGGCGGAATTTCAGTCTATACGACATCCTATGTTTCTGGAAATTTGAGCGGTGATCGTGCTGTGTTTGATAACGGTGTCCGCATCTGGGCGATAGAAGACAACTCGGCAAATCGTTCCTCTTCGAGTCCACCGGAGGCACTTGCCAGCTCAAGATAGTTACAAAGTGTTGGCATCATTGCCAAAGTAAAAAGAGGGATGCTCCGAAAGTCGTTAGAAATGGCCCGCCCAGAGAGATTCGAACTCCCGACACCCAGGTTCGAAGCCTGGTGCTCTATCCAGCTGAGCTATGGGCGGACAGATAAGTAGTTTAGCTCAATTCACACTCGGGCTTCGAATATGTCAGGTTCAAAGTCCGCTCCCGGCCGGCTGGCGAATTAACCAGCTGAGCTAAGGGCACTTAGGGTGCCTAGTGTCATCCCGGTTTGGGAGAACATAAGAGCCGCGATTATAGTGAAAAGCGGGGAGACAGACCAGTGCCCGTATTACACTCTTGCAAGCAAAGGCTGAAGAATTTGAACAAGCCCGCTGAGAAAATTTTGCGGTCAGGGCGCCAGAAGCTTTTCCCAGTCGTGTAAATAACCACTGAGCCTGCATCGGTGCTGTAGGTAGCTATCTGGGCAAGGGGATCAGGGACGGCGTTGTGGCCTTATACTTCTGGTAATCCGGGTCATTACCCCAGAGTTTCTCCGCCCGGTTCTCAAGCATCCTAACGCCACTGATCTTTGTCAGCAGCACGATGACGAAGATGGGTGAGATCAGCGTTGAATACTGCAGACCTTCCAGTACGGGTATGGCAATCACCATGATGCCGCACCAGAGCAGTATCTCACCGAAGTAATTAGGGTGGCGGGACCAGGCCCAGAGGCCGCTCTGGATAAACTTATCCCGGTTAGATGGGTCTTCTCGGAAAGCTGTCTTCTGTCTGTCCGCAACAACTTCGATGCCAAAACCGAGTGCCCAGAGGGCTGCGCCAGCAATCGCGATCGGGCCAATTGGGACTTCAGCCACTGAAGTCATGGCGGCGAGACCTGCCGCGTAGGTGATGTAGACCCACAGGCCCTGCAGCGTCCAGGTCATAAGGAACTGCAGGAAATTCATCTTCATCTTGCGAAAGCGTCGATCTTCCCCGGCTTTACTGATGCGAATAAAAAGGAAGGAGCCGAGGCGTGTTGCCCAGATCATCACCAGGGCGCCAATCAATAGCGCACGCTCGTTGCCCAGGCCTGCTGTCAGCAGGGCGAAGAGCGTGAGAGTGATGTAGGTCAGGCTGCCGGTCAGATCAAAATAGTGCTCTGTGTGGTAGATCCAGGCAGGGATGAACATGACCCATTGCACAATGAAGGCGACGAGACCGCACAGCATGAAAGCCGGCAGTCCCGCGAAACTGGCGCCGTTGTGGCTGCCGAGATAAGCGATGGGCATAGCCAGCAGCAGGGCGGCGACTATGCCGACAACAGAGATGATCTGATCTTGGCGCATGGGAACGGTACGTTTTTCTTATTGATTCAGATTAACTTAATCGGGCAGACCCAGCACGCGTTTCGCGATGATATTCCTTTGAATCTCGTTGCTGCCAGAGTAGATCGATGCTGCACGGGAAGACAACATGACCCGCATGTCCTCTACCTCCTCGGCACTGAAGGCATCGCCCTCCCAACCAAAGCCCTGGTGACCGCGCAGACGAATGGTCAGATCGTTGTGGATCTTCTCGAGGTCCGTCGACATAACTTTGAAGATGGACGTCGCCGGCCCTGGGGTCGCGCCATCGGCAGATTCTTCGATGACGCGCCGCTTGGTCAGGTTGAGCGACCGCTGTGCCATTTCATATTGCAGCACATCGTCACGCATGCTGGCGTCGGCAATCTTGCCGTCGGCTTCACCGATATATTCTTTGGCGATGAGTGAGAGCTTTGACCTGCCCTTGCTGGTGCCACCCTGCAGCAGTGATTCCATGCCGGAGCGCTCGTGTTGCAGCAGGCGCTTACCGACTGACCAGCCACGATTGAGCTCGCCGACCAGGTCATCTCTTGCCGCCAGCGCATTGTTAAAGAAGGTTTCATTGAAGGGTGAATTACCACTGATCAGTTTGATGGGCCGAACTTCAACACCGGGCTGATCCATCGGCAGCAACATGAAACTGATGCCCTCATGTTTCGAGGCTTTCGGATCGGTTCTGACCAGGATGAACATCCAGTCGGCGTTGTGGGCGCCGGAGGTCCATATCTTTGAGCCGTTGATGACGAAGTGATCGCCATCGATGACGGCGCGTGTCTGCAGGCTGGCAAGATCAGAGCCAGCACCTGGTTCACTGTAGCCCTGGCACCACTCGACTTCAGCCCGCGCGATTCTTGGCAGGTGTCGCTGTTTTTGCTCCTCCGTGCCCAGTTCCAGCAGGGTAGGTCCGATCATCGAGGTGCCGAAGCTGGAGAGTGCGGGCCTCGCCTTGATGCGTTTCATTTCCTCCAGGAGTACCACGTACTCGCTATTGGAGAGGCCTCCACCGCCATACTCCCTGGGCCAGCTGGGTACTGTCCAGCCGCGCTCGACCATGTGTTCGAGCCAGAGTCGGGTATCCGGGTCCTGGATGACAATTTTGGTGGAGCCGTTAGAGACTTCGCCAGGGCCACGAGCACCGGGCGGGCAGTTTTCCTCTAACCAGGCGCGGGTTTCCTCGCGGAAGCTCTGTAACTCTGACACCGTTGAGTCCCTCCTGAATATTTATCTTGTTTTCCTCAATGCTAAGTCAGGAGTGGAACGGGATACAACAAAAAAAGAAGGGTGTCGGCATGACGCCTGACACCCTGACTAGTTGGGATCGGTCTGGCTCGTTAAATGGCGAGCTGGAAGAAGTAAGCCTGTGAACCATCGCGCTTGCCCGCTTCAGCATTGGCAAGGCGCATGTTGGCGTTTCTGGCAGCAGAGGTTTCCTTCTGCTTGATGATAAGCAGCACGGTTGTATTCGGCTCACCGTCCACTGAAGTCGGCACCGTCAAGGCGTTCTTAATACCGTACTCAGCTGCGGAGCCTTCATAGAAAGCTATATAGGCCGTTGCTCTCGTCTTGATCCGGCTGCCCGTTGTATAAACAGGGATTTCAATCAGACCGGCAAGTCCGAGTGCGAGCGGTTCCAGTGAAGCATCGGGGAAAGAGACCTTTTGCCTGACTTTCTCGAACCGGATCTTGTTGTTGGTGACCTTGCCCTGCAAGAGATAGAAGCCCGAGTACGACTTCGACAGGAACTGCTTGGCCTGATCCGCCGTCATTAGGCTCTCAACAAGTTTGTTTGGGATGGCCTGGTTTGTGCCGAGGCTATTGTCTTGAAAGGCAATGTTGGCCTGCGCCAGCACCGGTATCGTCACAGCAAAAGTCAGTGCAGCAAAGTGTGTCAGCAATTTCAGCATCGGGGCGGTTGTCTGGGTTATCGATATGTGGCGGATTCTCCGCACTGGGTCCGAGATTACTTAAATTCTCGCCGGATTGATGCTTTCTTGAGATAACGCGAGTGTAACCTGGCTGTTGCCTCGGTAATTCGGGTTTGGTACAAGGTTGTCTATCCCGTGCTTGGAGGAAGCCATGTCAATACAGACTCTCGCTGACATTACCCGTCAACATCGGCAGGCGCGGCCCGATCACCTGGCGCTGCGATTTAATGCCGATGGGCGTGAATGGACATTTGAACAACTTGATATTGAGTCTTGCATCGTCGCTAACGCGCTGCAGGCAGCCGGGGTAGGTAAGCAGACCCGAATTGCCTACCTGGGGCGTAATGAACCGGAGTACTTTACCTATCTCTATGGCGGAACCAAGCTCGGTGCCGTGTCTGTCGCTGTGAACTGGCGCCTGGCACCGCCAGAGATGGAATACATACTGAACCACAGTGAGTCACAGATCCTGTTAATTGGTGAGGAGTTCCTCGGGCATCTGGCGCAGATGCAGCTCAACTTCGACAAGGTGGTTGTGCTTGGCGACCCAGGTGACTCCGGCTACCTAACGTATGATCAGTGGCTGGCAGGTCACAGTAGTGATGACATCGTCGTCGACATCGACCCCGCTGAAACCTGTTACCAGCTCTATACCTCCGGGACCACCGGGTTGCCGAAAGGCGTTGAGACCACACATGCCAACATGGTGCATTGTACGTTGCAGGGGTTAGCTGATCTTGAGTTTACGGCGGATTCGATCAATCTTTGCTGTATGCCACTCTTTCACATCTCCGGCAGTGGCTGGGGTGTGGTCGGCCAGGCCTATGGCTGTTCCACGATTCTGCTGAAAGAAGTCGACTTGCCGGAAATCCTTGAAGTCATCGAGCGTGATCGGGTTACGCACACTATTTTTGTGCCGGCTGTGCTGCAGTTCCTGTCTGCGGTGCCAGGTATCCGTGAGAAGGACTTCAGCAGCCTCGAGAAGCTCGTTTATGGCGCTTCACCGATTACTGAAGAGGTCCTCGTGACGACGATGGAAATATTTGGCCCTAATGTTTTCCAGGTTTACGGTTTGACCGAAACCACTGGCGGGGTTACTGCGCTGCCACCGCAAGACCACGATCCTGGCGGACCGCGCGCAAATCTGCTGCGGAGTTGCGGTAAACCCGTTGGCGGGCACGAGCTGCGAATCGTCGGTGACAATGGCGAAGACATGCCCGATGGCGAAGTCGGTGAAATCTGGATTCGTGGCCCGCAGATTATGAAAGGCTACTGGCGCAACGCGGATGCCACCCACGACAGCATCACGGACGACGGCTGGTTTAAATCCGGTGATGCCGGTTACCTGGTCGACGGTTATGTCTTCATTCATGATCGCGTCAAAGACATGATTATCTCGGGTGGCGAGAATATCTACCCTGCAGAGATTGAGAATGTGCTGATGAGTCACCCGAAAGTCGCGGATGCTGCAGTCATTGGCGTACCCAGCGATCGCTGGGGCGAGACCGTCAAGGCGATCATCACGCAGGGCGATGAGTCGCTGACCGAAGAAGAGGTAATTTCTCACTGCCGCCAGAACCTCGCTCATTACAAGTGCCCGACGTCTGTTGACTGGATGCAGGAAATCCCCCGGAACCCGTCTGGCAAGATCCTCAAAGTCGAATTGCGAAAGCCCTACTGGGAAGGCCGGGACCGCAAGGTCTCGTAACGGGTGCTGGGGTATAATGCGCCCATGAGTGAACCTGATTTTGATGTCGATGTTGATGCATCCGGGCTGCGTTGTCCTGAACCCCTGATGGTGGTCCGTAACCGGCTGATGGACATGTCGTCCGGTGAGGTGATCCGGGTGATAGCAACCGACCCTTCGACCTCCTGGGACTTTCCGAATTTCTGCAAGTTTCTCTCCCACGAAATGGTGCACCAGGAGACCGAAGGCGACATCTATACCTACTGGATTCGCAAGGGATGACCGAGCAGGTCCATTATTATTTCGCCTATGGCAGCAACATGAACCCTGCTCGGGTCGAGAAACGCCAGATGGGTTTCCAGCATGTGATGGCCGGTCGACTCTCGCACTATCGTCTGGCGTTCAATAAGCGTTCCGTAAAGTACCCGGGTGCAGCCTCGGCCAATGTGGTGCCGCAACAGGGTGCAACGACAGAAGGCGTACTTTATCAGCTGACTGTACCCAAGCAGATTGAGATGATGGACCCGTTTGAAGGCTACCCGCGACGCTATAACCGGGTGGCGCTGGCGGTGGAGGCAGCCCGGGAAGATGTTCTGTCCTGGGTCTATATTGCGAATCAGGAATACATTGCTGAGGGGCTGCGCCCCGCACGCTGGTACCTCGATCACCTGCTGAAGGGTCGGGAGTACCTGTCAGAAAGTTACTATCGACAGCTGCAGCAGACTGTCTGCTTGCCGAACTCGGAACTGGAACCCGAATAATGCGGGCGGATGATATCGCCCAGGTTTTTCACGCGTGCTTTCAGAAGGACT
>Ga0181574_10006030_pt1 | contig 10247 bp, 7 predicted proteins | sample 101ome_24_FD_145600 | JGI IMG/M metagenome (GOLD analysis project Ga0181574, IMG submission 145600) | Coastal salt marsh microbial communities from the Groves Creek Marsh, Skidaway Island, Georgia - 101410AT metaG (spades assembly) | ecosystem: Environmental > Aquatic > Marine > Intertidal zone... | reverse complement strand
CCCGCCACACTCCCAGACATTTACCTCGGCCACTGGCGCTCGGCCGACCGCGCCGCCCGTGCCCACGACGCCGCCGCCCTCCTCCTCCGCGGCCCCCGAGGCGCCACTCTCAACTTTCCCCGCGAGGTGGTGGAGCGGGGCGCCGAGCTGGACAGCCTCTCGGCCGCAGTCGTCGCCGAGACGGGCGCCCCCCCGGGAGACCTCCGCTCCCTTCTCGCGGGTCTGGCGGCGGGGTCAGACAGGCCGATGCCGAGGCGGGGTGTGAAAGCGGCTGCCACTGGCACGGGGAAGAAGATGGCGGGGGGAAAGACGTGAGGCCCATGAAGTCAGGAGTCGGGTCTGGGCGCGTATCATGTCCCCACCGCTCGTCCCGCCCGTTTAATCCCGTCCGTCCACCCGGCGCGCCGCTTGGGCGGCCTGCCTGAGCGCCACGGCGGCCCGGGCCCGGGCCGCCCGTGCCCGCACGGCCTCCGCGGGCGAAAGGTCCCCGTTTCCCTCTGCGGGTCCCCTCCCTCCCACGGCCGCCACGACGAGGGCGGCGCCTCGTGGCGTCTCAGCGAGGCGGGCCGCCGTCGCCGGCGACACTCCAGCGGGGAGCGCCCCGGCCTCGAGTGCCCCCAGGGCGTCGGCCACAGCCCCCGCCCCCGTGGGCTCCCTAACGACGGCGACTGCCGCATCCAGCCGCCGGAACGGGGTGGCGTGGTGGGCAAATCCGCCCCGGCACACCGGGCACAGTGACTCGGTCTCACCCCGCTCAGCACGTCCCATAGCGGCGTGGCGGCGGATGCAGCAGGCGTGGAAGCGATGCCCGCATGGCAACACGTGGGTCGGAAGATCGACGTCGTAGCCGCTCGTCAGAGGCGCGGCGTCGGGAGCGTCGGGGTGCTCTTGGCCGCCCCCGGCGCCGGCAAATGTAGCAGCGCCCGCGCGCGTCGTGGGCAGCGCCCGGGGCGGCTCTGGCGGTGTGTCTGACAGACTGAGGTAGCAGATGACGCAGGGATCCTCAGGACTCATGGGCGACAGAGGAGTCTCGGGTTCTCGCAGGGATCCCCCCAACCCAGGCCCGACCCCGCCGCGCCTCTGGGAGGGGGCAGGCGTGGCAAAGACCGAGGCGAGGTCGAGGGGCGTCGGGGGGGGCGGGCGGGGGGCCGAGCTGGGGCCAGCGGTAGCGGGACCAGCGCGTCCGACCTCCTGGGTGGGGCGGCTGGACGACTGCGGGGTAGAGGGGCGGTGGAGGGGCTCCTGCAGTCGGCGGCATCTCCATGGCGCAGACCACGGGCGTCGCCAGTGAGGCCGTTGGCCCGTTCTCCTCGCCTCCGGAGATTCCTCCATGGTAATTTCGGCTTGCTCATCGCGCTCTGACGACTTTACGCGCGCGAGAAGAAGAGGGCTGAGAGGGTCTACATCCATTTCCGCCGCGTTATCCTTGAATCCGTCCGGCCGGCGTTCGAAGAGCGACGCGGCTGGTTCTGCCGCGCGAAGGCCGGTCCCGTCGATTAGGGGGGAAGAGAGAAAGTAGGATGAGCCGCTTTCTCAGGGCGAGTCGCGCGCGGCTCGCGGGCTTCTCTTGGACTTGGACTCATGGACATCTGACCCATGACCCATGCTCGTCGATCGCGGCCCTCACCTACTCGGCGTCAGCGATTTCGCTCGGCACAACGCTCACCGACGTGACGCTATCCCCCTCGTCGAGAGCCAGCAGTTTACTGCCCCGGGCCTGCCGGCTCTTGTTACAGGTGATGTCCGCAGCGCGGATGCGGTTGATGACGCCGTTGGCCGTGCCCACGAGGACTTCATCGTCCCCGCTCTCGACGACGGCGACTGCCGCGATGGCATCACCGTCGGAGTCAGACAGAGCCTGCCGCCGCCAAATGAGGCTCCCGCGCGCGTTCCGCGACGTCACCCGCAGGCGCGCCACGGCAGTGCGCCTCCCCAACCCGAGGCGCGTGACGACGACAAGCCACGGGCCGGCGTCCTCGTCGGCGGCCTCGTCGGCGGCCTCATCGTCGTCGTCCGAGTCCGCCTCACGCCCTCCCTCCCCTTCAAGGCGCTCGTCGTCGCTGCTGATGTAGTCCGGCTGGCCGCGGACCCGTGCGGGGACCACAGCAGCGCCGACAACGCGGGCTCCCTTGGTCAGGCGGATCCCGGCGACACCGCGGGCCGCCCTTCCCTGGCACCGGAGGCCAGGCCGGTGGCCACGGGCGGAGGGCGTCACAGCGGCCTTGCCGTCGTCCTCGCATTCGCCCACCGTCGATGCCGCCACGTCCGCCGGCTCCGCTCCACCCGCGCGAAATCGCACAAAGTAACCGTGGCTGGAGACGAGGATGAGGTCCTCTCCGGCCTCAGGTTTTCCGGCCCCCTTGCCGCTTCCACCCTCGTCGTTGGTGCCCCAGCTCCCACCAGCCGTCATGAGGCCGGCGTAGGCCACGGCGTCGCCGTCGCGCAGGGCAACGCCCGCGACGCCGTTGGCCCGCACGGCACCAAGATCAGCGAGGCGAAGGCGCTTGACGAGACCGCCCTCGGTGACGAGGGCGAGGCTGGCCCCGGGGTTCGATGGCTTGGAAGTCGACGCGGCGTCGTTGCCGCCCAAGAGCTTGGCGGGGACGGGCACCGTGGCGCGGACGGCGAACCGGGCGGCGTCGGCCTCCGACGCCGTCGGAGGCACCAAGGCGGGTAGGACGTCCACCAGAGGCGATCCCTGCGCCGCCCTCGACGCCTCCGGGATCTGAAACCCGCGCGCTGCCAGCACCCGCCCTGCGCCTGTGATGAACAGGGCCCGATCATGGTCCATCATCCGCATCACCCGCCACACAGCGTCGGCGCCCTTGAGCTTGCCACCCCCCTTGGTTCCGCGGGTGCCGCGCTTTTGAGCGGAAAACGTAGAAGCGGGCACACGCTTGACGTAGCCTTTGCGTGTGAGCACGACGAGGCTCTCCTTGTTAGCCACGGTATCCTCGACGGTGACGGTGACCTCGGCCGCTTCGTCGGAGCCGACAATCTTGGTGCGGCGGGGGGTGCCGTGCTTGTCAGCGAATGCCCGCGCTTCCTCCAGGACCTGTGCTATGACGCGGTCGGGGTCGGCGAGGAGCCCGCCGAGGTCGGCAGCCTCCGCTTCAAGCTCGGATGCCTCAACCGTCAGCTTGTCCGCCGACCCTCTTGTCAACCGGCGCAGGGGTGCCTCAAGCACGGCGCGGGCCTGACGCGAGGAGAGGCCGAAGGAGGCGGCGAGGCCCGCCTCGGCCGCGGCGTCTGTCTTGGACGCCTCCAGGACCTCGGCCACCTCCTTGGTCCGGCCCTGGACGGCGAGGAATCCCTTGCACACCTCGAGCCGGTCCTCGGCCCGCTCCAGCCGGTGCCGTGCCCTCCGCCGGACCACGTCGGCCCGAAAGGAGGCCCACTGCTCCAAGCATTCCCTCAGCCCCGCGCCCCGCGGCACACCCTCGACGACGGCGACGCAGTTCAGCGAAATCCGCCGCATCAGTCCTGTCTTGACAAGGAGTTGGTTCCGCACCAGGGCAGCGTCAGCGCCCTTTCTCAGCTCAAAAACGACCCGGAGGCCCGTGCGGTCGGACTCGTCCCGCAGGTCAGCGATCCCTTCGATCTCGCGGCTCTCGGCGAGCTTCGCTGCCTCAACCACGATGCGGCTCTTGACCGCCTGGTAGGGCAGCTCCGTCACCACGAGTTGTTCTCTGCCTCTGCCCGCCGGATGCGGCTCCACGTCGATAACGGCGCGGAGCATAACCTGGCCTTTTCCGTCCTTCCACGCCGTGGCGCCGTAGGCTGCGAGGCTGGCGTCGCGGGCACCCGCCCCGAACATCTCTCCCCCCGTGGGGAAGTCGGGCCCTGGGCACTTGGCTATCAAGGCCTCGTCCGAGCACTTGGGATCCTTCAGTAGCACTTCGAGCGCATCGACGACCTCGACGAGGTTGTGCGGGGGCACGGAAGTGGCGAGGCCAACGGCGACGCCCTGGGCCCCATTGACCAGGAGGAGGGGCGCGGCGGCGGGCAGAACCGTCGGCTCAACGCCTGCTGCATCAAATGTTGAGGCCTCGTCGACCACGCCCTCGCCCAGCCCCGCCAGTAGGCCGTCTTGCGCAGCCTTGGTAAGCCGGCACTCGGTGTAGCGCATCGCCGCCGCGGGGTCGTCGTCCTGAGAGCCAAAATTGCCGTGTCCATCCACCAGGGGCAGGCGCATCGCGTGGGGCTGCGCCAGTCTCACCAATGCTCCGTACACGGCCTGGTCGCCGTGCGGGTGGAGGCGACCCAACACCTCGCCCACCACGCGGGCGCACTTGCGGTGGGGTTTGTTGGCCGAAAGGCCCAGGCCGTGCATCGCGTAGAGGAGCCGCCGGTGGACAGGTTTCAGGCCGTCGCGAACGTCAGGTAAAGCGCGTCCGACGAGTGTCGACATAGCGTACGCGAGATAAGACTCCGAGGCCTCCTCAGCGAGGCCTCGGCGGACGACGACGCCGACGCCGCGGCTCCCGGTGGGGCCGTCGGAGACGTCGTCGTCCGACGGGCCGTCTGCCACGGCGGCGGTGGCTGCGACCGGGGCCGGTCGATACTGCCGGGGTCCGGACGTATGGGACCAGCCGGAGGATGAAGCGAAGAGGCGGGGAGTGGCGAAAAAAGGGCGGCCTGGGTGGCGGGCGATGAGGCGGCGTCATCGTGGAGCGGGAGGGGTAGCACGGGCGCCAGCGACGAAGCGGCGCGGCGGCCGGCGTTGGCCGCAACCTAACGCCGGCGGGGGTCGCGATACGGCACTCACCAACTGCGTTTCTGACCACAGAGTGCCAAGCTCCACCTAGAACAAACATCGCTGAGGCCGACGCAGGAGCCGAGCGGGGCGCTGAAGTCGGTCCCGCGCTCGAAGCTGAAGCTGAAGAGAGTCGCATCAGTCTTCTCAGGAGAGCCTCCTCTCCTCTCATGCACCACCCCGCGATAGCGGAGGAGGAGAGAGGGGGGGGTGTGGGCGTGAGTTGGGGGACAGAAACAGACAACGGTGGTCTCCTCGCGCGACCACGTTGGCCGCCGACGTCTATCGCCTCTGCTCGCTCGAACGCTCATCTCGACCCGTGTTTGCAGGGCCGAGTGTAATGCGTTGTCTGACCATAGTAGGTTTTCGGGTCGGGAAGGTGAAAGAGCGGTCCTTACACAGCGCAGCTTCGCCGCCTAGACCGACCGTCCCCCCGCGGCGTCTCGTCGTCGACACACCGCTGGTGCCCGAGCTGACCTCAACCTCCACCTCATTCCTATCTGGCGTGGATGTGGCCGTGCTCGACTGCGACGGCGTGCTGTGGACTGGCGCGGAGCCTGTTCCAGGGGCCGCCGAAGGCAAGGGGGGATGACAAGCCCGCGCTCTGGCTTGCGGGCTTGCACCTGCCAGTGCCACCACCCGCACCGATCCACGTCTCCCTCCGCAGCGGTATCAAAGCTACGGGCGGCCGGTCTCCGCGTGGCCTTCCTCACGAACAACGCAAGCAAGTCGCGACGGAGTTACGTGCAACGGCTAGCTGCCGCTGGGATTCCGGACGTGGATCCGCGCGACATCCTCGCAGCGTCGTGGGCAGCGGCCGAATGGCTGGTTGATCAAGGGTGGGGTCGCGACGGGTACCGGGCGCTTCGGGGGGAAAAAGCGTTGTGCATCGGCGCCGCGGGACTGCGGGAAGAGCTGGAGGCGGCGGGCGTCAGTGTCGCCGACCCCGTCGGGAGCCAGGGCGGGGGAGCCGACTGGTCAAGTGCGGGCCTCGCCGCATGGAGGCCGGATCCCGCGGTAACTGTCGTCGTCGTGGGTCACGACGAGGACTTTGACTATGGGCGCCTCTGCGAGGCCGCGCTGTACTGCCGCGCTCGGCCGCGTGGTGCCGGGGCGACTCTTGTTGTCACGAACCCGGACGCCGGTGACGTCGTCGCGTCAGGCGGTTCCCCAGGCGACCCGGCCCGCATCGAACGCGTCATGCCGGGAACTGGTGCACTCCTGGCGGCGATTGAGACGGCGAGCGGGACCGAGGGGATTGTGGTGGGGAAGGGTGGCGCGTGGCTTCCCGCCCGGCTGCCAGCGCTGCTGGGCGTTGAGGACGACCCCCGCCGTGCGATTCTCGTGGGCGACCGGCTCGACACCGACGTCGCCGTGGCTGCTTCCGCCGGCCTGCGCAGCCTCCTCGTGATGACGGGGTCGTCCGATGCGGCAGACCTTGCGGCCGCGACCACGGCAGTTAACGGCAAGACCGCCTCTCTCGCTGTCCCGGATGCCTGGGCCCCATCTATTGTAACGCTGGCCGACACGCTGGTGTGAGGCAACTGGCGGCGCGGGCAGCGGCGACCGTCGCGGCGTCCGGGGGCGGCGGGGCGGCCTCGGCCGATGGCGCGGGGCCAGGGTTGTCGAACCGCGAGCGCCGCATAGGGAAGCGCGAGATACCCGGCTTGTGCACGCCCCCGAGGGGGGCGGTGCCCGCGTCAAGTCGACGGCGAGAACGCAGGTGCCTGGCGAAAGCTCCTCGAGGGGGGTCCCGGCGTCGCCCCCATCCAGCTCCCTGGACCGCCCCGGGGCCAGCGCGGGCGGAGGCAGACGGACGAAGTCAATTTTGTTGGCTGACCTGTCTTGCTTGTCGCCCTTCCCCCCCCCCCTTCCCCTCACCGGGCGTATTTGGTCCACTCCTTTCCGTCGTCCCAGTTCATGTTGATGAGTCCCCGAATGCGCTCGACCAGTCGGTAGTTGGCGGCGAGGGCGGCGTCGAAGAGATCGTCAAGCTCTGCCTCACCCACCATGGCCGTCGAGAGGCCCGTGAAGCGCGCCGTGCCCGATGCCTCGCCCGCAGCGCGGCCGACAAGGGCGGCGTCGAGGTTCCCAAGGGCGAGAGAGAGGTCGGCTAGGTCGTCGTAGGCCTTGCCCTTCAAGTCAGCGTCGACGTCGCGCACTGCCAAATTCTTCACGACCATTTGAAAGGTGCACACGGCCCCACCGGTCCCGTTGCCATCGACCCCGACCCCGCCGAACTTGTTCTGCAGTGCAGACACGCGCTGTTCAAAGGTGACGATGGACGCGGCAGTCCCCGGATCTCCCTCTCCAAAGGGATAGCAAGACGCCCCCGCGTCGCGGAGCTGGGCGAGGGCGGCAGCGGCGTCGCCTCCGGCCTGGAGCCGTCGCGAGGCTTCAATCTTGGCGGCCGACGCTGCCAGGGGGGCAAGGAGCTTGCCCTCGACCGCCTGCTGCTGCTGGTGCCATCGCGTCGACAGCACGTGGTTCTTGGCTTGTGCGGGGGGAGTGGGGAGGACGGCGGTCGACAGCAACGCGAGGGCCGCGGCGAGAAGGGCCCTGCGGGGGAGGGTCGTGGGGTCGACAGCGCGGCCTCGTCGGCGCTGACCGTGGAAGCGCCGGGAGGCATCGCGGAACCACGGTTTCGTGCGGTAATCTCGAAGGATCTGTCTCGCCTTCTGGAGCCTCCCGAAGTGTGAGTATCGGCGTGAGAGCGCCGCGGCGGGAGGGCCGTGGTCGCGACCCGTCCAGCACGGGCGCGACGCCCCTCCGGGGCCCCAAGGGGCCGCGACGCGTGGACGCAGCCGCTGAGGGCCATCGTACTGTCCCTCAAACACGGGAGGACTTTAGGCGGGCGGCTGAAAGCATTAAAAGCCTCGGAGACTCTTCAGATCTCGAGCACCGGCCCGCGCCCGACCGGGAGCCAACTCCGCCGCCGCCGCCGCCGCCCTCTATCTCTACCCCTCCCAGTCGAGCCCCGCGCCGTAGACCCACCCCTCCGCGGCGCGGCGCAGCATCAGCCCCCAAAGTCCGCCCGCGGGCTTGGCCCGGCGCCGCCCGTCGGCCGGTGGGCTCGCGGGCCGGCCCAGCCCCGCCGCGAGGGCCCCGCTGCCCAGCGCCGTGTAGGCCCCCAGCGCCGCGAAGTGCCCCGTCCAGGCGGCCACCGCCGTCGGGCCGAGGTTCGCCAAGATGGGTCCGACGTGGAGGGGGTCGGCCGCCACCTGCCGCGCCAGCACGGAGGCGAGGTCCCCGAACCGAAGAACGTCCTGCAGAAAGGGCCGCAGTGGCGCCCCGTCGGTCGGGTCGGCGGCCGCGCGGGCGCGCGCGGATGCGCCCGAGGGGTCCCCCGCGACGTCTCTGGCGCCGCCGCCCATGGCCGCGAAGGCCCCGCCCAGAAGGCGGTTGACAAAGGAGGGCGAGGCCCCTCCCCCTCCCCCCGCCCGTCCTCCGCCGGCGCTCATGGCGCGCTGGAACAGCCAGGCGGCGCTCAGCCCCGGGCTGTAAGGGTTGATCGCGGCGAGCGCGGATCGCGACAGCCCCCCCTCGTCTTCGAGGAGCACGGCCTCCTCGACGGCGTTGGCGATCCGTTGGGCGTGCCGGCCGAGGGCCCCGAAGCCGCCGAAGGAGAGGGGGGACTGCTGCCCCCCAGCATCGCCCGCGTGGAGGATGCGGTCGAACCGCGATGCCAGCGGGGCGTCCCGGTAGGCGGGGAAGGCGCCGAAGAGGGCCCGGCGCCACGTCAGCGACGCATCCACGTCGTCGAGGCCCTGATAGGGGCCCAGATGATCCAGGTACGCGGAGAAGAGGCGGGTCAGGGTGAGCGAGGGGGGAGGGGCTCCGTCACCGTCCAGCCTGGCGTAAACAAAGGCGTAGGTGGTGCGGTCGTCGGGCCCCGTGGCCGAGGGAAAGGCCTCCCAAAAGAGCTGCGCGGAGAGAGAGTCGGGGTCGACGTCGAGGTCCGAGTCGGTGGCGAGGACGTCGCCGTTGTCGAGGAGACTCGGGGCGAGGCGAGACGCGCCGTAGCCCGAAGCGACGGTGCCGACAACGAGGCAGGCGCCGTCGGGCCGGGCGCCGTCGCGGGCCTGGGCGGCGAGCGGGGACGCGTTCCCGAGGCAGTCGACCACGAGGCGGGCCGTCAAGGTCGCCGGCGCCGCGTCGCGCCCGTCGGTCGGGGCGCCCGAGGGCTCGAGCGAGAGCCGAGCCCCGTCGGGGCAGACGTCGACGCCCGTCAGCGTGGCGCCAGCCAGGACGCGGCACCCCGGCGCCGCCCCGACCCGTGCCGCCGCCGCAGCGACGAGGGCGTCCGGCGCCACGCCCAGGTCGAGCACGCCCCGCGCCCACGCCTCGACGTCGGGCCCTCCCGCTCCTCTCCCCCCCGCCAGCCGCTCCGCCGCGCCGTGCACGGCGACGCGGGTGGGGCCAAAGGAGGACCGGCGCGCGGCGTCGGCGTCGGCCCGCGACACGGCCCCGGCCGCCACGAGGCAGTCAAGCTCCCCCTGCGACACGTTCCACTCCTGCGCCCTGCCTCGCAGGGGGCCGCGCTCGACGACGGCCACCGTGAGGCCGCGCGCGGCCAGGGCGGACGCGAGGAATACACCCAGCGTGCCGCCGCAGACGGCGACGTCAACGTCGACAGGGGCGGCTAGGGGGGTTGGCGACGTGGAGACGAGCCGCGGCACGGGGGCGGTGTCGCCCCGGGCGAGGGCGAGCCACCGCGCCTCGGCGGCCTCGAGGGCCGCGCGGGTCGTCGCACCGCCAGCGCCCCCGGCCTAAGGGGGGTGAAGGGCAGGGGGAGGGTTGGGGCAGTTGGGGTGGAGGGGGCGGAACAGGGTGGGAAGCGCCGCGGGCTTGGCTCAATCACGCCCTCGGACGGCGGCGGTGGCGATGTCAACGGGGGGGGCAGGGTTGTCGCCGCACGTCTCCCTCCCTCCGTCTGCCGCCGTGGCGCGACATGTCGACTCGCCTGAGCGGTGCCTCCGTCGGGTCCGCGTTGATCAATGACCGCGAACACGTCGTCCAGCGTCGCCCAGGGATGCGGGGGGCGGCGCCGCCGGTGCGTGGGGCGCAGCGCGAGCGACGGCCGACGCAAGGCCTTCCCCGCGCTGCCGGCGTCGGCCGAGGACACGGCCGATGTCGACGCGACCGAGGGCCGCAGAGCGGTGGACTGGCGGATAGAGAAGGACATGGATCCCGCCGTCCCACCAGTGTCCGCGAGCGCAGCTTATGGATGTGCCTGTTGCTTGGAGGGAGGAAATGGGGAGATCGTCGAGTTGCTGCTGCCCAAACCCACATTCTCGCGCGTCCTGTCCCACTTTACCGATGGGAAACGCGTGCGCCTCACCCTCAGTAACAAGCGAGTTCCGTAAAGTCGTCGACATTGCGAAAATTAGCGTGAAAGAGCAACGACGCAAGGGCTCGTCGGTACATACGCTCCTCTGCGGCTCGCCCTCGTCGTGACAGGTGTTGTTTAACATAGATCCCTGGAATTTGC
>Ga0181574_10006013_pt1 | contig 10261 bp, 6 predicted proteins | sample 101ome_24_FD_145600 | JGI IMG/M metagenome (GOLD analysis project Ga0181574, IMG submission 145600) | Coastal salt marsh microbial communities from the Groves Creek Marsh, Skidaway Island, Georgia - 101410AT metaG (spades assembly) | ecosystem: Environmental > Aquatic > Marine > Intertidal zone... | reverse complement strand
TTCGTGCGCGCCGTGATTGGCGGCGTCGCGGAAAGAATCACCGCTCGGTTCATCAACTCCCTCTTGCGCAGTAGCGGCGGAACTGCTGCTGCCGCTGATGCCGCCGCCGGCCCACGATAGACACAGAGAAGAACCAGAAAAATGTTCATTCTATTTTAATTGTTTTAATATAAAACGTTTTTTATAATTACACAGCTGCTGCGAAGAAAAGAATGTACAATGTTAAAAGAGCTAATGGTGGTTACGCACGTGGCGTTTCAAATTACTAGATTGAGTAAATCTCTTCTCGCAAACATCGCATTCATACGGTTTCTCTCCAGTGTGAATACGCATGTGGATTTGCAAAAGATCAGTTCTCGTAAATCTCTTCTGGCAAACATCACATTCATACCGTTTCTCTCGAGTGTGAATACGCATGTGGTATTGCAAACTACTAGATTGAATAAAACGCTTCTCGCAAACGTCGCATTCGTACGGCTTCTCTCCAGTGTGAGTGCGCATGTGGTATTGCAAAAGATCAGTTCTCGTAAATCTCTTCTCACACACATGACATTCGTACGATTTCTCTCCAGTGTGAGTGCGCATGTGGTTTTGCAAATGACTAGATGTCCTAAATCTCTTCTGGCAAACATCACATTCATACGGCTTCTCTCCAGTGTGAATACGCATGTGGCTTTGCAAACTACCAGATTGAATAAAACGCTTCTCGCAAACGTCGCATTCATACGGTTTCTCTCCAGTGTGAATACGCATGTGGATTTGCAAATGACTAGATTTCCTAAATCTCTTCTGGCAAACATCACATTCATACGGTTTCTCTCCAGTGTGAATACGCATGTGCTTTTGCAAAAGATCAGTTCTCCTAAATCTCTTCTCACACACATCGCACTCGTACGGCTTCTCTCCAGTGTGAATACGCATGTGGCTTTGCAAACTACCAGATTGAATAAAACGCTTCTCGCAAACATCACATTCGTACGATTTCTCTCCAGTGTGGATGCGCATGTGGTCTTGCAAATTACTAGATTGAATGAAACGCTTCTCGCAAACATCGCACTCGTACGGCTTCTCTCCAGTGTGGATGCGCATGTGGTTTTTCAAATCACTAGATTTAATAAAACGCTTCTCGCAAACGTCGCATTCATACGGTTTCTCTCCAGTGTGAGTGCGCATGTGAGTTTGCAAATGAATAGATTGACTGAAACTCTTCTCGCAAACGTCGCATTCATACGGTTTCTCTCCAGTGTGAGTGCGCATGTGGATTTGCAAACTACTAGATTTAATAAAACGCTTCTCGCAAACGTCGCATTCATACGGTTTCTCTCCAGTGTGAGTGCGCATGTGGTCTTGCAAATTACTAGATTGAATGAAACGCTTCTCGCAAACGTCGCATTCGTACGGTTTCTCTCCAGTGTGAGTGCGCATGTGGTATTGCAAACCACCAGTTGTCGTAAATCTCTTCTGGCAAACATCACATTCGTACGGCTTCTCTCCCGTGTGAGTACGCATGTGAGTTTGCAAACTACTAGATTGACTGAAACGCTTCTCGCAAACACCACATTCGTTCGTCCTCTTCCTCTTCGTTGTTCCTGTCGTAAAAGCAGCGCTCTCTTCGTTTCGTATCTTTTGATTTTCTTTCGTTTCTTCGTTAGGTATTTTCACGCACAACACCAACTTTTCTTCTTCTTCTTCTTCTTCTCTCCTCTCTCTGCTACTACTCACCACGATCGTCTTCGCGTTGACCGCCCTTTGCGGATTCGCGCTCTTTCGTCGCATCGCGAATGATAACGATTTTTATTTTGCCGCGTGAATAAGTGCGTATACGTATGTGAATATCCGAAGAAATGGAGAACTTTTTTCCCCAACATCGTATCTAAAAGTCGTTAACCCAACGCCGCAACGCACCTCTTCACTTCGCGCACATCGCGCACGACGCACCCAACAATAATAACAACAACAACAACAACAACGATGCCCTCTTCCTCCTCTTCAAAACTCGCGCAACTCATCGAGTCCATCAAATCCTCCGACGTCGCGCGGACGCAAACTTTGTGCAACGAAATCTCCCCGTTCGATGTCAACTCCGGCGTGGAGTGCGACGGCGACGGGGAGGAGGATTTCCCTCTGCAAGTCGCTCTGGGTGCGCATTTTTTCTCGTTCCATCTCTCTCTCTCTCTCTGCCGTTCGCGATCGCGATCGCTTTTCGCCGGCTCTGCGTCCTCCAGAGCGCTCTTCTTCCGCCTCCGATTTCTTTTATGAAACTCACACCTAAAATACGATAACACCAACGAATACAGACGCGCACCTGGCAAAAAAATCCAACGACTCGTTCGCGTGCTTCGCCGCGGTTTGCGGTCACACGCACTTAAACCCGGACAAAGACGTCTGGAAAGACGGGAAAACCGCGCTGCAACGCGCCGCGGAAAATTTAGACGCGCACGCGTGCTTCGCGCTGTTGGAGCGCAAAGCGAGCGTCTCGGCGAAAAACCACCGAGACGGGAATAAAACCGCCGTCGAGTACGCCGAACGCGCCGCGCCGATTGCGAAAACAAACGAGGCGCTCGAAAACAAAGAGCGCGTGGTGAAGCTGCTCCGGGCGGAGAGAGACGGCACCGAAGAAGGGTTGGAGAGGTTTAAGAAGAAGCTAAATCTGTAAAATTTTTGTAGTAGAACTAGTATAGCGGCTAAAATCTATTTACCAACGGCTACGTACGCATCCATGATCCGTTTCAAAGTTCGATCGGATCTGTGGTAACACGCGATGTTGGACCAAATTTTAAATTTACCGTACGATTCGTGCCAGCAGTTTGTCACTTGGATGAGTTTACCGCTGTTTGTGCTCCAAAAGCACTCGTACTCCATCGCGTCTAACATATCTATCGAATCCTTTAAATCGAAAGTCTTCCACTTACCCACTCCGTGATTTTCAAACTGGACGTAGGACGGCTTCAAAGACAGCAAAGTCATGGATGCTCCGATTAATACGGCTGCGTCGTTACCTTCCGTGTCGATTTTCAAAACATCGAGACGAGTGATACTTTCTTTCCGCACGAATCCGTCCACCGTTATCACCGGAGTCTGGTGAAATTCGGAATACCTTTCCGTTTTCAAATTTGGATTCGCCGTCATGCCGATTCCAATATTCTCCTGGCCGGCGGTTATCTTCGGAAACTTGACTGTATTTGGCCATGAACTCGATGACACCGCGTTGTAGTGCACTGTCAGTCCGATGTCGGCCAATTTCATTTCTTCCGCAGCGGCGTGAACTCTCTCGAATGTTTCGTAGCTCGCTTCTATGCAATAGTGTCTGTATTTAATGCCTTTACTACTTCCGCGGTCATCACCCGACGACGACGACGATCCTCGCACCGCTTCGTCCCATTTCTTCTTCTCCCACGAGCACGAAAATTCCGGAAAACTGGTCAGCTTTTGAAACCGCGCGACGCTCGCTCTCGGCTCTTTCGTGAACCTTCGCAACTGAAGAATAGCGTCCGTTCCTTTGTTGCACCCGACTTCAATCGCGGCAAAAGAGCCAACTTCGCTACCAATAATACTCCGCGTCCACTCGTCGTACCATTTTTCATCCGGACACGTCGTCGGCTCCTTCCGAAACAGCTTCGCGTTTCTTTCGATCCGGCTCGCGTCGCACTTCGGGTACACTTCGCTTCTCACAGGGAAAGGCACAGAAGAGGACAAAGAAGACAAAGCGTCCGCGCTTCTCCTTTCCTCCTCTTCTCCTCCTCTTCCTTTCGCTAAAAAAAAAGAAGCGTCGTCCCTCTCTTCCTCCCGAGGATGATTTTGATGATGATTATCACGTTGTTCTTCTTGTTCTCGTTGCTGTCGACGCGCCGCTTTCAACGACAGCAAACGCGCGTTGAGCGAGAGCGAGAGGAAGAGAAGAACGAGAAGAGAGAGATTGGTGCTTTTAACCCCCACTCCTCGAAGACGCATTTCTTTTGTCCTCCGTAAACAACAACAACCGTCGTCGTCGTCGTCTCTCCTTTTCGCGACGATCGACGATCGCAGACGTCGGATGCGTCGGGGGCAGCGACGAGTTGCGAGACTTGAATTGGAATTGGAAAATTGGAAAAACGTGCACCAGATATTGTGTCGCGTCGCGGGAGAAAAAAAGCGCGCACATCTCAACGCGCATCAATCAATCATGCGCCGACACCACCGAGACCTTTTTTCGCGTCGTCTCGCCGTCCTCCTCTCGAGGAGCGAGAAGAGAGTAGGACGCGTTGGAGAGGTTTCTTCTTCGGTTTCTTCTTCTTCTTCGCGTTCCGGGATTCGCACTTTTTTACCGCGCGGAGAAGAAGGAGAAGAAGAAGAAGAGAGAAACGACGCGAGGAGAGGGACGAGAACATCTTCTTCTTTTACGTTTTCAGGCGGCGGCATTCGCGGAAGCAGCAACGACGTTCGGGGGGGTCTTCGCGGTTGGTTCTCGTCTCCTCCTCCTCCTCTGGCGTTCAACGCCTCGTTCTTCGCGAGAGGCAAACACGGCAAGAATAAGAACAAGAATAAAGGCGGAAAGAAAGGTAGCAATAGCAGTAGCAGCAGTAGCAGCGACGAGGACGACGACGAGGACGAGACCGGCGATGACGACGACGAGGAGGAGGAAGGCGCGGACGCGACGCCGTTTACGGCGGCGTCCGTCGAGCGCGAAACGGCGCGAGCGGTGGAAAACTTGAAACTCGAACTCGGGAAACTCCGAACGTCTCGCGCGTCCACCGGTGTCGTGGAGAATATCATGATTGACAATATTTACGACAGTTCCGGGCCTCCGGTGCCGCTGAAATCGCTGGGCGCGATTACCGTTCGAGACGCGAAGACGATCTCCGTCGCTTTGTACGACAACTCGGAACCGAACAAAAACGCCGTGGAAAATGCCATCGTGAACGAAAAACACTTAAAATTCGGCGCGAAGAAAGACGAATCCGGCGTCATAGTCACGCTCCCAGAGATGGACTCCAACGCTCGCAAAGAAGTCGTCAAAATGGCGCAAGAACTCGGCGAGAGATCGAAAATTAGCGTCCGCCGCGCTCGCAAAAAAGCCATCGACACGGTGAAAAAGCAAACCACCTCGCTCAAACTCTTCGGCGAAGACGAGAAGAAACGTTTCGAGAAATCCATCCAAAAAGTTCACGACGACGCGATCAAAGAAATCGATCGGTTGGAGAAGCAGAAGAAAGAGCAGATTGAGAGCGGGGCGTGACCCGCGCGCGACGATGTTCGCGGGAAGAATTTTTTGCGATTCTGCGCTCATCATTTGAAAGACCGCACGCGCACTCGCGCAAACGAGAGAAACCGCACGACTGCGATGCGTGCGAGAAGAGATTCACGACTTCTCTGGTAATTTGACAAGAAGTCACGCGCGCGTAATCATCGTTATTAGAGTTCTTCTTCCGTTTAGCGGGGCCGTTGTGATTGTACTCCACGCATAAAATTTTTCCCCATGATTTCGTATTACGAAAATTTTCAAAAATCCCAAAAAAATTCAAAAAAAGAGGAACGCGTGTGCTCACAAATTTCCCCACGCGCGTTGCTTTTATTACTACGAAAACGCCTTCTTTACGGGCGTTGCCGGCGAGCGAGAGAGAGAGAAGAAGAAGAGATTTACACGTTTTGATCGGACGGCTTCCTCCTTCTCTTTGGGGAGAGTTCTCCATGTCCTCCTTTTCGCGCGGCTGGTGTTGTTCTTGCCAACGACTCTCATCGTCGTCGTCGTCGTCGTCCGCGTTCGCGCCAAACTCTTCTCGCAAAAGCCGGCGTGGGGTCCCTTCCGCGGCGCGTCGAAGGAGCGTTCCGTTCTCGATTTCTTCCTACGATGCAGAAGATAACGACGACGATGGAGGATATTCCTACCGGGACGTGGAGTTGAACGTGCACTTGCTCTCGCCGGATCGGTATCGGTACGATGCGAATTACACGACTACTCGTCAGAACAGGAGGGTGATTATCCAAGAGCAGGAGCAAACGATCGTCCCGGTGCACGCGAAACCGCCTCTGGCATTTTTGTTGGGCGTGATGTGTGCGATGCCGATCGCGCTGTGGGAAACGAAGCGAAGGGTGAGGCTAGATGCGAGGATTTACGGAGGTTTAGATTCCTCTTCTTCTACTTCGTCGTCGTTACCGCCGAGCGGCGGTAGCTACGGCAGAGAGTCTTCTTCTTCTTCTTCTTCGTCGTCGTCGTCGTCGTCGTCGTCGGAGACTTCGAGGGGCCCGCAGCCGCCCAAGGCGACGCCTTCTTCTTCGACGCCTTCTTCTTCACCATCATCGGGACCAGGGAAACGTGCTCTGAAAGCGTCGACGATGGCTGCATTAGCGCGCGTGAATCCAGAAATGTATTTGCCCACGCCAAAGGAGAGGAGTTACGGGCATCAATCGTCCGCGATGAATGGAAACCCGGCGAGCGGAGAAGGGATGTCGATGGAAAGAAAAGGCGCGCGTGAGAGTAAGGTGACGTTTTCGAGAATTGTGGATGGTGCGCGGTCGGTGATTGCGTCCGCGGCGACGTCGACGATGGACATGGCGGTTTCCACCATGCCGATCGTGCTTATAGAGGAAGATGAAAATTTTGGCAGCGGCGATGAAGATTTAGAAATCATGCGCTTACGAGATACTAACGATAGCAACAGCATTAGCAGCAGCAGCAGCGGCACTAGCAGAACACTCATTGCCGTGAGGTGGAGTCCACCAGAGCACGACCCGTCTGCGACTATTCTAGTCGGCGGAAATGTACAACAACTTGGCAGTTGGACGCCGGAGAACTGCGCCCCTATGAAAAGTATAGGCGGGAACAAGTGGATCGCGGATATTGGTCACATCGCCGCGGCGACTGAAATTGAGTTTAAATTCGTCATCGAAAGCGAGAATTTCGGACGTCGCGCGGAAACTGGCGAGGTGAGAAAATTTAACGTTCCAGTATTGCGCGGAGGAGAGACGCGATACACACACGTCGCGCGGCAAGCGCCGAGATGGTCCCCGTAGTTGTTTTACGAATAAATATAATAAATTTACAAGATGCTACAAAATACCATATTACCGCGCGATTCTAATTGCGACCTTGCCTTTTTGGATACCTTCCTCTCGTTTTAGGTTGCGTGCTTTTCCTTCTCGACGCTTTGCTGTCAGCAACGCTTTGTTCGTGCAACGATAGATTCATAAGCTCTTCGTAACCTAAACGTTTGTTCACCCCTCCAGTGGTGATGTAGTCACATTCGCCCGATTTTACACTACATTCCATGCCGATGAAGACGGAACATTTGTCGCGATCTTCGTTTCTACCGCTACTTTTATTATTGCTGCTACCACTGGTCGTGGTGAGTGTGCCACCTGGTTCCAACACGTTGTTCTCTGGAGGAATATACGGCGCCACGACGACATTCCCGGCACCCGCCATCGGTACGTTCTCAAACATACCAGACGCGGTGTTGTTGTATAATCCATTAGGAAAGCGAGCGAAACACCCTACTTTTATTGGCACTCCTTTTCCGTTGAACGGCATGAGAATTGACGCGCACGATCCGAAGCTCCCTACGTCGCGTACCTTGGATACGGTTATCGTCGAGAGTTCTCCTTCTACTCCTTCTCCTTCCTCTTCCGCGATCTCGCTCTCACTGTCGAGGACCGAGCGAGCGTTGATTGAAGCAGAGATTAAGTCTTCGCGCCATGCCGGTACAGCTAACGTTCCTCGTCGCATTCTTGGACCTAGGAACTTGCGAATGTCATACACGCACACGCCTTCGTACCCACTCTCCGAATGGAAGATCAATCGTTCGTCTTCCAAATGTAAACATGTTTTCTGCTCCGAGACGTACTCGTTCACGATTGTTGTGTTACTTCCTCGACCCTCGTCGTACCATGGCGGCGCAAACGTTGCAATAGGAAGGTTTGATTGCGATTTAGATCGTCGGTCGACTAAAACAACCAATCCTCCCGAAAGTGCTGCAGTGACAACCGGTCCTCTCGCAGCGATTGCTTTTATTTTTCTCATATAGTCTTCCCCAACCCCGTAATCGTTCAACATCGTCTCTTTCACTTCGTTCCGATTGAAATCGATACCGCGAACTCCCAAAGTTGTCCCAAACCAAATGACTGAGTCCCAAACTGCTTCTTTACTAATGCATGTCGCGCCAAGAATTTCACCTTCGCCTTCAAACGGGACGTACCATCGCGAGTTTGCGTCTCGCTCTTTCGCTGTGCGTAAATCCATGATTACGTTTTCAGCCAAATCGGACGACGAGTACGCGCTCGCATCTCTGGCCAGATCGTGAATCTTCGCCGCGCAACTCTTTTCGCAACAGGCGACGATTGAATCTGCGTGTAAAGCGAGTAACGACGAATTTGCGTCTCGTTTAGTAACCATCGGTCTGTGAATTGACGGCGAGCCGTCCAATGAAGACCACGAACGCACCCGACCGGAATTCTCAGAAACAGCGACAAAGTTATCGGTCAAACACATGTCTCTAATGTTGCTATCTTTTGCCTCTAGCGTTTGGATCCTACCGCCAGCGACGTTATATTTTGCGTCGCCTAGACCGTTGTACCAAAATTTCACAGAGGATGAGTTATAACTCACCACGGTTTGTTGGTCGCAAATTAATCCTCGAACAAAGGAGGGACCGACGTTTGCGTACAACGGTTCGACCGTTTTGCGATGCCAATTTTTTTCGCTTTCACCGTTCCAAGAAACCCACGGTTCCGTGGCGAGATAAGAGTCTCGCACCGTTCGCCACACGTTTGAATTTGGATTCCTGTTGCTTCTGCGTGAGGATTTAGTCGGAGCAGAAGAGGAAGTTTCCTCCGCGGCTATTAAAGCCTCCGACGAGCGGTAGAATAGCTTTTCGAACAACGCGTTTCGAGTCTCTTCAGCTCGGGCAATGTTGTACAACATTTTACACGCGCTTCCTAGCAAAACGGTTTCGCGAGGAGAGAGCTTTGCAAACACGAGACGCCAAATATCTTGTGGGAACACGTCGTGCGGCGAGACATTTTCTTCTTCTTCTTTTTTGTTGTTATTGTTGTTCTTCTTGACGACGCGAAGACGATTCTTCTTTTCTGCACTTCTCTCTTTCTCGTTTGCACCGTCGTCGCATTCCTCGCCATCGCACGCGCCATCTTCGAGGTTCGCATCAAACATTCCCAAGTCGTCAATGTTATCGTCGTTATTATTGTTTTCGTTTTCAGTTTTAGCGGCAGCGATCGCCGCCGCGTCAAAGTTCACGTCCCAAAGCACCTCCACTCCACCTTCACCTCCGCTGTTATTCCTCTCGACTCTTCTGACGGCGTGATACGGCGGGTTTGTAGCCTCCAAAAATTCAGACAATTGCACCGTCTTTGTCGACTTCTTTCCGATTTCGCACGACACAAACACACGATCCATCGAACTCTTATCCAAGGTTTCAAATTCCAGTTTACCGAACAACCGTCTCAGCTGTTTCCGATTTTGTTTATACTTTGTCGGCGAGAGCAAGTTATGAGGTCGACTTTCATCGAACGAAGACGACGCGAGTCTATCGAACGGCGTCGCGACATCTTTATCGCTTTCGTAGCTGCTTTTAAAACCCGGCAAAGGAGAACCCGCCGTCGTCGAGTGGCGGTTGATGTTCCGAGGCGACGCCGAGCTCGGCGAGAAGAACAACCCCCCCACGTTCGTACTATTCACCGGAACACTACTCGCGTTGTTCGTCGCGGGTATCGGTATCGTCGCGGTAGAAATCGTCGTCTCCTCGCCGCCGCCGTTCGCGCTCGCGTGTCTCCTCTCTCTCCTCTGTTCTCTCTCCAACATTTGCCGCTTCTTCAACTCTTTCGCTCGCTTCTTCAGCTCTTTCCCGCTCATGCCGTGCCGGTACGTGTACCTTATCGCTTCCGCGCTGCAGCTGTTGTTACCCCTCGTCGTCGTCGTCGTCGTCGCTGCCCCGTCCTCGTCCTCGTCGCTGCTGTAAAGCTCGCGCATGACGACGACCAACCCTCTCAACTAACTTTTTTTTCCCGAAGAGAGAGAACGGTTAGGTATTGAGAAAGAGAGAGAGAGAGCGCTTCTTTTATCTCTCTCGCTCTCAGCAAATGCGCGCTCTCAAAGAAATCCAGATAACTAACGAAACCAGACGCGAGAGTCAGAAGTATGAGAGGAACTCGGTGATGTTTGAAGAGAGAGAGGGAAGGAGAAGGAGAGAAGTGTGGAGATTTAAATTTTGAATATTCTCTTTTGTTGATGGGCTGATGCTAAAATTTCGAAGAGCGCTTTTATTCAATTTTG
>Ga0181574_10006011_pt1 | contig 10264 bp, 10 predicted proteins | sample 101ome_24_FD_145600 | JGI IMG/M metagenome (GOLD analysis project Ga0181574, IMG submission 145600) | Coastal salt marsh microbial communities from the Groves Creek Marsh, Skidaway Island, Georgia - 101410AT metaG (spades assembly) | ecosystem: Environmental > Aquatic > Marine > Intertidal zone... | reverse complement strand
ATATCGTTTTTATGACAACGAGAGCAAGTTTCAAAAGCTATTTGAGAGTTGGTGGAGTAGTTTAATTCTCCCTATATCAATAATACTTGTTTTCATATCTCTGAACATTTTCTTTAAACGCAAAATATTGGTCTTTAATAAGTCACTATATAATACTCGTTTAATAAAATTGAATCTGTCTAAAGATGAAAGTTTGCTTCTAGAATTGTTTATGAAAGATCAAAACTTTACAGCTGAGAATAGTAAGATTTTAAAATTATTTGATAACAGGGATTTAGATTCAGCTACAATAGCGAGGAGAAAAAATGAAGTCTTGAATCAGTTAGATATTAAACTTCAAACATTTTCCAACAGGAGTAAAACGTTAATATCTTATAAGAAATCTGGGGAGGATAGAAGGAACAGGGTTTACAAGCTAGATCGGTCTGTCTTTATTATTTTGTAATAAAATTGATTGTAATTAATTACAATAATCGCTCGTTTCAAGACTTTCTTTCGAATATTGGTGTATTGGAAAGAAATCATGAAAGGATTTTTTCAACTAAGTGATTTATTTAAGAGATATATCTTGGAAGATTCAATGGATTCTTCAAAGAGTGAACACTCTGTGCCTGGGTTACTAATAATTCATGGAAATATTGGAGGTAAGTTCAACACTGATTCCATTTTCTTACCAGATAGATTTAGTAAGATACCAACATCTAAGTCAATTTTAGATGTTGATTTTACAGTAAACGAATCGGGTATGTACGATTTAGATACGCCCAATGTACTCACTGAAAAATTATTAAAACAATGCCTTTCTCCTGTTCCTTTTCAGATCAATGAAAGAGAAAATGACTTAGAGGTATTATTTAATAAGAGACACTTCCATGCAAATCTTTGGAAAAGCAAAAATTATATAACCATCGTTTGTCCGCATCATCCTCTATTCCAAAAGAATAGGTTCTCCATGTTCTATAAGTATTTCATTTTTGATATTTCATTCATCGACGAAGCTGATAATTTAATCCTTTTAGATGATCTTGACCGATCTGATTTATGGATTAGCAATGGATATCGAATTCGACTAGAGCTGATAAAACAAACAGAAGGTGAGCTGGTTATTGAAAATTCGAAGAATGTTCTTCAGAGTTTACTTCGGAGAAATAGTTATTATATCGACCGGGAAGAAATGGAAGAGGAGTGGAACAAAAGAATCTTACATCAAATAGTTGATGAAATTAAATGATTTTCATATCAGAAAACGAGTCTATTTTACTCAATTAGTCAACTAGAAGAGTTTAAGCAATCTGAGCACAAAGAGGTCTACTACTTCAACCAAGATTAAAATGATGATGATCCATTCTAGCTTGCTGCTCTCTTTATGATCCATGATGTTTTTGAAAAGCTCGAGGTCTTCTTTTATAATAGCAGTTCGTTCATAGATGTACCGATATCGATCTTTAAGGTCAAAGGTCTGCTTTAGGGATACGTTCAATTTATTCAATGATTCATTTTCCCAAGTAATATCTGGAGAGTCGAAGATGTATAGATTTTCAGAAATCTGGTTTTTTACGTTTAATACACGTCCAATGAATTTCTTGAGTTTTTTCCCTGAGATCTTTAGTCTTCCTTCAAGCTCGAGAGCTTTGGTATAAACGTTTGTTTCTTCAAGAAGATGATCGGTAATTTCAAGATATTTATCTAGGGCTACAGAATGCGAGGTGTTTAGCATAACCAATCTGATGGCTTCGATGTCAAATTCACTCAAGATGACCTTGTCAAACGTTACTTCTGTCTGACCTTTAGCAATTTCAACTTTAATAGTCTCGCTAAGTTCCTGTTCTTGCCACGATCCTAGGTCGGGGTTGAGCGCTTGAATCGTTTGGTTGATTTCAGAATGGTTGCAATTAAAAAAAGCGACTACCCCGTATTGAAATACATATACAAATTGTTCTTTTCCGAGTTTAAGAAATAACTCATCAGAGTCTGAGTAGAGTACCTCTAAGTCTAATTTTAAACGACATTGTCTAATGTTTAGGCTGTTCTTAATTTGAAGCGCGACTACAGAATACATGTTTATCGAATTAATGGATCAAAGATGAATGATATTTCTGAATCTTCATCTTAGGTTTTAAATTATCCTTAGAAAGAATACTAACCTCAATTTTGGTGCTTATTTCTGAAATCCAGGTAGTTCTTCAAAATGAGGCTTGTGTTAATTTTAGCATAAGCCTACAATACAGGGCTCAAATTTTATAACTTGACGCTAAATAGTTTGTTATGGCACAATATACTTTGTATGTGAATGGGGAGACTAAGACCGTTGAGGTTGATCCGTCAACACCCATGCTTTGGGTACTTCGTGATCACCTAGATCTTGTGGGTACTAAGTTCGGATGTGGTATCGCTCAATGCGGAGCTTGTACAATTCATCTTAATGGAACTGCAGTTAGATCTTGCCAGTTACCCGTATCTGCGGTGGGTAATGGTGAAGTAATCACTATAGAAGGTCTTTCAGAGAATGGTGATCATCCGGTTCAATTGGCTTGGATTAAACAAGATGTGCCTCAATGTGGGTATTGCCAGGCAGGACAGATTATGACCGCTACAGCCCTTCTTAAACAAAATCCGAGCCCCACAGACGAAGAAATTGAGTCTGCAATGGCGGGTAATCTTTGCCGCTGTGGAACCTATGTGCGAATCAAAAAAGCGGTTAAGGATGCCGCAGCTAACTTTTAAACGCTGAGTCATGAGTACAAATAAGGTAAATCAAGGAAGACGATTTTTTATCAAAAGCTCATTGCTTGCCGGTGGAGGTATGATGTTAGCCTTTCCATGGTTAGAATCTTGCAATTTTAGTGCTGAACAAATCAAATCAATGCCTAAGGAATGGTTTGAGATCAATGGATATCTAAAAATTGGAGAGAATGGATTAATTACGATTATGTCTCCAAACCCAGAAATTGGTCAGAATGTCAAAACCTCAATGCCTATGCTCATCGCTGAGGAATTGAACTGTGATTGGAATGATGTGATTGTTGAGCAGGCGCCCCTTAACTCTAACAAGTTTTTTCACCAAATGGCAGGGGGGAGTACATCTATCAGTGCCGCATGGACACCGCTTCGAAAGGCAGGTGCTACAGCGCGTCAAATGTTAATTAACGCTGCAGCTAACACCCTAGAAGTTTCTGCAGATGAATTACGTGCTGATCTAGGATTCATCTATCATGATGCTTCAGGAAGAAAGCTGGGGTTTGGTGAAGTTGCTTCAGCCGCAGCACTATTAGAGGTGCCAGAAGACGTTGAACTTAAACCTATTGATGAGTTTAAGATTATTGGTACATCGAGAAAGAATGTAGATAGTAAGAAAATTGTAACCGGAGAATCACTTTTCGGTATTGATTATAAAGAAGACGGAATGCTTTATGCGGGTGTAATTCATCCACCGGCATTCGGAATGAAAATTAAATCCTTCGATGCTTCACGCGCTCTTGCTCTGCCAGGGATTGAAGCAGTTTTTCAATTTGAGAATTACCGAGAAGGACAGGCTAAAGGGGCTTTCGATATCAAGGCACACCAAACCCAGATTGCCGTAGTGGGTAGATCTACTTGGGAAGTTTTTCAAGCCAAGAAATTAGTTGATGTCACTTATGAAGAGGCTGGTGAAGTGGTAAATACCATGAGCTTCTTTGGTAGAACGATGGAGAATAAATGGCCAGCAGGTCTTGAAAGCACTTCTTCGCACAAAAAACAAATGGAGGAGGCCGAGAAGCGAGCAACTGTCGTTCGAACAGATGGTAACCCTGACAAACAATTTAAAGAGGCTGATGAGGTTCTTGAAAGAACGTATTATGCTCCATATCTAGCGCACAACACGTTAGAGCCGCTAAACTTTTTTGCTGAGGTTACCGATGAATCGGCTCGATTTGTAGGGCCGATCCAATTACCTGAATTTCTGGAGCCAGCACTCGCAGAGAGATTTGAACTACCCGTAGAAAAGGTGGATATCATGATGACTCGAATCGGCGGTGGTTTCGGACGAAAATTATACGGTCACTTCATGCTTGAAGCTGGGGTAATTTCTAAAACTGTGGGGAAACCTGTTAAATTAGTCTACACACGTGAGGATGATATGACTGCCGGTACATACCGACCAAGTTATCGAGTAACTTATCGCGCGGCAATTAAAGATGGCAAAGCAACCGCAATTCATATTATAGCTGGTGGAATTCCTGAAAGTCCATTGTCGGCGAATCGATTCCCTGCAGGATCATTTGATCACTACAAGGCAGAGACATGGACGATTGATTCTAATATTACCACTGGGGCATTCAGGGCGCCAAGGTCTAATTTCATGGCTAGTGCTGAACAAAGCTTCCTTGATGAACTTGCTGAGCAAATCAGCAGAGATCCGATAGAATATCGTCTAGAACTCCTTGAACGAGCGAAAAACAACCCGGTTGGTGAGCGTAATGATTACGATGCTGAGCGTTATGCAGGAGTATTGAAACTCGTTAAAGAAAAGTCTGGATGGGATAACCCTAAACCTGGTGTGCATCGAGGAGTAGCCGCCTATTTCTGCCATCAGTCTTATGTCGCAAACGTCGTTGATGTAGTGATGAAAAATGGTAGCCCTGTGGTTGAAAAAGTATATGCCGCAATTGACTGTGGTGTGGTAATTAACCCTGATGCTGCTGCTAACCTCGCTGAGGGTGGTAGTGTTGATGGTATCGGGCACGCTATGTATTCGCAAATCACTTTTACCGAAGGAAAGCCTGATCAGAATAATTTTGATGATTACCGATTAATTCGTCATAATGAAGTTCCTAAAGATGTAGAGGTTCATTTCGTTGAATCTAAGGTTGACCCAACAGGTATGGGAGAACCGCCATTTCCACCGGTAATGGGAGCATTGGCGAATGCACTATATAAAGCTCAAGGTAAACGATTATACAAACAGCCCTTCGCAGGATCTCAGGCTTAAACAATGATAGAAGTTCAAGAGGCACTTGATCTTATCGATCGATTCACCTCTCGATCAAAAAGTGTTAAACGACCAGTTAATGCTAGTTTAAATGGGTTAGTACTGGCTGAAGAAGTCTTTTCAACGGTCAACCTTCCTGAATTTAGACAGTCTTCAATGGATGGCTACGCGATAAATGGGGTCTCTGATAACTACCAAGTTATAGGTGAGGTGCCGGCGGGGAGCAGTGACACTTTTGAGATTGAACCAGGCGAAGCGGTTCGAATTTTTACCGGAGCGCGAGTTCCAGATTCTGCCGATCGCGTGGTCATGCAAGAACACGTTGAGATTTCTCCTGAGGGGATTACCATCACTAAGTTTCCGAATCATGGTGTAAATATCAGAGCTATAGGCAGTCAGATTCAACAAGGTCAGAAAATACTTGACCAAGGAGTGAAAATCACCCCAGCGATTATTGGGATGTTAATATCGATTGGTTGTGCTGAGGTAGCGGTTATAGACTCTCCAAAAGCTGTCGTGCTTGTAACAGGTGACGAGTTAGCAAAGTTGGGTTCTGAAAAGAAAGAAAGCCAGGTTTATGAGAGTAATGGGGCCGTGCTTCAGGCGGCTGTTCTAGAAGATTATTGCGATATTCTCTATTGTGCCTCTGTAAAAGATGATTATAAGGCCAGCGTAATTGCGATACATAAGGCGATTAGCGAGGCTGACCTTGTATTAATATCTGGAGGTATTTCGGTTGGAGATTATGATTTTATCGGAAGGGCGCTTAATGAATTAGGCGTAGTAAAACATTTTCATGGGGTACGACAAAAGCCTGGTAAACCTTTATTTTTCGGATCTTGTAATCAAACAGCGATTTTTGCTCTGCCCGGTAATCCAGCCTCAACCCTCACTTGTTACTACGTTTATGTAAGACGATGGCTACAACGTTATCATGGGATACAGCCTATTATCAAAAAAATGACCTTGGCAGCGGAAATTCATAATCGATTTGGAAGGGCCTTGTTTGTGAAGGCCAAAATTCATGAAGGTTGTGCAGTACCTATCGATGAATTTAACTCGGCAACCTTGCTTAGTTTTTCAAAATCGGAGCTATTGATTTATATGAGAGCTGATGTTAAAGTACTCAATGAAGGCGAACTCGTTGAAACATTCGAAATATGATAGAAGTAATCGGATTCTGGTGGCTTTTGGGACTTATCCCGATCGTTTCTTTCTTATATAGCAGTGTAGGTCATGGTGGCGCCAGTGGCTATTTAGCGCTGATGGCTTTATTTTCTTTTCCTATGGTGTTCATGAAACCAACGGCGCTATTACTGAATCTTTTTGTAGCAGGAATTGCATTTATTCAATTTTATCGGGGAGGCCATTTTAAGAAATCCCTATTCATCTCTTTCGCCTTAGGCTCTATTCCTTTTGCATATTTTGGGGGGACGATTAGTGTTGATCCCATTATTTACAAGAGGATTTTAGCTTTTTTGCTGATTTTTGCCGTGTTGAGGATGTTGGTTCGATTAAAGAACCACTCAGAATCGCCAAGGTCAATTCCGTTCTTTGCCGCAGTCGGTATTGGAGCAATTATTGGATTTTTTTCAGGGCTTATCGGAATCGGTGGTGGGATCATCCTTACTCCCGTTCTAGTGCTATTTCGTTGGGCTCAAGTAAAAGAAGCTGCGGCGGTATCCGCCCTTTTTATTTGGGTGAATTCTGCTTCAGGCCTCGTTGGTCAATTACAATCGGGTGCCATGCTGTCTCTTTTTATGATTCCGATGGTGGTCTTAGCACTTATCGGCGGATTTTTAGGCAGTTATTACGGAAGTTTAAAATGGAATTCAGTTAAATTGAATTATGTATTGGCTGGAGTTTTAGCGCTGGCCTCAATAAAAATGTTTTGGGTATGATCACCTATCAGATAAAATGCTTTGGAGTGCTTTCTGAAATCATTGGGGAGCAGATCACTATTGAGAGTAACAGCGAATGGTCGGTGGAGCAGCTGATAAAGTATCTTGAGAAGGATTATCAGAAACTCGAATCTATCCCTGTAAAGGTTGCGCAGAACGACAAATTACTTGATGAGTCAGCAATATTAATATCGGGAACAGTTTCGATGTTCCCTCCATTTTCAGGCGGATGATCAATCGTTATGACCGACATATAAAACTCGAATCTTTTGGTGAATCAGGACAGCAACTACTAAGAGAGTCAAAGGTTCTAGTCATTGGTGTAGGAGGCCTTGGCTGCGCCGCATTGCCTTATTTGGTTTCGTCAGGAGTTGGCACTATCGGTCTTATGGACGCCGATCGTGTCGACAAGACAAATCTTCAACGGCAAATACTATTCAGTGAAGAAGAGATCGGCTTATCTAAAGTCAACTGTGCCATCGATCGATTGTCTAAGTTGAATGCCGAAGTCAATCTCATTCCTTATGATTTTGATTTAATTCCAGAAAACGCAGAAGAGATTATTTCTCAGTATGATGTAGTTCTAGATTGTACTGACCGTTTTGATGCTCGTTACTTAATAAACGATGCCTGTACCCGTCAGAATAAACCCTGGGTTTTTGGAGCATTGTATAAGTTCGAAGGCCAGGTATCGGTCTTCAACTATAAGACAGGGCCAACCTATCGCTGCCTTTTTCCTTTTAATCCCAAGCAATCAATGCTTCTAAGCTGTTCTGATGTTGGAGTTTTTGCCCCAGCCGTTGGAGTTGTGGGAGTAACCCAAGCTAGTGAAGCAATTAAAGTGCTTTTAAATCTAGACCAGACTCTTTCAGGGTCATTGTGGTGTATTGATCTTTTGAAAATGAATACCCACACCATCGAGCACACTAAAAATCAAAAAGCGATTGATCAGATTAAAGTTTCGAGTCATTTGGGTGTTGAACCATCTGATTATGTAATTGACTTCAATACTGAGATTAACTATGAAAATTATCGATGGATTGATCTTAGAGAATTACACGAGACCCCTCAAATAAGTCATAAATTAGTAGACGCTCTACCGCTTTCGTCTATCGAAGATAAAAAGGTGAACTGGTCTCAGATGGGTAATGTTGTACTTTTTTGTGCTAGTGGTGCAAGAGCAAGAAAACTAGCTGAAGAGCTTCAACGATCAAATGTTTTCTTTACCCATTGGGGTGCAGAGGAGCTGTATAAAGAATTAATAAAGCACGGTGCATGAGTAAACCGATAAAATCTATTTTCATTGAAGGAGCTATAGATCCTTCTAAAATTTCCAAGTCTATTGCGGCCCATCAGTCGAAGACTGTTATTGGTGCTCATCAAATTTTTCTAGGCCAGGTAAGAGCAGATAAAGTAGGTGAAGAGGAAGTGAGTGCGATCGAGTATACTGCCGAAGAATCTTTAGCGAATAGTATTGCACATACCATAAAAGAAGAACTGTTTGATAAGTACGAGCTTACTTGCCTGCATATTTATCACAGTTTAGGTAAAGTTGCGGTGGGGGAAATATGTTTTTTTGTATTTGTATCGGCGCCTCATCGCCCAGCTGTTTTTAAGGCCCTCCCAGAACTGGTTGATGCATTGAAGGCGCAGCTTCCTGTTTTTGGAAAAGAGTGTTTTGAGAGTGGAAGTTATCAGTGGAAAGTGAATAAATAATGGTAGATATCACAGCGAAGAGTAATACACTGCGAATTGCAACGGCCGAGGCCCTCGTAGAAGTTAGTAGTTCTAAGACTATCGAAGCAATTCGAGAACAAAGAGTGCCCAAGGGGGATGTCTTTGAAATGAGCAGGGCAGCAGGGCTTCTTGGAGTAAAGAAGACACCCGAACTACTACCCGATTGCCATCCGATTCCTATAGAATATACTGGGTTTCAATTTGAGATTGTCGATCAAACCATTAAGATCAACTGTACCATAAAGACTATTTATAAAACTGGTGTCGAAGTTGAAGCCATGCATGGAGCAAGTATAGCGGCTCTTAATATGTATGATATGCTTAAGCCTGTCGATAAAGGGGTCAGTATCGGTTCGATCCGATTATTGAGTAAGAAGGGTGGAAAATCTGATTATGCTGCCCAAGTGTCTAACCGATCAGCTGCAATTATTGTTGCTTCTGATTCTATTTCGGCTGGCAAGGCAACGGATCAAACGGGGAAGATGATCGAACAATTTCTTTGTGAATTAGGCATGAATGTTTCTGAATTTTGTGTTATCCCTGATGAGCCTAATGATATTCGTCTTCAGATTGAAAATTATCTCGAAAGTAAGGTTGATCTCATTATTGTTACCGGGGGTACAGGAGTCAGTCCTCGTGATCAAACTCCTGAAGCGCTCTCGGTACTTATTGAAAAAAGACTACCAGGTGTAGAAGAGGCGATGCGTGCCTATGGTCAAAATCGTACACCAGTAGCCATGTTCTCAAGATCTATTGCAGGAATAAGCCAAAATTCGATTATTTTAGGAATTCCTGGTTCTAAAGGAGGTGCCATAGACTCTTTGAAGGCTGTTTTCCCATCATTAACCCATTTGTTTGATGTATTAAGTGGAACGCGTCACGGTAAATGAAACAACATCCTTCTATATTAACCGATGACTATGGTAGAAAACACAACTACCTCAGAATTTCACTGGTTGAAAAGTGTAACCTTCGATGTACTTACTGTATGCCTAGCGAAGGGGTTCAGCTGTCACCGCGTGAAGAATTAATGTCAGCATCAGAGGTTTACGAAATAGCAAATGTATTCGTAAGCCACGGTGTGGATAAAATTCGATTGACCGGCGGTGAGCCCTTACTTAGAAAAGATTTTGGAGAAATATTGGAGCAATTATCTTCATTGCCTGTTTCCTTAGCTATAACCACTAACGGTGTTCTACTTGATCGGTACATTGACACCCTTAAAAAGACAGGGGTTAATAAACTCAATATCTCTATCGATACCTTAAATCCAGAGCGATTTAAAGGCCTCACGCTCAGAGATCAATTTCATCGAGTGATGAAAAATATTGATTTGGCTATTAAAGAAGGATTCAATGTAAAACTGAATGTCGTGCTGATTAAAGGTCAGAACGAGGATGAGATTATTGATTTCATCGAACTTACTAAAGATACTTTTGTAAAAGTTCGATTTATTGAATTCATGCCTTTCAAAGGAAATCAGTGGGATCAATCAAAGACGATTTCGTTAGAAACTATTTTGAATAAAGTTTCTGAGCATTTCAATACTTCAGCACTAGAACGAATTCAAGATGAACCTAATGACACTGCTAAGAATTACAAGATTCGTGATTATCAAGGATCTTTTGCCGTGATTTCTACCGTTACGAATCCCTTC
>Ga0181574_10006003_pt1 | contig 10276 bp, 7 predicted proteins | sample 101ome_24_FD_145600 | JGI IMG/M metagenome (GOLD analysis project Ga0181574, IMG submission 145600) | Coastal salt marsh microbial communities from the Groves Creek Marsh, Skidaway Island, Georgia - 101410AT metaG (spades assembly) | ecosystem: Environmental > Aquatic > Marine > Intertidal zone... | reverse complement strand
AACCCTGCCCAAATTACAGGGTTTCGTAGTGATGCCTTCTCCACACCTCTCTACAGCTTCAGCGATACCGGCTACCACACGGCCATTGGTTTTGCGGCCGACTCCGGCTGGGAGTCGGGATTCTCTTTTGCTGCGGTGGCCGATCAAAAAACCTATGGCGTGCGTAGCGAAAGCTCGCAACTTCAACTCGGATTTCAGGGGCAAGGTTTTGGATTAGGAATGAAACTCGGCCTTCTTGAGGAGCACGGTAATCTTTTAGGCGGCGCATCAAATGGCGCGCTCAGCGTGGAACAGGCACAAACGATGTTCGGCGAAATACGCAGCAAAATTGCGCTCGGCCCAACGTGGTCCCTGGTGGGACAGTACACCCATGGCATCACCTGGACCAAAGATCGCGCCAATACACTGGTGAGCGACTTTTCAAACATCGAGAGCATGAGCTGGGGCGTCGGCCTGCTCGGCCAAGATCTGCTTAGCCGAGGGGACGCGTTTGGCCTCGCGTTCTCGCAACCGCTACGAACGATTAGCGGGGATGCCCGTGTCAGCGTGCCTTACTGGAATGGCCAGTCTGGGGGAGTTGATTTTCGCGCTCGAAGAACCAGTCTGGTGCCTGACGGCAGAGAAAACAGCCTAGAGCTGTTTTACCGCAAACCGCTCGGCGCTCGACTTCGTTTGATTTCTTACCTAATCTACCGGGAACAACCGCTACACATAGCCCAGAGCGGATCGACGTTCAGTATGGCAAGCGCTCTGTACTGGAACTTTGGGCGTCGCTAGCAGCAGCTCGTATTGCGTGACGCCTAGACCTGCGTCAACCTGAGCATCAGTGTTTTCGATAAAGGGATTTGCATGCCGAAGTCGATAACCTCCCGATTCGCCCGTCGCAGCACGTTCGTTGTCGGTATTGCTTTTTTCGCCTACTTCGTAAGCACTGCCCTGCTTTTGCCCTACGGCGCAGGACCCGATTACGACGCCCATTTTGACGGGGCCCGGTTTATTTTTTCCGAAGGTCGGCTCGCTATCCTGCCCGAAGACGCCGACAAACTTCACTTTACTGCTTACGGTTCCACCCGCGCGCTTCGGCCGCCGCTTCCCTACTTGGTCTCCGCGGGTGCAGCGAAATTGCTTGCCTGGACCGACATTGAGTTGCGATTATTGTTCCGCGTTGGATCAGCCCTTCTGTGCGCCTTGACCGTGGCCATCGCCTACCTGACCCTGTTGCGGTATTTCTCCTCCGCAACTTTTGGACTCCTGGGCGCCCTGCTGATCGGCCTGATGCCGCAATTCAGTTTTATTGCGTCCCACCTGAACGACGACAGTGCTGCGATCTTCTCGGTAACGCTTCTTATCTTTTGTATCACCAGATTTCTGCGCCAACCTCTGAGTCCCCGCCTCGCACTGATGAGCGGTATCGCAATCGGTCTCGTGCTGATCTCGAAATTCACCGCGTGGCTATTTCTCCCGTTTGCTGCGCTGGTTATGGCGATTTACGCGCGCCCAACAACAGGTCGATGGGCCGTGACAATTACGGCGCTTATCGTCGGTACCGTGATCGGGGGGGGATGGTGGCTGGGCTTCAACATTTGGCATTACGGCTGGAGCGATCCACTGCTGTTTAAGATCGGTGCCGAGACCAGCGCAGCGTTCACAAAAATCGACCCCCAGTCGATCTCGAGTTTCTCTGCCCAAGGCATTTCATTCGCCGAACTGGTATTTGGCAATTACAAAAATTTCGTTGATGAAAGTCTCGTCTCAGCGATCGGCAATCTCGACTGGCTGCGGCTGCGAGTTGGCCTGCCTCAGTACCTGATGTATTCGATCGTTATCGCGGTTGGCGCACTCTATGTGCCGGCGCGTTGGCTGACCACGGTGATGCGATGGATACGAGGTCGGGCTGTAGTGCGTGCACATGATCTCGCGCTTGAAACATTGCTTTTTCTCGGAGTGATGTTTCAGTTTTTCGTCTACGCCCTGTACCAATGGCTACAGGAGGTTCAGGTCCAGGGAAAATACATGCTGCCAACCATCATGGCGGTAGCCCTACTCTTCTTTTCTGCCCTTCATCGCATAGGTGAAAGTCGAGTATTCGCGAGGTATCAACCAAAAATAACGCTGGGGGCGATCTCAGGACGCTGGCAGGTCCCGTTATTGCCGGTACTCGCTGTCGTCATGATCCTGGCCGTTCATACTGATGCGTTACGTCGATTCGTTGTGCCGTTTTACAGTCCTCCCGCGAAAATGCTGGGCCTCGGAAACTTTGAACCGCTCGACTTGGGTACCGCTGATCTCGCCATTAGGGTGAAAAACGCTGAGATAGCGGCATCGTCGGAAGGTTGGCATGTTCGATCGATCACCAACGACAGTCAAATTCACTTGGACCCCCAGGTTTGTCACCTACTTGGGCCAAATAGCCTCATTGAGATAGAGCTGGTGAGCGATGGACCGGGGATCCTTCAGCTCTTTTGGAGCAGTTCAGGGGGCTTCATTGACCGGATCGGCGAATCGTCGACGCGGGCCGTATTCGACTCAGGTCAGAACACCCTGTTGATTGCGATCGGCATGGATCGCTGTCGATATTTGCGCCTAGATCCCACGAACGTCGCAGATCAGCAGCTTCTGATTCGTTCTATCGCGATTGCGCCTTTGGTGATTCGGCCGTTCCCCTATTACTTTCGCGCTACGGGTGGTTAACAAGCGATACAAAGTGGGGCAACCTGTTTAAAACTCAGAGTAGCCAGCAGCATCCTGTTCGGCGCCTTGCGTCGGCCAATAGACCCGTTGCAAATGCCTGGGCATTTCAGCCCATTAACCGCTTCTTTAATCAATTAGGCCTATGTGTGGAATCGCCGGAATCCTAAGTCCCGACCCCGCTCAACGTGAGCGGATCGGCATGCGATGATCAGCCTTCATCGCGGCTCCGGCTCGGGGGTATAGATGTCTGGCCAATTGTCGTTACCGGTATGGAATGTGAGACGCACGGCTTCATCTGCCGGGCGGCCAGGCGGCCAAATAAAGATCTCGTAGTCAGCCACATCGTGCTCGTGACCCTCTGCGCTGGCGCCGAGGACCACCCAGCGTCCATCGGCACTGACTCGAGGGAAATACTCGTGACTGAACGGAGGCGGTAGATCCAACCAGGTCCCGGTCTGTCCAGATTTGAGATCTCGACGAACCAAGCGGTTCTCCATCAGCCCCTCTTGATCAATCCAGTACAGGTACTGATCTTTGGGCCCCCAGGCGAGTTGGCAACCGCCCGCCACTGGCTCCACCACACCATTTGAATCAACGATTGCGGTCATCCGCTCGGAGCCCCGCCAGGTTGAGGCCAGTCGCCGCGATGTCGAACTCAGCGAGGGCTCGTAGAACACAACGCCCTGCGGTATAGCGCCTCTACCCACCGTGAACAGCATCCGCTCTTCTCCAGTCTTGGGATCAAGCTCAAAAAATTCAACGCCGTTACGCTGGAAGTAGATCCGCTCACCGTCGGCCGACCAGTGGCCCGCGCTCGCATGCTCCGCGACCAAGGACTCCTTGCCAGATTCAATATCGAGAAGATAGGTGTCCCAATCAACCAGATTTCGCAGCGAGACCCAAGGTTCGCGCGAACGTGCGAACAGCACGCGTTGGCCATCTGGAGAAATTCGTGGAAAAGTCTCGGTATGGGGGTGCCGCGTCAGCTGGGTCACCTGACGATCAACCAAATTCATTCTCAAAATGTCGTGATTTCCAAATCGGTTCGAGCTCCAAACTATCCACGCGTTGCTGCTTTTTAGTGATGTCGGAAGCGCAGCGGTGTCCTGAATGTCCACGCTCACTCCCCCGACCCGAGGTGACACGACCGAGCGGGCCTCCCTGAGCCGATCAACCTGAAAGAAAAACACCACTGCTGCGAGACCGAGTGCAAGTCCCACGAAAACCGCCCCTACGTACCGCCGCTGGGGAGAGGGCAACGCGACTTTTGGAGCGTGATAGGAAAACATCAGAACTAACGCACAAACTACACCCACGGCGTAATCAAATACTTGGCTGGCTATATGCACTGATAACAACACCAAAACAGCGGCGCCGAGCGGGTAGCCAAGGAGGGATAAGGCGCCGGCGCCCCCAGCTTCGTACGCACCAAAACTCATGAACGTAGGCACTGGCAAACTCGCACCAATTTCAGAGGCGATCAATGCGAGCAGAATGTCCGTGGTCCTCGCAATCACTCCAGCGTCATCTATCTCAAGAAGCACCGCCTTGAACAGCAACACGAGGCCACTGTACTTGAGGATTCGAATCCCCAAGGTGAGCAAAAGTGCACGACCCAAGACGCTCCCCTCCCGGCAATGCTCAAGTGCTTGTGAAAAGTCCCAGATAAACCTCGATACTCGACCCAAGATCAGCCGATGGGCTGTCCTCTTGATGCACCAAGTCGAAAACCTACGTAGACCCGGCCCGAGTATGACAACCGCCGCAGACAGTGACAGCGCCAACAAAATCAAGGCGGGAACGGCTCCCTCGCGAAACGCAGTTTGGGTAAGCGGCCATAGGACAATCAGGGAAAGAATGGGAACTAGCACAAGCAAATCAAGGATTAGGCTGAGCGCTAGGGTCGCGGTGCCCACCGCCACTGGGACACGACAGTATCGTTTCAACATGCCCACGAAGATCAACTCACCGGTACGAGAAGGCAGAAGATCCACCACCATGTTTCGCACGCTCGTAACCAGAAACAAGGCGCTGAAAGTACACTCGGTGGTTGGCTCACTCACCCTGATCAGAAGGTGGTAACGAACCGCGCGCAACGCCGTATTGATCAAAAAGATACCGGCGTAGAGTCCAAAAACGCTCGGAGGAACTGAACCGAGACTCTGCGCCACCAATGTAAGATTCACTTGGTCCCCACTTTGGGCAACCACATAGACCAGCGCGGAGAGCAAAAACAGCGAAACAGCGAGTCCAAGCGTTAAGCGAAATAGGCTGTTGCTGACTATCGACCAAGGATGGACCGCCATGTTCCGATTATCCCATCACTCACATCAGGCAAAGCCCGTACAATCCCGGGTGAACCCCTCATGCTCTGATCCGGCCCAATCGCCGCCTCAAGCAGAACCTTCATCATCACCATCGAAAACCTGAGCCAGGTCAATATCAATGTGTGGAATCGCCGGAATCCTAAGCCCCGACCCCGCCCAGCGTGAACGGATCCGTTCTATGGCTTCCGCTCTTCATCATCGAGGACCGGATGATCAGGGGTACCATCATTCGGGACCAATCGCGCTCGCCCAGACTCGGCTCAGCATTATTGATCTTGAGAACGGTCATCAGCCGATGTTCAACGAGGACGAGACGCTTGTGCTGGTCTGCAACGGGGAGATTTATAACAGTCCAGAACTCCGAGAGAGTCTGATCAAGAAGGGCCACCACTTCCGGACACGGACCGATGTCGAGGTCATCCTGCACCTCTACGAGGAGCATGGCGACGCATGCGTGACCCACCTGCGCGGTATGTTTGCCTTCGCCTTATGGGATCGCACCCGTGAGCGCCTGCTTCTGGCGCGCGATCATATGGGCCAAAAACCACTTTTTTTCGTTCATAAAGATGCCCGTTTTTTCTTCGCGTCTGAGGTTAAAGCTCTGATCGCCTCGAATCTCATCCCCGTCGAAATGGAGCTTGAGGGTCTGTGGCACTACATGTCGCTACGGTTCATGCCAGATCAGTTCTCCTTTTTTAAGCACATTCAAAAGTTGCCTGCCGGAAGCTATCTGGTCTACGAAAATCAATCCGTGCGTGTCGAACGGTACTGGGATATTGATTTTCTGCACAAACAAACCGGTTCAGAAAAAGACATTGAGGAAGGGCTTCATCAAACTCTTCTCGAAACCGTCGACTCCCATCTTCTCAGCGATGTGCGCGTGGGCGCCTTTCTGTCCGGCGGTATCGACTCCGGGACGGTTTCAGCCATGATGGCAACGCTCCAAAAAGACCCGGTCCCTACGTTCTCTATCGGTGTAAAAGAGCAATCCTTCAATGAACTTCCTTACGCACGCATGGTTACGGAGCGTTATGGGATGGAGGGTCACGAAGAGATCGTCGAATCGGACATGATTCACAAAATTCCCGCGATGATTCACCACATGGACGAACCCTCTGATCCGTTTGGGGTGGGTGTCTATTTAGTGGCGGGCCTTGCCAGCCGACACGTGAAGGTGGCGCTTTCCGGAGACGGCGGCGACGAGAGTTTCGCAGGCTATGACCGCTTTGCCGGTCAACGACTCGCGGATTACTACGCGGTTCTACCCGCCTGGCTCAGGCGCACGGTGATTGAGCGACTTATTCGACTGATCCCCGATACGTTTCAGTACAAAACGATTGCTCAGAAGGCACGTTGGCTAAATGAAATGTCGCTGCGCGAGCGTGGTGATCGTTATGCCCACAGCCTGAGTTTTTTACGCTTCACCGACGATACCAAACGCTCACTGTTCACCGATCAGGCTCGCAATTCGTTTGATTCCGTTGACTCCCGAGAAAAAATTCTCGCGCACTTCAACGCGGCGAACGTGAATGACCTGATTGATCGTATGCTCTACACGGACCTGAAGACACGCATGCCGGATCATCTTCTGGTCATTGCAGATCGAATGTGCATGGCACACTCTCTCGAAAATCGATCACCACTTGTTGATCACAGGCTGGTGGAGTTTGCGGCCTCGATTCCAGGCCACATGAAATTGAAGGGCACGAAACTCAAACACATCCTGAGATCTGTATCTGCACGCTACCTTCCCAAAGAACTGGTGTATCGAGAGAAACAGGGCTTTGGATTCCCGATTGCGCTCTGGCTACGCGACGAGTTATCCGGATTCCTTCGAAATCTATTCGCCGAGTCGCGATTTATCCAAGCAGGCATTTTTGAAAAGCAAACCGTCCACATGCTGATTGAGGAACACCTCAGCGGCAAAGCGGATCACAATTTCCGACTGTGGATCCTTCTCAATCTAGAACTCTGGTATCGGATGTACTTTGAAGCCATGTCCATAGAGGAAATGCGGGGCTTCACAGACCGCCTGATTCGGTCCTGAGGACACCACATAATCACGCGCTCTCTACCCGTCGAGCGCATCAAAGGTTCTTGTAAATCAGGGACGAAGATAGACCAAAACGCGATCACCTCTTCCGGCGTCGATAGTTCTTAACGGCGCTGCGCCGAGTGCTTCAATCACCCAGTCATAGGTTTTTGTATCGCCACGCGTGAGACGAAGCGCAACGTAGGTCGCCTCAGGCCAAAGGCCGCCCCTCAAACCATGTAGGATCTTTGTAACGCTAGGCTCAATAGATTCAAGGTCCCAGTGACGGCCTGCGTAGTAGGCGATGCGTCGATCGTTCGTAAGGATCGAACCTGGCGCGTCAACCTGAGTCTCGAGCCATAAACCGGCCTCTTTGAGGGCGCGGGCCCGAGTCGTATTGTCTAGACCGCTAACACTTTCACCCGCGGCCCAGACCAGCAAAATAACGAGCGCGACACGACGCAAGGCACTCAATCGCCGCCAGTCTGATATTTGGGTAACACGATCAAGCGCAAATGGGGCGAGCACGAGCATTGTCACCGCAAGGGCTAGGGGATAACGGGAAGCCAGGAAAAGATTGATCACCGTAAATACGAGCAGGATCACGAGGTGCATCGAGATCAAACTAGCCCACAGGCGATTAAGGCTCTTAACGGGAAATCGCACTTTGAACCAGATCGCTGCGAGCACCAACGCCGCCCAGGGGATACTGAGCTGAGAAAAGGTCGCGCTCGCAAGCAACATGGCCACCGCAAAGACGAAAAGCGTCCAGGCGTACTCGGCTGAATAAGGTCCCAAAAACTCAGATTGCAGCACTATCATCTTGTGGGAAATCGAACTAAGGACCTGATTCCAGGCACTTTCCACAACCAACATTGGACTATCGGCAACGCTCTCCACCGGTAATCCAGTCTTTGGGGCCATTACCCACCAGCCTAACAGCACCGTAAGAATAAGTGCCGAAACCACAAGCAAAATCAGCTGACGCCATGGTCCGCGATCCACCTTCGTTATCACAACGGTGAGTAAGAGAGGGGTTGCAACGACAAATACCGCACCCTCAATGCGAAACAGGGTAGCCACTACTAGAGCCGCTATGGACCCCATCACGTTAGCTGCGGTCAGTCGATTTGCGCAGCGGGCTAAAAAGAATACGGCGATTAAGTAGAAAGCCAAATAACCGGCGTCGCGGATGATGAATGAGCGGTACTCATTGAATGACGGATGCGCCACCGCGAGTAGCACAGCCAATGAAACCAGCCGGCGGGTGGTGCCTCCAAAAGCGTGCACGACCAACACAAAAAAAACAGATGCAGCGGAAAAGAACACAGAGTTGAGCAGATAACCCGCGGCCTCATAACTGATGCCAAATACACGGCCTGTTACCCACATCAGCGCTGAAAAAAATGGCCATTGATGAACCGCAAACGCCCCGGCCCAATCTCTGACGGCAAATCGTTCTGCGGCGCGGATGTACTCAACCGCATCATTGTTGACCACATCATCGATGTAGATACACCAAATCGAGTTGAGCGACGCGCCGACGAGTGTAAAAAGAATCGCCCAGCTTAGAAAACGACGATCAGCAGGTCTCGTATCGAAAAAACTCATGCAGATGGGCGCTACGCCAGGAGGTGCTCACCTGAAAAAAGCGACGCGGTGCTCTCGCGGTCACGAACCACATGGAAGGAATCACCGTCCACCATAACTTCGGCCGGTCTCGGGCGGGCGTTGTAGTTCGAGCTCATGACAAACCCATAAGCTCCGGCCGAACGCACCGCTAGCAGGTCACCCGCCTCGATCGATAATATCCGGCCCCGCGCCAGAAAATCGCCCGACTCACAAACTGGCCCTACGATATCGTAGGTATTTGCATCACGCACCAGAGTTCTATCCACCTCAACAACCTCATGAAATGCCTGATAAAGAGCGGGGCGCAGCAAGTCATTCATGGCGGCGTCGACTATCGCAAAATCCTGATCGGGACCGGCTTTGGTGTATTCCACCTTCGTGAGCAGGATACCGGCATTGCCCACAATCGCCCGGCCTGGCTCCAAGGTCACGTGCATCTCACATTCGCGACGCCTGAGGGTAGCGAGTAGCGCCTCAATATACTCACGCGGTGAAGGAGGATTTTCGTCGGCATATCGAATTCCCAATCCACCTCCAAGATCCAGATAATCAAGAGCAATCCCGCAAGCTTTTAGTTCTGCGACCAAATCAAGAACCTTTTCCAGTGCATCGCAAAAAGGAGCGACCTGAGTCAGTTGCGAACCGATGTGACAGGCGATGCCCACCGGATTTATTGCCTCCAGCGCTTGCGCCTTCTCATAAAGACGCACAGCATCCCCGAAAGGAACGCCGAATTTATTCTCACGTAGGCCCGTCGCGATATAGGGATGTGTGCCGGGATCCACATCCGGATTGATTCGAAGCGCGATTGCCGCCGTCTTGCCGATATCACGCCCCACCGCGCTGATGCGCTCCAGTTCGGCTTCGGACTCGACGCTAAGAATGCGTACGCCGCGGTTAAGCGCGTGGCGTATCTCAGCAACAGATTTGCCGACGCCCGAGAACACCACGTGCTGCGCTCGCCCGCCAGCGGCAAGCACGCGGTCTAACTCACCGCCGGAGACAATATCGAACCCACATCCCAACTTATCGAGCACCTGGAGTATGGCGAGGTTGCCGTTTGCTTTTACCGCATAACAGATGCTGTGCGGAAAATCCCCAAAGGCGTTATCGAAAGCGCGGTAGTGCCGCTCTAATGTCGCGCGAGAATAGACGTAGCATGGCGTTCCGACCTCGCGGGCAATCAGCGAGAGCGAGACGTCCTCGGCAAAAAGTTGATCCTGGCGGTAGCCGAAGTAATCCACGTTCGGACTAACTGTCTTCGTCCTGTGTGTCCTGCTGTACCGGCGTATCCGGGATATATAGCGGGCCTTTTTGGCCGCATCCCGCCATCATCAGGACAACAAGAATTCCGAGAGCGGCCGCCAATCGTCCCGCTGGTAGCCGGAATGTTTTGACCTTTGCTACTTTTATCATCATTCCTGATTAATCTCCCTGGGCCTTTAGAGCCGCTCGAGCTTCCTGAATAGCAATACGCACCTGCCGAGGCGCTGTGCCGCCACGATGGTCTCGCGCGTTAACAGAACCGTCGAGCGTCAAAACGTCGAGCGCTTCTTCCGTGATCAAATCCGATGCTGCCCTGAGATCAGCTCAC
>Ga0181574_10006002_pt1 | contig 10278 bp, 8 predicted proteins | sample 101ome_24_FD_145600 | JGI IMG/M metagenome (GOLD analysis project Ga0181574, IMG submission 145600) | Coastal salt marsh microbial communities from the Groves Creek Marsh, Skidaway Island, Georgia - 101410AT metaG (spades assembly) | ecosystem: Environmental > Aquatic > Marine > Intertidal zone... | reverse complement strand
TTCGAACTGCGCTTTTGCCTCTCTGACGCGGATCTCAAAAGGGGTTGGATCCAGCGCCGCTATGAGTGACCCCTCAGCGAGTCTGTCGCCTTCCCGGGGAGTGACCGATGCGAGCTGCCCGCTAACCTCAAACGAGAGATCAACGGTTTGAGCGGCATCGACCTTGCCGACGAATTCGTGAAGGATCCGATCCGACGGTTGCTCAAGCGTAGCAATGAGTGCCGGCCTGAGGCTAGGGCCTATTTGAGCCTCCTCATTGATAGAGGATTCGTTACTGTCTGCGCAACCTGTGATCACGATGGCGGCAAACGTCTGCCAGAACAGTGTCAATCTTGCTAGTGAAAACGAGGGCTGTTCACCGCTTACGGAGCAGTTCATCGCATTAAAGCGGCGCTGGTATCGCCGCAGTATGGAAGCGACAGAATTAAAAAGGGTGGGCGGTTGAGCGTGCATCGAATCTAATCCAGGAAGCCGGCGAGGCCAGACGCCACGGTTAACCGGTTTTGGTGTTGCTAAGTGAAGGCACAGTAACAAAAAAATGTAGCAGGTGCTACATAATGTCGATTCGGCGCTTGCGGGTGCCCAAAGGGTACGGTTTACTGGGACCACTACTCGGCTTAACGCCTTGGCCCATAGCTGCGCAAATGCTGCTGTCGCGCGGTTCAAGTAGCCGGTTCTAGACAACGTTTTCCAATCGTTAGGAGGCAGTGATGCGACAAAATCATTATTTGAAGGCACTTTTTTTCACCGTGATGCTTGGTTTAGGCGCGGCTCAGCAAGGGATTGCACACTCCGGGCCACCGGTTCCAGACCCAATGAATATTGAGGGCATTTCCACTGCTTTTGGATGGGACTTTGAAGGTACTGAGATCGTGACCGAGAAGGTGACCGATAGCCTTTACGTGCTGTTCGGTGTCGGTGGCAATATAGCCGTATCGGTGGGCGAGGATGGTGTGCTGATTGTAGACGATCAGTTTCCCCAGATGATGGATCGCATCAATGCCGCCATTGGAGAGCTGGGTGGTGGCGCCGTTGACTTTGCGATCAATACGCATTGGCACTTTGATCATGCGGACGGCAATTTGGCGCTCGGGCCCGCAGGCACCTGGCTTGTGTCTCAGGCTAATTCGAGGGAGAAGATGCTAACCGACCAAGTGATTAACCTTGTGGGGGTTGCTTACGCCCAAGAGGCGTATCCCCATGAAGCACTGCCTGTGATTACCTTTGAAGACGCCATGCAGTTTCATATCAATGGTGAACAAGTCGATCTCATGCACTTTGGCGAAGCCCATACAACGGGCGATACCGCGGTCATCTTTCGGGGTAGCAATGCCGTGCATCTTGGCGATGTCTATAACAACGCCGGCTACCCGTTCATTGATGCAGGGAACGGCGGTACGCTGGATGGAGTGATCGAGTTTTGTAAGCAGACCCTCGCGCAGATTGACGAGACGACGGTCGTGATTCCTGGCCACGGCCCCGTTTCGGATTACCAAGGATTGAGCGAGTACATCGCGATGCTTACAGATTTTCGAGATCGGATGATGGTGATGATCGAAGCGGGCGCGTCGCTCGAGGATGTCCTGAGCAGCGACATCACAGCGGCTTATGACGAGACTCGCGGTGATCCCGGGCTACTGCTAAATCGCGGGTACTTCAGCTTGACTCACAAGGTCGTCGATCGATGATCACGCGTGCGCTGATAGGCGTCTTCGCCAGCGCGTTGTTTTCATCTCATGCGCTGAGCGAGGTGTTGGTGTGTGAGCAGTTGATCGATGTTCGAAGTGGCACGCTGGCGAACTGGCAAGCGATCGTGATTGACGGCGAGCGCATCCAAGCCGTCATGGATGAGTCTGACCTGCCAGGTGACATGACCGTCACTACCCGTCTTGAGGGTCAAACCTGCATGCCTGGTCTGATGGATATGCACGTGCATATCATCAGCGAGTCCTCGCCCGATGGGTTCACTAAGCAATTCAGATGGAATCCTGCCGACTATGCTTATGGCTCTGTGAAGTTCGCAGAGCGAACACTGATGGCGGGCTTCACACTCGTGAGAGATTTAGGCAGCAGTCACAATCTTGCGATCAGTCTTCGTGACGCGATCAACCGGGGGGATATTCTAGGCCCACGGATTGTCGCAGCTGGCAAAAGTATTGCCACAACTGGGGGGCATGCTGACCCGACGAATGGGCGAAACCACGCCTTGATGGGAGATCCTGGTCCAGCAGCTGGCGTTGTGAATGGCTTAGCCGATGCCAGGAAGGCGGTGCGCCAGCGTTACAAAGAGGGTGCCGACCTGATTAAGATCACCGCGACCGGCGGAGTCTTGTCGCAAGCCAAAAACGGCCAGAATCCGCAATTTAAAATGGATGAACTCCAAGCGATCATTGATACCGCTAACGACTATGGGTTCAAGGTTGCGGCTCATGCCCATGGCGCCGACGGGATGTACCGGGCGGTTGATGCAGGCGTGGCCTCGATCGAGCATGGAACCTTTATGGATGAGCGGGTGATGGCGCTCATGAAGGAGCGAGGTACCTACTATGTGCCGACCATTATCGCGGGCAAGTTCGTTGCCGAAAAAGCCGAAATCGATGGCTTCTTTTCTGACATTGTGAGACCCAAAGCCCGCGAAGTAGGCCCAACCATTCAGGGGACTTTTGCCAAAGCCTATGCTGCCGGTGTGAAGATTGCCTTTGGTACTGATACTGGAGTGTCGGCCCATGGAGATAATTGGAAAGAATTCGTCTATATGGTCGAAGCAGGTATGCCAGCCATGGAGGCGATCCAGAGCGCAACCGTTGCAGCAGCGGATTTATCTGGCATGAGCCAAGATTTAGGGGCCATTGAAGCCGGGAAACTAGCCGACATTGTGGCGGTTCGCGGAAACCCCATTGAGCGGATTGGCCAGATGGAGCACGTGTCTTTCGTGATGAAGGGCGGGGAAGTTGTGTTGGTGCGCTGAGCGCAGACCGATTCAAGATGGCTGGTTAATTTTCGATTCTCGATCGAGTCTGATAGCCCACTTATCAAGGATTCATGAACCATGAGAAAAGGATCCGCATCAATTCAAGGAGCGCGTTGTGTTCGAATCTGATTCAGAAGACCTGGTCGTTGAGCAAATCGAAGGCGTTGCCAAGCTCACATTGAATCGTCCCGAGGCAAGAAACGCATTATCTAGCGGTATGACGCGGAATTTAATCGAGGCCATTCGCTGGGCTGCGGTCGACGATGCGGTCCGGACTGTACTGATTACAGGGGCTGGTAACGCGTTTTGTAGCGGCGGTGACGTGAAGCGCATGAATCGCGACGCTGACCAATCAGCGCCGCCCAGTCCAGCCGCGGCGCTCGACGCCTTGCGGACCCGGCACCAGGGCATTGGTGGTGCACTCCGATCACTCCTGAAGCCTACAGTCGCGGCACTGCCCGGTGCCGCCGCGGGGGCGGGCCTTGCCATAGCACTCTGTTGTGACCTCCGCATCGCCGGGGAAAAGGCGTTTGCCAGCACCGGTTATGCAAATATCGGCTTGTCGGGCGATTATGGTATCGCCTGGCTGCTCACCCAAGTGGTCGGCCCTGCCCAGGCGCGAGCACTGATGTTGTTAGGCGACCGAGTGAATGCGGAAGAGAGCTTGCGGCTCGGCTTGTTTAACGAGGTTGTGGAGGATGAAGCGTTACCTGCTTCGGCAATGGCGCTGGCGGTGCGACTGGCTAGCGGACCGAGCGCGGCTTATGCTGCGATCAAAAAGAACTTAGATGATGCATTGACTATCGATCATCACACTGCCATTAACCGAGAAGCCGAGCGTCTGGCTGAGTGCCGGCAGACTAATGACTATCGAGAGGCGATTAAGGCGTTCGCCGAGAAACGAGCGCCGAGCTTCATGGGGCGTTAAACGAGCCCTTCACAAGGGCCGTCATGGTTACCGATGCAGGTCATTGATGCAGCTGAGTGAGTGGGACTGCAAGGTGCTAACCAAAGATTCACCTAACCCCATTCATCTAAATGCAATCGAGCAGTGTAAAACCAGTACCGGCCCGCGGTTGTTGCAGACGGGGCCAAAGAGATTGAATTCGCGAGAGGCGAGCGCCAACAGTTAAGCGCCAACAGTTAACAGCTAATCGTCAGTTGTAAGGAGCGTGAGATGACAGAATCGACAGAGAATAACACCAGCGAACAAATGCAGCTCAGCAATCGCGAAGCGTTCGACAAGTGGAATATTGACCCCTTCGTTGATCCGATGAGCCTTGAGCTGGAAACACTGGACCCTGCTCATCCTGCCCTCTTCGAAGCCAACACGTTTTGGCCGTATTTCGAGCGGCTACGAGCGGAGTCACCCGTGCATTACACGCCTGAGAGTATGGTGGGGCCCTATTGGTCGGTTACGAAGTTCACCGACATCATGCACGTAGACACGCATCACGAGGAGTTTTCCTCAGACATTAACCAGGGCGGCATACGCATGGGTGGGCGACCAAGGCAGCCAGATGAGGCGCCGGATCCCATGTTTCATTTGCCTATGTTTATTATGCAAGACCCTCCCGTCCATGATGATCAGAGGCGAGTCGTGTCGCCAAGTTTCACCCAAGCCAGGCTTCAGGAACTGAAAGGGCTCATTCGGGAGCGCGCCGGCGCGATTTTGGACGGATTGCCTAGAAACGAGACGTTTAATTGGGTCCGGTCTGTTTCAGTAGAACTAACAGGGCAAATGCTTGCGACCTTATTTGATGTCCCGCAGGAGGATCGACATAAACTGATTTATTGGTCTGATACCGTTGAAAACATTGGTAACCCTGACGTATTTGAAACGCCTCAAGCGGCGTTTCAAGAACTTTGGAAATGCTTTGAATACTTTGATGCGGTCTGGAAAGAGCGGGCCGGGCGCTCCGAAAAGGGGAGTGATCTAATCTCGATTCTCGCGCAGAGCGAGGCCACCAAGAACATGCCCCCTAACGAATTTTTAGGGAACATGTTGTTACTGATTGTCGGGGGCAATGACACGACAAGAAATTCCATTTCGGGGGGCGTGCTGGCGCTTAATCAGCACCCTGCGGAATACGATAAATTACTCGCAGATCCAAGTTTAATTCCCAAAATGGTGCCTGAAATGATCCGATGGCAGTCGCCGGTGGCGCACATGTGCCGTACAGCAGTGAAAGATGTGGAACTCGGCGGCAAAACCATTCGGGCGGGGGATAAAGTCGTGATGTGGTACATCTCGGGTAATCGGGACTCTGATGCTATTCCTGATGCCGATCAATTCATTATAGATCGCGTGAATCCGCGCCATCATTTGTCGTTTGGGTACGGGATCCACCGCTGCGTTGGTAATCGCCTCGGTGAGATGCAATTGACGGTGCTGTGGGAGGAGATCCTGAAGCGCTTCAAGCGGATCGAGGTCGTGGATGATCCTGTATATTTAAGGTCCAACTTCATCCATGGTATTCGTGACCTACCCGTCCAGATTAAGGGTTGATCGGCGTGCCTTCGCTAGACGTCAGGGAAAGAAGGGTCACGATCGGCAAGCATCAGACTGCGTTCCTTGAAGCGGGTGACGCCAATGCGCCGGCGATTGTGCTGGTGCATGGCTGGCCAGAGCGTGCGATCAGTTGGCGACATCAGATCCCTGTGCTGGCGGGATTGGGGTTCAGGGTTATCGCGCCGGATCAACGGGGCTATGGGGATTCAACTGTCTATAGCGACACATCGGATTATGCGCTCGAGGCACTAACCAGTGACATGATTGGGTTGATCGATGCGCTGGAAATCGATCAAGCGGTGTGGGTAGGTCATGATTGGGGTAGCCCTGTTGTGTTCAGCGTGGCGAGCCACTTCCCAGCGCGCTGTCAGGCGGTTGCGAGTCTTTGTGTGCCTTACTATCACCTCGAGCGGGGGCTCAATCACACCATCAGCTTAGTGGACCGGTCGATCTACCCAGAAGAGAGTTACCCCGCAGGGCAGTGGGATTACCAGCGCTACTACGAGGAACAATTTGCCGAGGCGACCCGAGCGTTCGATGCAAACCCTCGTGCCACCATTCAAGCGCTTTTCCGTAAGGGAGATCCCGCAGGGCAGGGGCTTCCTGCAGGAACGGCAACCACCCGCCGTGATGGCGGATGGTTCGGCGGGCTGGGCTACGCGCCGGACGCTCCGCTCGATACTGATGTGCTCACTGAGGCAGACTTAGCGGTGTACGCCGAAGGTCTGGAGCGAAATGGGTTCTTTGGACCTGATGCTTTCTACATGAATCACGAGGCCAATGAAGGGTACGCAAATGAAGCGCTCAACGAGGGTCGATTAGACATGCCTGTTTTGTTTCTAGCCGGTCGCTACGACTATGTGTGTGAGACTGTGACTTCTGGAGCGGCAGGGCCCATGCGGGAATTTTGTGCTCAACTCGATGAGGTCATTATTGATTCAGGGCATTGGATGGCACAGGAACGGCCGATTGAGGTGAACCAAGCGTTGGTGCATTGGCTGACAACTCATGCACTGTTGCCGAGTAGTGCCCGAACCCCTTTTGAACCTTAGCGACGATTTATTTTGGTTCGTGCAAGGCATCGGATGCTGCGCAGTGATAGCACTACGATTACGAGACCCGCGGCGCTACCAAACCAGAGCCCCGGTTTGATGTCAGCGCCTGAGCGAGAAGAATCAATGCCTTTCCCTGGCGGACGACTGCAACGGCCCGCGAAGGCCCGCTCTAGAGCGGTCCTGCATTTTCGTCAGGTGCTCTCTCGACACCTTCTCACAATGTCAGTGGTTGCCGTGGTGACGGGGCTAGGGGTAGCCCGCGTCGAAGACTGGAAGTGGTTGCTGTCCCCATTGATCGCGCACCCTGTTCATTATCTCGCCATGTGCGTCGTGATTGTTCTTGGAATCGCGATCTACCAACGCGTTAAACGCATCCCTTGGTCAGCAACTCAGATGGGCTGGGTGGGATACCTCTTCCTGATCTCGGTTGTCGAAGAGTGGGCTTTTCGCGTGTTTCTCCCGCTTTACTTGACGGATGATTTAGGAGCGCGTGCTAGTGTTCTTTTGAGCAGTGTCATCTTTGGCGCTCTCCATTACTTTACGCTTCGCTGGCGGTTGATGGCCTGTTTGCTGACCACACTGGGCGGGCTTGGATTCGGCCGGTTGCTCGACGTATCAGGCGACTTAGCGTTAGTAATCCTTGTACATTGGATCGTTACATTCTTGAATACGCCCCGCCCACCTGTTGGCGAATCTAGGTAGTCGTAGGCTAGCGTCTCATCTTAAAGCGCGGACTTAACGACTCGCATATCCCTCCGGCTACGAATCAGGTGTATTCAAAAAGGCGATGATATCGCTCCACGCGTTTTTGTCCTGAATCATGAACATGTGACCCCCCTCGTACCATTTGAGTACCGCGCCCGGAATGCGTGAGGCCATGTGATGCTGGTTAGCGGCTGGCGCAATGCCGTCATATCGACCAGCACAGATCATGGTGGGCAGATCGATAGACGATAGGGCGTCGTTGACATCATGGTGCGAACGCGCTTCAAGCTGTCGCCTAGCGCCCATCCGGGAGGCGCTCGAACCATGGTCCGCAATCTGTGCATGGATTACCCCTTTGATCATCGCCTGCAGCTGCTGAGGGTGCTCAGCCTGCCACTCCTGGTCTCGGCGAGTATCAGAAATGCCCACTAATGTTAGAAATCGCTCCTTGGGGGTGAGGTCTTCCGGAATCAAATGGAAGGGGTAGCTCGGCATATCGCCCCCTGGTGATGTGCAACACAGCACCAACTTTCGTATCATCAATGGATGCCGGATGGCAAAGTGTTGAGCCACCATTCCTCCGAAGGATACGCCAATAACATCCACCTGCTCGATACCAAGCGCGGCGAGCAGTTCCGCCGCGTCGTCGCCATATTCGCTCATTGTGTAGGGCCGGTCGGGTTTCTCAGTTTGGCCGAGCCCGCGCTGGTCATACGCGATTACGCGGCGATGTTTCGGTAGAGGGCCGTCCAAGACATTCGGGCGCTGGCGTAAGTCGCCTCCCGTTCCCGAGATAAAGAGCACCGGCGCGTCGTCTCCCTTTTCCTCGAAGTAGATGTTCAGATGTTTTGTGGCGATGTAAGGCATCGATAAAGTGTAGGCAGGCGACACGTCGGGTACAACAGCGATCCAAAAGCAAGGGTACATTAGCCGGTTGCGCTGAGCTTCAAGCTTGTCTGGCTTGAGTGGTAAGCAGCCGATGCAGGTCTACAAGTTTCGTGAAGCCACCCAGAGGAGTGAACCCCTTTGGAGTGAGTGACCCGAGGAGGGGTGCTAGGATGCTGGGATGTTCCCCATCACGCTAAGCTGGCACTGGAACGAGAATGCTAACCTTGGTTCCAACGCCTGGTGCGGATTCGATGTCGATTGCTCCTCCAGCAAGCTCAATGCTACTTTGCGCGGTGCTAAGTCCCAGGCCTCGGCCAATTTGATTGGTCGCTGAGTGAAAGGGGTCGAAGGCAGTATCGATTTCTGATGCACTCATTCCTCTACCCTGATCGCTGACAGAAACCCGCACATACTCTCCTGGCGCCACGACCTGCTGCATCACCAGGGTTGATTCCTCAAAATGCTGATGCTCTGTCGAGATCAGAATCAATGTTCCCGGTGCGGAGGCCTCGACAGCGTTGCTGATAAGTTCTCGAATAATGGCGTAGAAAGATGCTTCGTCCATCAAAGCAAGTTGTTCAGGCGTTAAACCCGTTAACGAGCTGGAAATATCATATTGTTTCGCGAGGACTTGCTGCTCTTGCACAATAAAATTGACTGCATCAACTACCTTAAATTTGACGGGCTTGACTTCCGTCACTTGTGCATAAGTCATCAGTCGCTGTATGAGGCGACTTACCTCACCGAGTTCTGATTGCGCTTTATCGAGAGATTCTGTCGGCGCGGATGCGGCGTCTGTCGCCTCCTGGGCGATCTCTATCCTTCCACTGATAACTTGGTGGCTGTTATTTATTTCGTGGGCAATAGCGCCCACCAGGCGCTTTAAGTCGTCGACCTGTGATTGCCTGATCGCACTCCTCGGGTCTTTCAAGTCGTGGACTTGCATGACATTGATCTGTTCTTCATCGATCACGGCCTTACTGGTTGTTACTTGGAAGTAGCGTTCCTCACCCTCAGGAGAAACGATCTTTCTGACTTGTCGTATGAAATCACGCTTGGCGAGTAGTAGTTGCGACTCTCTATAAGTGTCTTCATTGGTGTTGGCAGCCATTTCCCAGATAGGCTGGCCGATCCGATCCTCGCGTTCGCCGCCCACGATGGCCATCCCGGCATGATTAATGAAGATTGCCTTACCGTCTTTTGCCGTATAGATAAAGCAGGCATCTTTTGTTTGCATCAGCGCCAGAAATAATCTTTGGTTGCGGTTTTTTAGCAATTGATCGCGTGCAAGAACCTCGTTGATGCCATCAGCGAGGTCGATGAATTCTGCTCCTGCCTCATTCTTCAATTTGAGTCCCTTATCCGTAAAGTCTGGAGATTTGACTTGAGCACGGATATTCCTGAGTGGTTTTGCCAGAAACAGGTAAACACAAGCCCACACAACGGCCATGATGAGTAGGGTTCGCAGCAGTGCAGTCCGTGCGTTCACCCACTGCCGATCAACGAAGTATCGATAGGCGATGTGGCTGTCTTTTACGCCTCTCAGATAGACGCCGGTCCCTTCATCCTTTCGCTCATAAGTGATCCACCGCTCAGTTAGTACATCCAGAATAGGTCGTGAGGAGGTTTGGCGAGGTCGCTCCCACTGAACGAGCGGCTGTCCACTAACGGATATATCAAGGCTAACAAGTGAGGGCCTCAGAACAGTGGCCGTGCTGGCGAACTTTTCTAGTTCTGCGACGGTTCCGTTGGCCGACTTCGCAAGGGCTACGATTCTTTCGAAATTCAGATCTGATATTTCGCTCTGTCGCTGCTGTTCGATTTTGAACTCAGCACTCAATGCACTCAAAAAGTTGATAACTCCTGCGCTCATACCCAGTACAAAGCTAAGGAGAACCGCTTTAAATACAGAGCTGCGCGTTTCAATCAGAGGTTTCATAAGAAGTCGCCATCAACAAAATAGATGGAAGAGAAGTCGGCGATACCGCCAAGGTCGATGGTAATCCCTCACCACCGAAATCTAAAGAAAAAGAGTCTTAAACGGGGATATTTTATTGTTTGTTTCTGATGGTCATAAAGATGGCAAGTGAACGTTAGGCGCCATGTTCGCGAGCTGCCTCTCCTCAAAGCCGGAAGGTGCGCGGACA
>Ga0181574_10006000_pt1 | contig 10279 bp, 5 predicted proteins | sample 101ome_24_FD_145600 | JGI IMG/M metagenome (GOLD analysis project Ga0181574, IMG submission 145600) | Coastal salt marsh microbial communities from the Groves Creek Marsh, Skidaway Island, Georgia - 101410AT metaG (spades assembly) | ecosystem: Environmental > Aquatic > Marine > Intertidal zone... | reverse complement strand
CGAATGGAATTCGAGAGCCACCTCTTTCGCACCATCGAACTCCAGAATGCTCCGGGGTCGGTAGCCATCGAAGCCGAACTCCGAATAGGCGTTATCGTGCGCCAGCAGGATGTCGTGCTCCCCACAGAAGCGAACCGCCTCCTGGAAGTACGAGTCGGGCGCCACGGCCGTGGTCGGATTGTTCGGGTAGTTGAGGTAGAGGATTCGCGTCCGCTCGATCAAATCGGGAGCCAGATCCGCCAGCGGGATGAGGAAATCGTTCTCGGGGCGGAGAGGCACCAGCCAGGGCTCTCCACCAGCCAGCGTAACGGATCCGAGGTAGGCCTGGTACCCGGGATCGGGGATCACCGCAGCATCTCCGGGGCCGATGTACGCGAACGGCAGATGGGCGAGTCCGTCCTTGGAACCGATCAGCGGCAGGACTTCGGTCGCTGGGTTCACCGACACGCCGAAGCGTCGATGCATGAAGTCTGCAATCGCCTCACGAAACGAAGGTAGACCGACCTGAAAAGCATATCGAGAGTGCGCTTTATCTCCTGCCACTTCATGTAACTTATCAATCGCCATGCGCGGGGCGTCGAGAGGCGCGTCTCCTGCGCCGAGATCGATCACGTCTCCGCCCTCCGCCTCGATCCGACGTCGAATCGCCTTCATTTCCGAGAGCGGAAACGGTGGCAGCGCACCGAAGCGCGCGTTCGTCCGAGGCATCAGCCCTGAACCACCGGGTTCGACACCGAGCCGACACCGAGGACCTGAACCTCGACGACGTCTCCATCGCTGAGCGGGGCCACACCCTCCGGCGTGCCCGTGGCCACGAGATCTCCCGGCTCCAGCGTCATGATACCGGTGATGTATTCGATGATCGTCGGAATATCGAACACCATGTCCGACGCATTCCCCTCCTGCAGTACCGCACCATTCACCCGGGTGACCACACTGAGCGCAGCAAGATCGACGTCGGCAACGGGGACGGGCGTGCCAACCGAGCAGAACGTGTCAAACCCCTTTGCCCGGGCCCACTGATCGTCCGTGCTCTGCAGGTCCCGGGCCGTGATGTCATTGACCGGTACCAGAGCTTCCACATGGTCCCATGCATCGGACGCCGCGACGTTGCGCCCCTGCTTTCCGATGATCACACCGATTTCACCCTCGAAGTCCACCCGGTTCGAGATGGCCGGCATGACGATCGAATCACCGTCGCCGATCAGGGACGACGGCGGTTTGAAGAAGATCAACGGCTCATCGGGCACCTCGCCGCCCAGCTCCGCGGCATGCTTCGCATAATTCCTTCCGACACAGACGATCTTGCTGGGAGAAATGGTCTTCATCAGGGCTCCGATTCGTGTAATCCGGACGCGTGCCGCCGCGGCCGGGGTGAGGGCGAACAAAAGGGCCGTCCGATCAGTGTCGGACGGCCCTGGAAGTACTCTGATTCCGGCGATTACGCCACAGTCGGCGTCCTCAGCTTCGTCCTTCCTGCGTGTGGATCCAGGTACCGATCAACGCCCCGAGGGCAGCGATCGTCAGCAGCACTGCGATCACGGTCCACCAGAACCCGATGTCGCTGTAGCCGGTAGACCAGCCGTTGTTCGCCCGTGTGAGCGCGCCGAAGGCGATCCCGAGGTACACGACGCCGACACCCATGCCGAGGATGCGCTTCATTTCGCTTCTCTGCCGTTTTACGAGGATATTGGACCGAGTAGCCGGTCCACTCGGGCGAAATCTACGGATGCTCAGCAGAGCCTCCAAGGGGGCTCCCCGATCCGTAGAAGTCTCGCAGGTGTCGTGTGAGATCGGACCAGGGTCCCCGAATGAACGGCGCGGGCGGCAGAGAATCCCGCAGGTAACGCCCGTAGCGCTTCCTCACGATCCGGTCGTCGAGGATCACCGCAGCACCGCGGTCCGATCGGGCCCGGATGAGGCGACCGAAGCCCTGTTTCAGGCGTAGCGCGGCATGCGGCAGCATGAAACCGGAAAATGGATCCTGCCCTGCGCGCTCGAGGGCTTCCATTCTCGCAGCCGTGATGGGCTCCGTCGGGACTCTGAAGGGCAGCTTCTGGATCAGGAGGCCACGAAGAGGGTCGCCGGGGACGTCGACTCCCTCCCAGAAGGAAGAGGTCCCGAGGAGAAGCCCGTCCCCGGAGTCGATGAAACGATCCAGCAGCCGGTGACGATCGTCCTCCCCCTGCACGAAGAGCGGCCACGTCCGGTCGAATCCCCTTTCCCGTGCTCCCTCGGCGGCTCGACGAAGCGCGGAATAGGAGGTAAAGAGCACGAACAATCCCCCGTCGGTGATCTCGGCGAGGTCGTTCAGGACCTCCAGAGTCGCCTCCGCGAACAGCTGATCAGCTCCACCGGTCGGCGGCAGGTCGGTCGGAACCGCAACCAGCGCCTGATCTTCGAAATCGAAGGGTGATGGGACCATCTGCTCCTCGACCGCGATCGGCTCCCCCTCGTCGGTCAGCACCGCGTTCGAAATACCCAGGCGACCTCGCAGGAAGGTGAAGCTGCGTCGCGTCGTGAGCGTCGCGGATGTCAGCACGGTCGTTTCAGCCCGAGTGAACAGGGATTCACGCAGTACGTCTCCGAGTTCGATCGGGGCCGCCGCAAGGACGAGATTCACGCTCCGCCCCCTTCCCCGGGACTCAATCCACCGCACGAAGGCTCCCGCTTCTTCCCCGGGTGCAAGGATGAGGCGGAGACCGTGAACCGTCGCCGCCAGACGTCGCTCTACAGCACGCAGGTCGAGGAGTCGACCCTCCAGCACATCGAGCCACTCGTCCACGAGTTCGATGCGCGTCCGAAGTTCCGAAAGTTCTCGTGCCAGCGCACCAAAGTTCGTCAGCACACTTCTGAGCTGTTCGGCAACATCCTCGTCTTCAGCTGGCTCGAGTGCTCCAGCCTCGCCGATCCGGACCGGTCCTTCTCCCGGCGGGGCAAGTGGCTCGAGTCGCTCGAACAGCCCGTCGGCCGCGGCCCGCCCGCGTGAAAGGGCCGGTCGTACACGGTTTTCGAGCCGCTCCCGAATCTCGTTGCCGTTCGCGCCGGCTCCGACGCTCTCGTGAATCGTGGTCAGGATCCCCCGACCCCGCCGATCAAGTCGGGACATCGCGCGATAGATACCACGGCGCGTGATCTCGACCCCGAGATGCGATGTCGCGGCATCTTCGACGTTATGCCCCTCGTCGAGGATCACCCGCTTGTAGGCCGGGAGCACCGCCGCCTGCGTGTAGTTCGCAGTCGCGCGCCGAACCGCGAGGTCAGTGAACAGCAGATGGTGATTCACGACGAGGAGCTCCGCGGAAGCAGCTCTGCGGCGCGAGCTCTGATAGAAGCATGCCTGGAAATGTGGACAGCGAGCCCGCAGGCACATGTCGGGATCGCTTCGCACCTCGTCCCAGAGATCATCTGCCGGCCGGAAGCCGAGGTCGGAAAGCGACCCGTCCTCCGTAGTATTGACCCACTCGAGAATGGCCCGGATTTCCTCGGTTCGGTCCCCCTCGAAGAGGGTGCCCTGACTTTCGGCAGCCAGCCGGGCCCGTCGGATCGAGATATAGTTGCCTCGCCCCTTCACCAGAGCCCAGCGTACATCACCCAGGAGGCTCTGCACGAGAGGAAGGTCCTTCTCGGCAAGCTGCTCCTGAAGATTGATCGTGTTGGTGGAGATCACCGTGCGCTCAGCATTCTCCTGCGCCCAACGCACCGCAGGGAGGAGATAGGCAAGCGATTTCCCTGTCCCTGTTCCCGCCTCGACGATGGAAATGCCGCCTTCGTTGAATCTCTCGACGATCGCCCCGAGCATCTCTCGCTGCCCCGGGCGGTCCTCGTACCCGCCAAATCGCGTCGACAGCGCGCCGCTCGGAGCGAGTATGCCGTCGAGCTCCTCCCTGCTCAGGGGGATCCGCTCCCGCGGCTGCGGTGGCTCGACGACGACGTAGAGATCATGTGCTTCATTGTCGATGATCGCCGTACCGATGCCCTGATCGTACAACAGCGCCGCCACACGCATGTCCGCGTCCGATGGCTCCAGCAGTCCGCTCGGGTGATTGTGGAGCATCACACTCCCCTCGGTCGCGTCTCGGGCAGCGACGAGCACGGCCTCGAAGTTGCCTCGCGCCACCGCGCGAGGCTGCCGGACGACCCGCTGTTCATCGACCTCCGCGAGGAAGCACACCTCTCGCCCCCCCGCCCTTGCGATTTCTGCGCGAAGCCCCGCCTGCGCTTCCGGCGAGAGGGTCAATCGAGCCGCGGGAAGAGCGTCGGGAACCGTCGTCCCGGGTGACGCCTGTGAGGCATCATCGGCGTCCTCCAGACCATCCAGTCCAAAAAGGGCCTCCGCCGGGACAGACATGGGGAAGCCCTTGGGGATCTTCGAACTCAAGTCTTCAGCTTCTGCTTCTTTGCCGCGGGAAACAGAACGTTGTTGAGGATGAGGCGATATCCGGGAGAGTTGGGATGGAGGGCCAGATCCGTCTGTGGATCGCCGATCTGATGCTCCGCATCCTCCGGATCGTGTCCCCCGAAGTAGGTGAAGGTCCCCTCGCCAAGGCTACCATGCACGTACTTCGCCCAGTCTCCCTCCTGAGCGAGCACGATCGTACCCGATTTCAGGCGATCCTGGCGGAAGGACGTCGTCAGCCCATAGAAGTCGGGGAGAACCGCCTCATGGTTTTGGGTCAGCATCGCGGGGACCGGGTCGAACTTGGCCGAGAAATCGAACAGCGTGTACACCCCGAGTTCATTGCGCCACGGCGTGTTCACCTGGTGCCCGTCGATATCGGAGAATGAATTCACCGACGGTGCGATCTGCACCTGGGCGTCCGTGAACGCCATCGCCTGAGTCCAATCCATCCGCACCGACGCATTCGGATCCGGCGGCGTGCCATCGGAGTACGCGGCCGCGATGTCGGCGCTGTGTGCGGCGAGAGCGAGTTCCAGGGTTTCGGTCGCAGAGCACATGGCGAAGAGGAACCCTCCGTCCTCCACGTACGCGCGAATGACGGCCGCAACCTCTTTCTTGAGCGCGGGAACGTCCGCGAAGCCGCCGCGTCGGGCAACCTCCTGATTTCGGGCGACCTCATCCTGCAACCACGGCGCACCGGAATATGTCAGGAAGAACTTCGAGTACTGGCCCGTGAAATCCTCGTGGTGCAGGTGAATCCACTCGTACTCGGACAGATTCCCCTCGAGAACGTCCGTGTCCCAGATCTTGTCATACTCGATGCCCGCGTACTCCAGCGCCATCGTGACGGCGTCGTCCCAGGGTGTCGAATTGGGCGGCGTGTACACGGCGACCCTGGGTGCACGCTCGAGCGGCACGGCCTCCATGTTCGAGGTCGCGATGGTGGCGCGCATTCGAGCTTCTGCCGCGGCATCCATCGGTTCGACGCTCACCCCCCGGAACGCTGCCTCACGGCGGATCTCATTGCGATCAGGGAGCAGGAAGGAACCTCCCCGATAATTCAACAGCCACTCGGATCGATCCTCCTGCTCGAGCGTCCAGTACGCGAGCCCGTACGCCTTCAGGTGATCCTGCTGGGAACGGTCCATCGGAACCAGGAGCCACTGGGCGGACACGCCCGCCGGAGCACCTGCCGCGAGCGTCAGCGCGCACAGAATGGCGCGTACGCTGGACCGGCACCGAGAACCTGAGGACATGGCCATCAGCGGCCCCGAGACCTGAGGCGCTGGAGTTCGACCCGTGCATCCGGCACGACCGCTGCGTTTGGCCGGTTCATGATCAGGTCCTCGAGAAGGCGGATGGCCTCGTCCACACCGCGAGGTGTTCGGGAGCGATAGCGAGCCAGTGCCAGCGACGCCTCGGCGACCTCGGGCGCATCCGGATAGTCCACGATGAGACTCTCGCGAATGTCGGCTGCGAGCGCAGCCTCCTCTCCTTCTGCGGCGATCCTCGCGGCAGCCGCAAGCACGAGCGGTGCTTCCGCCGCCTCGACGGTCGCAGCCGCTCCGGCAAGTTCGATCGCGGCCTCGCGGTGCCGTCCGTGATGTGCCTTCACCCCGGCATCGGCAAGTGCCTCGACGCCCGAAGGGGAGAGACGTCCCAGAAGTCCGGCGAACTGAATGACCTCTGTCCCCTGAGAGGCCGGGAGACCGGTCAACGCGAGGAGGAGTGCAGACCGACCTTCTTCGATCGCTCCATCCGCGAGGAGAAGGTAGGCACGTTCGAGCGAACTCCTCGGCCCCTGAACACCCTCGAGCACGGCGGCTGCCCCCTCCGAATCCCCCCGTGACTGCAGGACTCCAGCCACCGTGGCCGCGAGGTCGTCGATCTCGGGGGCATTGGGAAAGTCTTCCCGGAAATCCGCCACCATGGCCCGAAGCTCGTCCGGGGTCGAACGGCTGCTTTCGAGCCGGATGACCTGAGCCGTGGCCCGCCTGCGGTCCACCGAACCGGGCGAAAACGAGTCGACCACGCGTCGCTGAGCATCCACAGCGGTCGCCGTATCGCCAGCGGCAAGGGCGACATCGATGATCCGTTGGTCGAACTGACGCCGCTCTGCAGGACTCGAGGCCCCGGCGCCAAGCTCGTCGTAGGCCCAGGAGGCGACCTCCGTCAGCTCTGCGTCCCGCGCACGTCGGGCCGCATCCGCGAGGAAGGTTGTCCGCGCCCTGCCGTCGAGGTCCGCTGCGACGCTGCGCACCAGGTCCATCGCTACCTCCTCAACACGGAGGTCGAGTGCCACACGAGCGGCTGCCCTGCGCCGGGGAAGCAACTCGGATTCCGAAAGTCGATCGACCACTCGGCGTGCCGCTTCCCCCGACCCCTCGGTCAGGCCTTGCACCCGGCGAGTCACGGTCGAGACCTGAGCGGCGTCATCACCGACCGCCATCGCCCATTCGTCCGCCGCACTCAGTGGGTTACCTGTGGTTGCGAGAAGATCCCCGATCTCCATCGCGAGTGCACCGGGCCCCACGGTCTCCCGCCCCCTCTGAAAGATCTCGAGGGCCTCGCTCACACCGAATGCCCTCTCGAACGCCCGCCCAACCTCTCGATATGCGACCTCGTTGATCGGCTCGGCGTCCAGCCATGCAGCGCCCTCCCGCCGAACGGCAGCCAGAGAATCGACCTCGGTCAGAACACGCAGCTTCAGGTATCGGACGCCGGAAGACGACGGGTCAGCAGACAGGAACTCGTCGACCGCCGGAAGAATCCGAACAATTTCGCCCTGACTTCGCAGAACGCGCTCCAGAGCAAAGAGTCCTCCGGACGAGCTCGGATTCTCTTCCAGCAGCTCCCGAAGCACTGCTTCCGCACCCACGAAATCTCCACGGGATTCCAGGGCCGAAGCCGACCGGAGGCGCTGTGCATCCGAGCTGCGAAGACGGATTTGCCCGTTGATTGCTACGGGCAAGCAGATCAGCGCACACGCAACCGTCATCATGACGCGCTTCACGAACCACCCCCGGGCCGGGCACGATTCAACCGCTCGAAGTACTGGAGAACGAGCTGACGCACCGCAGGGCTCAGCCGCTGCAGTTGAGCTCCGTCCGGCACCTCATACCTCAGGATACCCATCTGGTCGTCGGTCAGGGACAGGACCTGGCCCCGTTCGAAGTCTTCGGGTTGCTCAGACTCACGCTCCTCGCTGAACTCTTCCCGCTCCAGAGAACGGCCGGCGTCGAGCAGGCGATGAAAGAGCCGCTCCTGCCGCTGAATCATCTCGGGCGTAAGTCGACCCTCCGCAACCATCTCCTGAGCGATCGCCTGAGCCTCCTGCGCCAACTGCTGCAAGTCTCCCAGTGATTCCTCTGCCCCGGGTTCATCGGCGAGGTCGCCCAGGTCACTGGCCACCGACTGCTGCCCTTCGGACATCTGCTGCATCTGCTCCTGCATCGCCTGTTCACCAAGCTGCATCGGCATGAGCTGCGTGGACTGATTCATGATCTCGCTTTGCTGCTGAGCGAGCTGCTCCAGCTGCTCGGAAACTTCCTCTCCACCCTGCCCCTGCCCCTGCTGACCCATCTGCTCCGCGTTTGCGATCGCCATCAGGGCCAGCTGATTCAGGTCTCCGATCGCCTGTTCGGCCTGTGCCGTGGCAGACGGGACACCTCCTCGACGTCCTTCCATCGCCTCGATGGTGTGCTGGAGCGATTCCATGGCCAGCCCCATCTGCGCCGACAGTTCACGGTTTTCACCCATGGCCCCCTCGGTGGCGAGTTGCAGATTTTCAGCGATGTTCCGAACGCCCTGGAGCATGGATGCCTGCTCGGCCCGCATGCCGGCGAGCTGATCCTGGCTCACGCCCTCCATACGTTCACCGAGTTCGCTCTGACGGCGCGCCAGCGAAAGGGCATCATCCGCCGTTTGCATCATGGCACGCTGGATCTTTTCCATCTGCTGTTGCGCCATCTCTGCCATGGCCTGCTGCATCTCCTGCGCGGCCTCCTGCATCTCGTCGGCTGCCTGCTGCGCCTCCTCACTCGCCGACTCACTCTGTCCCTGCTGTGCCTGCTGCTGGGCTTGCTGCATGCGCTGGCGGGCCTCCGCAGATCGCTCTCGAGCCTCCTGAACTCCTTCGGACGCCGCCTGCTCACCCATCTCGGCGAGGCGCTCCTGAAGAGATGCAAGATTGTCCTCCAACGCTTCGGCTTCTCGCTGCAGGTCCTCCTGCTGCTGCGCGCGTAGTTCGGGGGCGTCCCCCTCCTTCATGGCGTCCGCCAGCGCCTGTTCCTGAAGCGCCAGCTCCTCTACTTCGCTCGTCGTGGCACGAAAGTCCTGTTCCAGGGCAGCCCGCTTGAAGCGTTCGAGTGCCTCCTCGAGTCGATCACGCAAACCCTCCTGCTCCCCCGCCATCTCCTCGAGCGCCTGATTCGCTTCGGCCAGGTCCTCCTGCTCCAGCGCTTCGGCCATCTCATCCATCCGCCGCTGCAGCTCGTCACCCGTCATCTGCTCGAGCATGTCCTGAAGCTCTTCCAGTTGGCGGCGCAGTTCCGGATCAGCCTGACCCGCCTCCTCCATCATCTGCTCGAGGGCTGCCATCTCCTGTCGCATCGAGTCAACCGCGGCACTCATTTCCTTCTGTTCCTCGAGCGCAGCCGCAAGTTCTTCCCGCTCCCGAAAGTCAGCGGATTCCTCGCTCTCTCCGTTCTGAGAGCCCCGCTGAGCAGCGCTCTCGAGGGCCTGCTCACGGTTCTCGGTCGCCTGACGCTCCGCCTCCGCAGCCAACTCCTCGAGTCGGTTGGCGACGTCCTCGAACGCATCTTCGGCTTCCCGTCGGATCTCAGCGGCGTCGGGCATCCGGAGGACATACTCGTCCGACACCCCCTGCTGGCCAGCGGGACTGTTGTCCGTCGCCCGCGCGAAATATCGGACCGTGTCCCCGGGCATCAGGCCCCAGCTTCGCAGATCCAGAAGTGGACGCGCGAGGATGGCCCGCTGACCGCCAGCATCGAAGCCCTGGGCAACCTCAGGCATTCGTTCTCCGAACGACGTCACTCTATACGCGACCAGCTCAATCCGACGCAGGCCGTAGTCGTCCCCACTCTCCAGAAGGAGCGGCTGACGAAGATTGAGCGGCATGACCGTATCGCGGCCCGGCACAGGAATCCCGATGGACGGGCCCGCGTCCGCGACGACAGTGACGTCGACAGGCTCCGGCTGAATCTCGGCGGCGCCGCCCATTTCATCCCGGAACAGCCACTCGAACAGCCCACTCCTTTCGGGGGTCCAGCGCGACCGAAACGTTGCCTCGTCGACCTCGAAGGCGAGCACCTGAGTTCCCGAGGAGTCGACCAGTTCGACCCTCGACAAGGGGCGGCTCGTCTGCCCCTCGAAGATCACGGTCGAGCCTTCCGGGAGCCTCAATGGCGGTGGGTCACCGCGGTACTCGTCGGCCGGGATCCCCGTGTGAGGAGGATAGGTCACCGACAGGACCAGATCACTGACAAACAGCGGGTCGACCGGCACGATCGCGTAGGCGGCAGATTCGTTACCAGCCTGGTCCCGAGCCCGGTACTGGATCCTCGCCGAGACCGAGCGGAACGTGAACCGTGCCCGCCCGTCGACGACCTCGAGGGATTCGACTCGGGCGACATCCCCCGCGGCCTGCCATCCCACCGAGACAGTCTGACGCCCCGCAGCTGCGATCACGACCTCGACATCCGACCCTCGAAGCACTTCGATATCTCCGGGTTGAACCACGAGCCGCGGAAGCACGGGATCTCTGAGTGTCGCGATCGGCGACGTCACCGCTCGTACCGCGTGACTGGTGCGCTCGGGGGAGACAACTGTCAGGCCGACGAGTATCACGACAGCCAC
>Ga0181574_10005991_pt1 | contig 10290 bp, 8 predicted proteins | sample 101ome_24_FD_145600 | JGI IMG/M metagenome (GOLD analysis project Ga0181574, IMG submission 145600) | Coastal salt marsh microbial communities from the Groves Creek Marsh, Skidaway Island, Georgia - 101410AT metaG (spades assembly) | ecosystem: Environmental > Aquatic > Marine > Intertidal zone... | reverse complement strand
TGTTCTCTCCTCATTTAATTTTGTTTTTGATGGAAGATTATCATTTGATCTATCACGTAATGAATTTGCTAAAGCTAAACCAAATATTTTTTGATCATCTTTATTTCTTTTTTCATATTCAAAACCAAATGAGAGAGATTTTCCACCTTCTACGATTTCATTAGTTCCAATTCGGTTTAAGGCAAAAATATTATCATAAGAAAGTCTCAAATCTTTATCAGATACATTTTTTGTATTGTTTGGACTGTATCTAATGCTAGCAATTGGTTTAAGATAGTCATTTCCGTTTAAATCAACTTTTATTAATGGAAGAGAAGTTTTTATTAAAAAAGTACCAAAAACTTCATAATCTTCCTTATTTTTATAAGCGGTTGAGTTTTCTGTATAAGAATTAAAATTTTTAATTAAAAAATTATAATTTGTTATTAACCCATTTTTATTAACAGAATCATTAGACTCGAATAAGAAGTCATTTATTAATAAACTTTCATATTTATTTGTGTCATAATTTTTTTGAAATCCAGAAGATTTGAATTTGAAGTTTCCATTATAATTTTCATCTAATTCTAAATTTTTAGTAAAAGAAAAATTAGGTAAAATATATTGAAATCTATCATTATTTCTTTTTGATAAATCTTCATAAGCTATAAAATCTGAATTAAATGATGTATTTTTGTCTATATTTTTTGAGTAAGTTAATTTTGAAGTTAAAACACTCTCGTCGTTAATTAGTGGTGATGAATTGGATAAATTATGAATTTTAAGATAATTATCGTTAGTTACACTTTGATAGCTTAAATTATATTTAGATCCATTATCTAAGTTACCATCTAAGTTTGCAAAAAAATGAGAATTTGAGTTTTTTCCATCATTATTGTAGCTAAAATCAGAAATTAATTTAGATTTCTTCAATGATTGTCTGTATTCAGTTTGCATAATAAATTTATCATCAGCATAAATTCTAGGATTAAATGTCATATCTTTATCTTTCCCCAATGTTTTGTAGTAAGGAATATTTATCCAGCTACCAAAGTTATTTGAACTTCCATAGTATGGTACTAAAAAACCAGATTTTCTTTTCACACTTGGGTCTGGGTGACTAAAATAAGGAAAATAAAATATCTCTTGATCAAATAGTTTTAGCCATGAGTTTTTATAATTAAAAACTTTATTTACTTTATCATGGGTAAATTCCTCAGTCTCAATTTCCCATCCAGGACAACTTTTGTTTGTTGTATTACATGTAGAAAAAACTGTTTTATAAATCTTAGTTTGTTCATTATTTGAAATTGCAGATCTTCCTTTTAAAATCGGATCATTATTTGGGATACCAAAATAATTATCTACAAAATCTATTTTTAACTCTTTTCCTAAAATTTCTTTGCTTACCAAATTAATTTTAGCATTCTCAAAAATATAAATATTATTATCAGTATCTATAATATTTGTTTTTTTAGTATTTATTATTTCATTAATTAAATCAAATTGAAAACTATTTTCCAAATTATAAATATTTCCATTTATATCTTTTATTGTGGTTTCTCTGTTAGAGTAAATTTGTTGCGATCCTCTATTATAAAACATATTAGAAGATATGATCTCATACTTATTTTCAATTTTTATATTTGTAACACCAATTGTTTCTAAAATATCTAATTTTTGATTGTATTTAGCATTTTCAGTTTCAACTTTAATATTTTTTGTTCTATCATTAAACAAAACATTCTTTTCAAATTTAATTATTTCTGTCTCTTTGTTATAAACAGAATAATCTCCTTCAATATATAATCCTTTCCTTTTTATTATTGCATTAGTCTGAAATGACTCAATTATTTTTCCATTATCTAAAATTTTAATATTATCAGAAGCAATTTCAACTTCATCTGAATGAAGGATAGAGTTAAAAAAAAATAACTTTAAAAATAAAAATAAAATAAATTTAATTTTCATTTATTTTTACACTCCCTAAAAGACAAATTAGAAATAAAATAAGATGAGGCAACCAAATCGATAGAACTATGGGAATTGTTTCATTTGAACCAAATAGACTAGAAAAATAGTTTACATAATAGACAAATACAGAAACGGATACACCTACAATAATTGTAAAAAATTTTGTTTTTATAAATGTAAATTTCATCATTATTAATAATCCTAAAATAGTCATTAATAAATAAAATACAGGAAGACTATATAGTTTATTTAAATGAACATTTACATCGGTTGTTGAGTAACCAATTTTTGAGTAATTAGATAACAATAAATTCAATTGATAAATATTTAACGAATTAAGATTTGAAAATAAACTTGAAATTATTTCCCCATCAAACGAAGACTTATAACTTATATTTTCATAATTTTTGTTACCGGATAATTTATCAACTATTTTTACCTTGTTTAATGACCAAGTTTTGCTTGAAATATCTGCATTTTGCGCAGTAATAATATTTATGTTTTCAGTTACTGCATTGGATTGAGTTATTGTTATATCTTCAATACTGTTTTTATTGAATTTCCTTGCATGAATTATGTTTGAGGAACCATCTATCTCTTCTTTAATCCAAAGTCCATTTTCATTTACTACGGCAAGGTATTCATTTTCAGATGAAAACTTATTTTTTAAATTTAAATAATGATTTTTTAAATTAGAGGAAAAAGTATAAAAAATTAATAATATAAATATTCCACAAATAATTGTACTAAAGGATAATAAAGTTAAAACTTTTAAATTATCAATTCCATGATTTTTAAATATTTCTATTTCATTTCTTTCATTTAAATGGATATAAAAAAATTTCACAGCAATTAAAAAAATAAATGGGAAAAGCTCAAACAATATAGAAGGTGAGTTAAGAAAAGTAAGCAATATAGGATATCTTATTCCAACATCATAGTTATCAAAAAACTTTAATTCCTCGAAAAAATTCAAAATAAAACTTAATCCTAAAAAAATTAAAGAGATTAAAAATAAATTTTTTATAAAAGTTGTTGCTATATATAACTGATATTTTTTTAACATTATAAATATTTTAATTTGAAATTAGTTTTGAAAAGAATTGTTAAATAATATATTACGACGAAAATTATTGGAGCAGAAAGAACAATAATATCATTAATTAAATTTTGTGTAATAAATTTTGACCCTATCTGAGAAATAATAATTACCAAAAAGCCAATAAAAAAAACAAAACTTTTATAATATTTTAAATATTTATTTGATTTTGGTTTTATCAAAAGGCTTGAAGAGATAAGAGATAGAATTAAAATATATAGAGGTATTGCGGCTCTTTTATAAATTTCTTCTGTAATAGATTCAATTTTTCTTGGACAGATTTTATTATTTTTTTTTTGCTTTATATAAAAATCATAAATACAAGAAAATAAGTTTATTGAATTAATTTGTTGAATTTTTTGATAAGTAACAGTTTTTGATGAAAATTTTGAAAGATCATACTCAGTTTCTTTAAAGTTTATATTGTAAAAATTATTTTCATTAGAATTAATAATACTTCCATCAAATAATTTAATCATAAATTGATCTTCTTTTTTTTGAATTTTTCCACTTTCAGCTACAATTATTTTTGATGAGTTTTTATTTAGCTTTTCATTTATATATATTTTTTTTATATTTCCTTTCTGGTCATAGCTATCAATAAAGATTGTTAGGTTTTTAAAAACATTTATGAATTTTTTTTCAGTTATTAGAGAAGGTAGAAAATCAACATTTGAATTTTTCAAGTAAATTCTGCTAAGATTTTGTGTGAAAGGAACCAGATAAAGACTTAAGAACAATTGAATAATTATAAATAAAATTGAAAATCTTAGAATAAAGTTGATTACACTTATTTTTTTTATACCATTAGTCCAAAAAACTAAGATCTCATTATTTTCTTCATATTTATTAATTATGTAAAAACAGGAAATGAAAAAAATAAAGATTAAAATTCTACTAAAAATTTTGGGTAAACTTAAAATTGAATATGCAAAATAAACCCTTAAACTATGACCGTCTTCAGACACTATATCTAAGAAATTTACTGCCTGTATTACCCAAATTATTAGAGTAATACTTAGTGATGCAGCTAAAAAAAAATAGATAATGTCCAGTGAAAGTTTTCTGTAGAGCAATTTATTCATTGAAATTATAATTTTTATAAATATACAACAATATCTATTCAAAAATTCTAAAATATGAAGTTAAAATTAAATTTTGTAAGTAAAAACCCAAAGTTGGCTGTCAAAAATGAGCTTATTTTTATAAATAATAAAAACTTTAAGCATAAAACATTAGATCATAAAGAGATTATAGATAACGAGCTTTTTAAAGAGAAAAAAATAATACAAAGAAATCAAGATAAATCTAACTACATTCTCATAAATTGTATTGAACAAAAAAAATCATCAGATTTTGAGAATATAGGATCAAAGCTTTTTGACTTTCTTTCAAACAACAAAATTGAAAATTCTTTTTTTTATTTAAGCTCACTTAAAATTACAAATGTACAAATTGAAAGAATTTTACACGGAGCAACTCTAAAATCTTATTCTTTTGAAATTTATAAAACAAAAAAAAATATTAAGAAATTAATTAATATTAATATTGTAGGAAAGAGTACAAAAAGTATTCTAAAAACAAAATTAGATGCTCTTTCTGCCGGTGTATTTTTAACAAGAGATTTGGTATCTGAACCAGGAAACATATTACATCCTGACGAATATGCAAAAAGAATAGCAAAATTAAGAGAGATTGGAATTAAAGTTACAGTTTACGATAAGAAAAAATTAAAAAAAATGGGATGTGGAGCCTTACTAGGTGTAGGCCAGGGAAGTGTAAGAGGTTCTTACCTTGTTACAATGGAATGGAAAGGTGCCTCCTCTAAATCTAAACCTTTAGCTTTTGTAGGAAAAGGAGTTTGTTTTGATACTGGTGGTATTTCATTGAAACCAGCAAAATTTATGGAGGATATGACATATGATATGGCTGGTTCTGCAGTTGTAGTTGGATTAATGAAAAATTTTGCACTTAGAAAAGCCAAAATTAATGCAGTTGGTGTAGTTGGGCTTGTTGAAAATATGCCTGGAGGAAACGCTCAAAGACCAGGTGATATAGTTAAGTCCTATAGTGGTAAAACTATTGAGGTATTAAATACTGATGCAGAAGGAAGATTAGTTTTAGCAGATGCACTAACTTTTACAGAGAAAAAATTTAAACCTAATTTAATTATTGATCTTGCAACATTAACAGGTGCAATTATTGTATCATTAGGTTCTGAGTATGCAGGATTATTTTCAAATAATGATAAACTTTCAAAACAGTTATATGAAGCGGGTGAACAAGTAGAAGAAAAAGTATGGAGAATGCCACTGCACAAAAACTATGATAAATTAATTAATTCTAAAAACGCTGACATGCAAAATATTAATTATGTTGGTGGCGCAGGATCAACTACAGCTGCTCAATTTTTACAAAGATTTATACTAAATAAAACACCTTGGGCTCATTTAGATATAGCTGGAATGTCTTTTTCCAAATATGCAGGAGCATTGAATTCTGGAGGCGCAACAGGGTATGGAGTTAGATTATTAAATAAATTTGTGGAGGAAAACTATGAGTAATATCGAACAAACACTTTCAATAATTAAACCAGATGCAGTTGAAAGAAACTTACAAGAAGAAATAAAACAAGAATTTATAAACAAAGGATTTGAAATTAAAAAAGAAAAAAAAATTCATATTTCAAAACAGGAAGCTGAACAATTTTATAAAGTTCATGAAACAAAACCATTCTACAATGAATTATGTTCATACCTTTCTTCGGGCCCTATAGTTGTTATGGAATTAAGTAGAGAAAATGCAGTTTTAGAGAACAGGAAATTAATGGGCGCAACAAATCCTAAAGATGCTGAAGAAGGAACGCTTAGAAAAAAATATGGTATTTCAATTGATAAAAACTCTGTCCATGGCTCTGATAGCCCTGAAAATGCTAAAATTGAATTAGATTTTTTCTTTAAAGACTAGACTTTTTTAAAAATTTTTCTATTGCAGCTGGATAAAGTTTATGTTCAATTTTTAAAACTTTTTTAGCTAATGTTCGTTCTGTATCAGATTTCGAAATTCTAACTTTTTTTTGTAATATTGTTTTTCCAGAATCTAATTTAGGAGTAACCAAATGAACCGTTGCTCCTGAGAATTTATCTTTATTTTTAATTGCTCTTCTATGGGTATTTAAACCTTTATATTTTGGTAATAGAGAAGGGTGAATATTTAAAATTGGTTTTTTAAACTTTCTGATAAAATCTGACGATAAAATTTTCATAAAGCCCGCTAAACAAATAAAATCAATTTTATGTTTCATTAAATATCCTAATATTTTTAATTCCGCTTGTTTTTTTTTTGAATAATTTATTACATGATATTTAATCTTATTTTTTTTAGCAAATTCTAAACCTTTCGAAAATTATTATTAGAAATTACCAGATTGATTTTAATTTTCGATTTTTTTATCTTTGAGTGCTTGATTAAAGAAAGTAGATTACTTCCTCTTCCAGAAATAAAAATACAAATATTTAAATTTCTACCAGTTAATTGTTCCACTTAAATTTACTTTTTTTTTATTTTTTGAAATTTTTCCTATCACATAAGGTTTATATTTCTTATCGAAAATCAATTTTACTTTATTAAGGTTTTTTTTGTTTATAATTATACAAAAACCAACACCACAATTGAACGTTTTTAACATCTCGCTATTTGGTACTCCTGAATTTTTAAGCCACTTGAAAATTTTTTGAGTTTTAATTTGATTTAAATTTATATTTGCACATAAATTATTTGGAATAACTCTTTTAATATTATCTTCTATTCCACCTCCAGTTATATTTGCACAACCATTGATAAGATTTTTGTCTATTAATTTAACAATTTCTTTAACATAAATTTTAGTTGGTTTTATTAATTCTTTTTTTAGATATTGGTTTTTATTTATTTTAATTTTTTTAATTTTTAAAACTCTTCTTACAAGTGAAAAGCCATTAGAATGTATGCCATTAGAAGGAATAGCTAAAATTAAATCATTATTTTTTATTTTATTAAATAGAATATTTCTTTTTTCAACTAAACCGACAGAAAAACCTGCAAGATCAAATTTACCTGGTGAATAAGTGCCTGGCATTTCAGCTGTTTCTCCTCCAACAAGATTACAGTCTGATAACTCACACCCCTTAACAATACCTTTAATTATTTCTTTCATTTTTTTTAAATTAATTTTGTCTATTGAAATATAATCTAGAAATAAAAACGGCTTTGCACCCTGAACAATTAAATCGTTTACACACATTGCAACAAGATCTATGCCAATGGTGTTAAATTTTTTAATCTCATTTGCTATCTCTAATTTTGTTCCAACCCCATCTGTACTTGTTACAATGTGAGGACTTTTTAGGTTTTTTGGTATGCTTGAAATTGCACCAAACCCGCCAATATTCTTAAAATCACCACTTTTCTTTGTTTTTTTTGTTAAATTAGATATGAAACCTACAAACTTATCAGCATTCTTTATATTTACTCCACTGTTTTTATATGTGAATTTTTGCGACTTCATAATTTATTAAAAATGACCTTATCTAAAAAAATATACAATTATCTATACATTTTTTTTTTAGTTTTAATTATTATTTTTAGTGAGTTTTCCACAAATTTTGCAAAAGCTAAAAATTTTGTAATCAACGATATAGAAATTCAAGAAGAATATGATTTAAATTTTGATAAAATTAAGGTGGTTGATAGAGCTTTCAAAAAAGCTTTTGAAATATTAATTTCAAAAATTTTACAAAGTGAAAATAAAAGTATTTTGAGATCGATTAATCTTAATCAAATAAAAAGTTTTGTTGAAAGCTTTTCTATAAGAGAGGAAAAATTTGTAGATAACAATTATCAAGCAAAAATAAATGTAGATTTTAATAAAAAAGATTTAGTAAATTATTTAAATTCTAAAGGTATTATTACATCCTCGATAAATTCATTAGATGTTGTTATTTTGCCTATACTTATAGACTTAAAAAAAAATCAAATATTCTCTTATTCAAATAATCCTTTCTTTCTAAATTGGAACCTAAATAATGAAAAATATCATCAAATTAATTATGTTTTACCAAACGAGGATATTGAGGACTTTTCAATAATTAGAAAAAATGTCAGTGATATAGAAAATTATAATTTTAATGAAATTTTCAATAAATATAATGTTAAAAATAGAATTTTACTAGTTTTATTAAAACAGGATAACCTAATTAAAGTATTCTCAAAACTAAACTTAGAAAATAGTGAGATGTATATAAATAAAGAATTAAAAAATTTGAATTTTAAAGATTTAGATCAGATCAATAAAGCAATTTTGGATTTGAAGGATGATTATGAAAATAAATGGAAATCTTTAAACAAAATTAATACATCTATAATTCTTCCTATTAGGTTATCTATAGATTCAAATAATTTTACTCTATCAAATAATTTAGAAAATTATTTAAATGAAGTAGATTTAATTTCAAATTATAAAATAGAAAATTTTAATAGTAAGCAAATTATATATAAAATTATATTCAATAGTACTCCAGATAAGTTTTTAAAAATCATGGAAAGTGCAAAATTTAAAATCGATACTTCTAAAGATATTTGGAAATTGCAATGAGTGAACTAAACCAATTGTTACTTGATTTTGATCATAAAATAGAATTTAACGAGCATGATTATTATGTATCAAAAAGTAATTATTTTGCCTTCAATTTAATTCAAAATTGGACAAAATGGGAAAAAAAAATACTTAATATTTATGGAGATACTTTTTCAGGTAAAACACACCTAGCTAAAATTTTTCAAAATAAAAGCAAAGCTCTGTATTTAACTAACAACGATGTTAATGAGGAAATATTTAAAAAAATCAAATTAAGTGAGTGTATTGTTATTGATGATTTTGAAAAAATTAAAAATGAAAATTTATTATATTCTTTATTCAATTTGATTTACCAAGATAATAAGTATTTATTAATTTTATCTAACAGAGCGATAAGCGATATTGATTATAGTCTTGATGATCTAAATTCTAGGGCAAAAAATTGTATATTTGCTCAAATTGAAAATCCTGATGATGATTTAATTTTTGCAATAATTGTAAAAAGTTTTTCAGATAGACAAATTAAATTAGAAAAAAAATTCTTAGAATATATAATAAAAAGGATAGAGAGATCCTATGGTAAAATTTATGAATTTATATATAAGGTTGACGAATTAAGTTTAAAAAAAAAGAAACCTGTTAATTTAAAAACAATTAAAGAAATACTGTAAATTGAATATATATAGAACACATACATGTGGAGAGCTGAATATCTCTCATAAAGGTCAAAAAATTATTTTATCTGGGTGGATTAATAAGAAGAGAGATCATGGAAACCTATTATTTATTGATCTAAGAGACAATTATGGTCTAACCCAGTGCGTTGTAGACAATGAAAATAAAGTATTTAAAGAAATAGAAAATCTTCCACTAGAAACTGTATTAAAAATTACGGGAGAAGTGATTGAAAGAGACAAAGATACGGTTAATAAAAATTTATTAACTGGTGAAATAGAAATTTCAATTAATGATTTTGAAGTTCTTGGGCGAACAAAAGAACTTCCTATGCCAGTTTTTTCAGATCAAGAATATTCAGAGGAGATTAGACTAAAATATAGATTTTTAGATTTGAGAAGAAAAAAAATTCATCAAAATATTATTCTAAGATCAAAAGTAATTTCTTTTATTCGATCAGAAATGAATAAATTAGGTTTCTTGGAATTTCAAACACCAATATTAACATCTTCTAGCCCAGAAGGTGCTAGAGATTTTTTAGTTCCTAGCAGATTAAATCCAGGAAAATTTTATGCACTGCCACAAGCACCCCAACAGTTCAAACAATTAATAATGGTTTCAGGCTTTGATAAATATTTTCAAATAGCACCATGCTTTAGAGATGAAGATGCAAGAGCCGATAGAAGTCCTGGTGAATTCTATCAACTAGATCTAGAAATGTCATTTGTTGAACAAAAAGATGTCTTTGATGTGGTAGAAAAATTAATGGTTAAAGTCTTTCAAAACTTTTCAGATAAAAAATTACTTTTTGAAACATTTCCAAAAATTTCCTACTCCGATGCAATGTTAAAATATGGATCTGATAAACCAGATTTAAGAAATCCACTTATAATTTCTGATATTACAAAATTATTTGAAAGGGATGATGTCACTTTTGAAATTTTTAAAA
>Ga0181574_10005990_pt1 | contig 10291 bp, 7 predicted proteins | sample 101ome_24_FD_145600 | JGI IMG/M metagenome (GOLD analysis project Ga0181574, IMG submission 145600) | Coastal salt marsh microbial communities from the Groves Creek Marsh, Skidaway Island, Georgia - 101410AT metaG (spades assembly) | ecosystem: Environmental > Aquatic > Marine > Intertidal zone... | reverse complement strand
GCGAATGTGCGATCCCGCTCCGTGGGGTTTCAAGGCCAATGGATTTTATGACTTGATCGAATAACTGCCGGTCCTCGGCTTTATCAATCGCTTCCTTCTTCGCTCCGATCAATTCGACGTTATAACGGTCGAGCACACCTTCACGGGCCAAGTCCAACGCGCAGTTCAGCGCAGTTTGGCCACCCATCGTCGGCAACAACGCATCGGGCCGCTCCTTCGCGATGATCTTCTCAATCACTCGCCAGTTGATCGGTTCAATGTAGGTAGCGTCGGCTGTGTCGGGGTCTGTCATGATGGTCGCTGGATTTGAATTGACCAAAATGACTCGAAAACCCTCCTCCTTTAACGCTTTGCAAGCTTGAGCGCCTGAGTAGTCGAATTCGCATGCCTGGCCGATCACGATCGGGCCGGCACCAATAATGAGCACGCTCTTTAAGTCTGATCTAGCCGGCATGCTGTACCCTTTCTTGCATTCGATGAATGAACTGATCAAACAGGGGGGCCACATCATGAGGGCCTGGGCTTGCCTCAGGATGGCCTTGGAAGCTGTAGGCTGGCGCATTCTTGAGCGAGATCCCTTGGATCGTCCCATCGAACAACGATACGTGTGTCACCTCGATGTGATCTGGCAAAGCCAACTCATCAATGCAGAACCCGTGATTCTGACTGGTGATCAAAACCTCGCCTGTCTTCAAGTTCTGAACAGGGTGATTCGCACCATGGTGACCGTGAGGCATCTTCTTGGTTTTTGCACCCGATGCGAGACCCAACAACTGATGACCGAGACAGATACCGAAGACTGGCACATCAGTCGATAAAAATTGCTGAATCGCTTTGATCGCATAGTCGCAAGGCTCTGGATCGCCCGGGCCATTCGACAAGAAAATACCGTCGGGTTTAAGCGCCAAAACCTCGTCTGCTGTGGTTTTCGCTGGGACAACCGTCACATCACAGCCCCGGTCAACCAGCATTCTGAGAATATTCTTCTTCACCCCAAAATCCATAGCAACCACCCTGAACGGCACTCCTTGGCGGGGCATCTGCGTTGCAGGCGACTCTGCTCTAAATCGCGCGAGACTCGATTCCGACCATTGGTAAGGGGCTTGGGTGGTGACATCCTGAGCTAAATCCATATTGGCGAGCCCAGGGAAGGCGGTTGCCGCAGAAATCGCCGCCGCGACGTCTTTATCTGTAATGCTTTCGGCGACCCAAAGACAACCGCTCTGAGAACCTTGATTTCTTAGGATGCGCGTCAAAGCTCGGGTATCTAAATTTGTAATCCCAAGCGTTTCATGAGCGTCTAAATAATCCGGCAGAGAGGTCTGATGTCGCCAATTCGAGGGCACGGGGGACAAATCTCTGATAATCAACCCAGAGCAATGCACATGATCCGATTCACTATCTTCGGTGTTGCAACCGACATTGCCTATATGAGGATGGGTCAGTGTCACCAACTGTTTGGCATAGGAAGGGTCGGTGAGGATCTCTTGGTAACCGGTGATGGCCGTATTGAAGACCACTTCTCCCACCGAGGAGCCCGAGCGCCGACCAATACTTTGGCCTTTGAAAACGGTTCCATTTGCTAACGCAAGAATTGCATCTAACGGCATGATGCACTCCTTCTTGCGTGCGTGGGCTTAGCCCCCCGAGAATTAGTCAAAAAAAAACGAGGAAGGTCACCCGTCCTCGCTTTTTTGAAATTTTTTTGCGTAATCATTCTAGGCGCGCATTCTAATTCAGGCAGGCGGAAGACGCCAGTAAAATCGCTTTTTTTGTCCTCTCCGTGGTGGTGTGACTTGCATCCCGTATTTTTGCGACGTGGGTCCGACCTAAGGTAGACGCAATGTCTTGGAATCTGAGCAGACTGTTTAATTTCAAAACCCGCAGTTTAATTTGAACCCGGCTGTTAAGGTTCAAACGCGATGCACGTTAATCGGTGCCTAACAGATCCTCAATTCCATAGAGGCCAGCGCTTTGACCATCAGCCAGCCACTTCGCACAGGCCAATGCGCCCTGGGCGAAATTACTCCTCGATGACGCTTTGTGAACAAGTTCCAATCGCTCACCCTCCATCGCAAAAATGATGGAATGCTCGCCCACCACATCGCCGCCCCGCAAGGCGTGCATGCCGATCTCTTGCGGAGGTCGGGGGCCGACCTGCCCCTCACGGCCATGAGTCACGGAGACCGCCTGCCCCAGCCCTTTTTGAACTCGATCTAAAAGAGACAAGGCCGTACCCGAGGGCGCATCGACCTTACGATGGTGATGCATCTCGACGATTTCGATTTGGGCATTCTGACCGAGGCTGGCACTGACCGATTGGGCCAGCCTCATCAGCATGGCAACGCCGAGCGAATAGTTGCTCGCCTGCATGATAGGGATCTGCCTTGCGGCCTCCCGGATGCACGCTTGCCCAGCATCATCGAACCCAGTCGTGCCAATCACCATGGCTTTACCAAGCTCAGCGCACGCATTGAGGTGGGCAAGACTGGCCAGAGGCGTCGAGAAGTCAATGAGTACGTCGAAATCGTCCGCGGCCCTTACCTGGCTGAGTAAGCCGACGTCTCCCCAATGACCCACCGGCAGACATGCGCCTGATGCAAACGACCCTTCATTTTCCAGCAGCCCAACGGGTTGTATCGACTCTTCGGCACCTAACAGTTCGAGCAACGCCTGACCCATACGCCCCTGAGCACCAGAAATTACAACACGTGTTGGTGATACCACCGTACTTTCCTCTTGATATTGCCGCGGTTGCTCATGGTATCTGATTCGATGCAGCGTGCCGACTCTATGCGGACATCACACAGCGAGAATTTGAGAACAGGGATTAAGAGAGGGCTCGATGCGATTGGGCGCTCGACCAACCCAATGAGATGCATACGCCGGGTTTTTCTAAGAAACCGCGATCCCGAGACGGTTAATGTGTCGCATTAATCTCGCAGGGCGTCGATAAATCGCTTAACGCCATCAACCCAGGTATTCTTGCGCGGACTTTGCGACGCATCTTGATTACCGCCGAATTCCCTTAGCAGCTCCTTCTGGCGCTCGCTCAGATTCACCGGGGTCTCGACCACGATTTTGCAGTACAAGTCGCCTAGACCGCCGCCTCGAATTTTCGACATATCGACCCCTTTGCCACGCAACCGAAATAATCGACCGGTTTGCGTCTCATGAGGGATCTTTAAGCTCACCTTCCCCTCTAGCGTTGGCACCTCAAGCGAGCAACCCAGTGCGGCATCGACAAAGCTAATGGGCACCTCGCTGTAAAGATCGGCGCCGTCTCTAGTGAAAATAGGATGGTCACGAACTTGAATTTGCACGTAGAGATCACCAGATGGGCCACCATTCGGTCCTGCCTCGCCCTGCCCCGACAACCGGATGCGATCCCCGGTATCGACACCGGCGGGCACCTTTACAGACAAGGTCTTACGTTCTTGGACTCGTCCCTGGCCGTGACACTTGCCACAAGGGTCGCTGATCACGCGACCAGCGCCTCGACATCTTGGGCAGGTCTGCTGCAAAGAGAAGAAGCCTTGCCTTGATGTCACTTGCCCAGACCCTCCGCACTGAAGGCAGTCCATTGGCGACGTCCCTTTTTTAGCACCCGAGCCCAAGCACTCCATACACTCAACCAGTGTGGGGATCTTAATCTTGGGATTGGTGCCTTTAACGGCTTCCTCTAAGGAAATATCCAATACGTACTTTAGATCTGACCCGCGCTGAACCTGGGATCGGCCTCGGCCACCACTGAAGATATCTCCGAAAACATCCTCAAAAATAGAGCCAAAGCCGCCAGCCTGACTGAATCCCCCACCCGCGGCGCCGCCCTCGAAGGCTGCATGCCCAAACTGGTCATAGGCTGAGCGCTTTTCATCATCGAGCAGAACCTCGGCCGCTTCACTCGCTTCTTTGAACTTCTCTTCAGCAGACTCATCATCCGAATTTCGATCCGGGTGATATTTCATTGCCAAACGACGATAGGCCTTTTTGATGTCTTTTTCTGAGGCGCCCTTGGATAAACCGAGCACCTCATAATAATCCCGCTTGGCCATAGTCTGGCTTCCGTTCTCTTGCTTCGACGATCAGTGCTTATTTTTCGTCTTTGACTTCTTCGAACTCTGCGTCCACAGCATCATCGTGTTCCCCGTTCGAAGCTTGGGCCTCTTCTGCGTTGCCAGCGGCACCCGCCTCTGCCTGCTTGGCATACATTTTCTGTGCAAGCGATGAGGAGACTTCAGTCAACTTCTGCGTCTTGGCCTCAATGTCTTCCAAGTCAGTTGATTTCAATGCGGTTTCTAGTGCTTCAATCGCAGCCTCAATCTCTGATTTCTCACTCTCACTTGCCTCATCGCCCGCTTCTTGAAGGGTTTTTTTGGTGGCATGAATCATTGCGTCTGCGGTGTTTCGTGCGGTCACCAGCGCTTCGAACTTCTTGTCCTCATCAGCATGTGCCTCCGCATCACGCACCATTTTTTCTATTTCTTCGTCAGATAGTCCACTGCTTGCTTTAATGACGATCGATTGTTCTTTACCGGTGGCTTTATCCTTCGCAGACACGTTCAAGATGCCATTGGCATCAAGATCGAAGCTGACCTCAATCTGGGGTGTCCCGCGCGGTGCGGGAGGAATATCTGACAGATCAAATCGACCTAAAGACTTATTCTGAGCGGCTTGCTTTCGCTCTCCCTGAAGCACGTGAATGGTGACCGCAGGCTGGTTGTCTTCTGCGGTTGAGAAGACTTGAGACTTGCGGGTTGGAATGGTCGTGTTTTTCTCAATCAACGCGCTCATGACGCCACCCATGGTTTCGATACCCAGAGACAGCGGCGTGACATCAAGGAGCAGGACATCTTTTACTTCACCAGCAAGAACCGCAGCTTGAATTGAGGCTCCCATGGCCACTGCTTCATCCGGGTTGATATCTTTACGGGCTTCCTTACCGAAGAATTCCTTAACCTTCTTCTGCACGAGTGGCATACGGGTCTGGCCACCCACCAAAATAATGTCATTGATTTCTGAGATGCTCATGCCCGCATCTTTGAGCGCTGTGCGAACTGGCTCAATGGTTCGGTCAACGAGATCCTCAACCAAGGACTCCAATTTGCTCTGGGTGATCTTCAAGACCATGTGTTTGGGACCACTCGCGTCCGCTGTGATGTAGGGCAGATTGATCTCTGTCTGAGAACTGCTTGAAAGCTCGATTTTGGCCTTTTCAGCTGCCTCCTTGAGCCGCTGCAGCGCCAAAGAGTCTTTACTCAGATCAATCCCCTGGTCTTTTTTGAATTCCTCAACGAGGTACTCGATCAGACGCATATCAAAGTCTTCACCGCCGAGAAATGTATCCCCATTGGTCGACAGCACCTCAAATTGCTTCTCGCCATCCACATCGGCGATTTCAATCACTGAGATGTCGAAAGTTCCACCCCCCAGGTCATAGACGGCGATGGTTGAATCGCCTGTTGCTTTGTCCATGCCATAGGCCAACGCTGCCGCTGTAGGCTCGTTGATGATTCGCTTCACTTCGAGGCCTGCAATGCGGCCGGCATCCTTTGTCGCCTGTCGCTGCGAATCATTGAAGTAAGCGGGGACCGTGATCACTGCCTCTGTGACTTCCTCACCTAAGAAGTCTTCCGCGGTTTTCTTCATCTTCTTCAATACTTGCGCGGAGATTTGCGGCGGCGCCATCTTTTGGTCGTTAACATTCACCCAGGCGTCGCCGTTGTCAGCTTTTACAATCTCATAGGGCACCATTTTGATGTCGCGCTGGACGACGTCGTCAGCATACTGCCGTCCAATGAGGCGCTTGATCGCGAACAACGTATTTTTAGGATTGGTGACGGCCTGCCGTTTAGCCGACTGCCCAACCAGAATCTCATCATTCGCATAGGCCACCACAGACGGGGTGGTTCGATCACCCTCGGAGTTCTCAATGATCTTCGTGTTGCTGCCATCGAGCACAGCAACACATGAGTTCGTGGTTCCTAAATCAATTCCAATCACTTTTGCCATTTCTTTCTCCCTCTGCAGCGGTCAGTCCGCGGCGTTTCTTAATTCGCTATATAGGTCCTGTCAAACCGCCTTCAAGTCACGAGGCCGATTTAGACACCATAACTTTGGCTGGCCGCACCAATCGCTCATTCAGTCGGTAGCCTTTTTGAATCACTGTCATCACCGAATTCGGTTCTAGATCCGGGTTTTCAATCATCGATAAGGCTTCATGAAGGTTCGGATCGAACGGCTCACCGAGCGGGTCGAGCGCCTCAACCCCTTCTCTCGTTAAGACATCAACAAACAGTTTGCTGCACAATCGAATCCCCTCTAGCTGAGGGTCATCGTCGTCGGAAGCTGCGGCTTCACTGACTTCAACCGCCTTCTCAAGACTGTCCAGCACAGGCAAAAGATTCTGTAACAGCCGTTCAATGCCATATTTATGCGCGTTCTGAACGTCACGCTCCGCCCTCCGACGAAGGTTCTGCATTTCCGCTTCGGCGCGTAAGGCGATGTCCTTGTACTTCTCCACTTCGGCGACGAGCTTATCCTCTGACTCAACGGCATCGTCTTCTGATGGCGCCCGATCTTCACTCGATTCCTCAGATGCACTGTCCTGAAATTGTTCTGACGTCTCTAACTCCTCGCGCTGATCTTCACCGGGCGCCGCACCTTGATCTGTTTGTTGGGTCATATCGCTGGAACCTCCCTTAACCCTCGAACAATGGGGCTGATTTCTCTCTTTTCAAGGGTCGCTTGGACTCGAGCGCCTAGGAGCTCAAACGCAAGCTGCGCGGATCTTAAACTGATACTTTTCAATAAGTTGGCTACCTCCAGCAACGGTTGTTCCCTCACCTTTAGGGGATGCCACGACGCTCTAGCGCCGATAAACAGAGTCATCAGGATGGATTCGGCGGCACGATGGACATCGCTGTGCTAATACAGGCGGCACGACAGAGCACCCCAGCTGCTCGAGCCTTATCAGGCGGTACAAACCCAGCTCCTCAAGGGGCACATTGAAGCAAGTGGTGGTTTAACCTGCTTTGCACCTCAACCTCGACACGCCACATCCCTCTCGGTAACTCCAACCCACCGTCGCAAACCGAAAGGCCAATGCATGCAATGACAAACGGTGGGCGTCCAAGCTTTTGTTGACTCAAGATATAGCGATGGGATCGATTCGACGGACGTGGGGACGGCGCTGGGGACGCCACACTCACCCTCATTGAGTGAGATCACATCCCGTTGACGACTTATCGTTGGTTTAAAGCGTAGCTCAGCGATTGCGCGGTCGCTTGCACGAGTGGGATCACCCGTTTGTAGGCCATGCGGGTAGGCCCAATGACACCGAGCACACCAACAAGCGATCCGTTCATGTGGTATGGAGATGCGATCAGGGCACAATCTTCCAGCGGATCAGCTCCGGCTTCAGGACCGATAAAAAGCTTGACCCCTTGGGCATCTAAACAGCGATCCAAGAGTACGAGCAACTCTTCCTTTAAAGACAGCGCCCGGTAGAGTTTTCGCAAATCATCCAGTTGATCCGATTGAATGGTGTCAATCAAACGCTCCTGACCTGCAACCAACACATCCTCTTCATCGTGCTGGAAAAAGAGCTCAGCCATCTTCAACGTCATTTGAGTTAATTCATCGATCTGGCGTTGATCGCCCTGCATGGACTTCAAAATTCGGGCTCGAATCGTACCCAGGGAGCACCCCGCATAATGCGCGTTAATGTAGTTCGACGACTCTTTCAATCGTTCACTGCTGTGCTCGACTTGAACATGAAGCACTCGATGTTCAACCTCGTGATCATTAAAAACCAAGATTGCGAGAACCCGCCGACCTGCGAGCGGCAGAAACTCAATATGTCTCAAGATCGAGAGCGTCGGTTTGGGTTTGGTTGCGAGCCCCGCCAACTGAGTAATTTCTGCGAGCAATCCAGACGCACTGTGTACCAATTCGCTCACGGTTGAATTTGGATCCAGTCGCCTCTGCCATTGCGTCAAATCCGCATCCTCAACGGCATCTGAAATGGCCAGATGGTTAACGAAGTAGCGATAACCTTGATCTGTCGGCACGCGACCGGCCGACGTATGGGGCGACTTGAGGTAGCCCTGCTCCTCAAGATCCGCCATCACATTGCGGATGGTGGCCGAACTCAGCGGCAAATCCGCCCGTTCGGATAACTTCTTTGATGCCACCGGCTGGCCTTGACTAACATACTCTTCAACAATCGCCTGAAGAACCAGACGCGATCGATCAGAGCGCAAACTTTCTTCCATGGTTGTAGTTTCGCACGAGACTTTGGTCAATATAGCCTGTCGGCCTTGCCAAAAAAAGCGGATGATTACGGCTCGTGCTCGCTTAAAAACCGCGCGATATACTAACCACCTAAACTATCCATTAAGCGCCATGCTCCTCAGTCTCAACCTCAAGAATCTAGCCATTGTCGAAGCTGCTCATCTCGACTTTGGGCCAGGAATGACCGCCATTACCGGTGAGACGGGTGTCGGGAAGTCGATCTTAATAGATGGTCTTTTATTGGCTCTGGGTGGACGAAGCGACTCTCAAATGATCGGTCCTGGAAGTGATCGAGCTGAGGTCATTGCCGAGTTCGACCTCTCGAGATCCCAAACAACGCAAGCATGGCTCAAGGAGAGAGCACTGGACGAAGACGCGAGCGCCACGCTCTTGATACGCCGAGTGCTGACCAAAGAAGGTCGATCGCGTAACTTCATCAATGGCCGAGCCGTCACTGCCGGCGAACTGAAATCGCTCGCGGAAACGATCGTCGAGATCCACGCGCAACACGAACATCATCGGTTGGGTCAACGATCAGAACAGATCGCTATTTTCGATGGGTTCGCTGGTTGCGATGGCGAGCGCGCTCAACTCGCCGAACTTTATGAGGCCTGGCGTGCGACCGAGCGGGAAATCAAATCAATCACTGAAGCTTCTGATGCGAGAGCGAAAGCAAAACAGTTACTCGACTACCAATTAGAAGAACTCGAGGCTTTACAACTCAGCGCTGGAGAGTACGCGAGCCTCAGCGAAGATCAAACAAGGCTCAGCCACGCCGATGAAACCAAGACACAGCTCGCCGATCAGTTGCATCGCCTCACAGCATCGGACGAGAATCTGACCGATGAGCTACGAAGAATCTTGGCTATTCTCCATAGCTTGAGGGACACAAACCTACCACAGTACCTCTCGCCTATTGAATCCGCGGTTATCCAACTTGAGGAAAGCGCCAGGGATTTAGGGCGGTATGCGGAACAGATCGAAAGTCAGCCGGAGCGGCTCAATGAGATCGAAAGCAGACTGGAGCGCATCCTCGATTTGTCTCGCAAACACCACTGCGCACCCGAACAGCTACTCGACACCTGGGCGCAACTTGAGACAGAGCGCTCAGCGCTCTCTCAAACTGAGGCCGATCTCAGCGATCTACGGCTAAAGTGTCAGAGTCTGGAGACTCAATGGAATGCCCAGGCCCAGCAGATTCAAAAGCGGCGCCAAGCCTCGGTCAAACCTTTTCAGAAAACCATCGAGCATCAACTCCAAGCCTTGGGTATGGCAGATGCGAAAATTAAGGTCCTTTTAACGCCCACTGAGGGCTTGAACCTGACGGGGTTAGAGACCATTGAATTCCAAATCTCAACCAATCCTGGCCAAGCTTTTGGCCCCATACAAAAAATCGCTTCAGGGGGTGAGCTCTCTAGAATCTCTCTAGCCATTCAAGTGGCGAGAGCCGCTGACCAGTCTGCCGGCACGCTCGTATTCGATGAGGTCGATGTGGGTATTGGCGGCAGAGTTGCGGAGACGGTCGGACACCTCCTTGCCCAGTTAGGTCAGGACCATCAGATTCTTTGCGTCACGCACTTGGGTCAGGTTGCCGCTCAAGCGCGTCACCACTTGAGAGTGTCGAAGTCCGGGAAGCCTGTTGCAACTAAAATTGAGGCCCTGGATGGCGATACCCGAGTGGAGGAGATCGCGAGGATGATGGGCGGCGCTAAACTCACTGAGGCGACATTAACACTGGCTAAAGAAATGATCAGTCTGGGGCAATCAGCGTAGTTGAAGACATCGGCCACACCGATCAAGGCTCCTTGATGGCGGGCGCCATCGATCCAGCATTAGAACATTCCCTCAGCGCCGCATGCATTGATCGCGTTTGGACCCCACCTATAACAGCAGGCTTGTCCGCGCAGGCAATCATCACCCTGAATCATCGACACGCTGGGCAGAGACCATACATGTTGAGGTTGTGGTCGGTGAGCTCGAATCCTAGATCCTGAGC
>Ga0181574_10005987_pt1 | contig 10296 bp, 6 predicted proteins | sample 101ome_24_FD_145600 | JGI IMG/M metagenome (GOLD analysis project Ga0181574, IMG submission 145600) | Coastal salt marsh microbial communities from the Groves Creek Marsh, Skidaway Island, Georgia - 101410AT metaG (spades assembly) | ecosystem: Environmental > Aquatic > Marine > Intertidal zone... | reverse complement strand
TTGGGAATGTTGCGGCTGTGAATATGACATTAGATAGTATTACTCTTGCGACGGGGCATGCACTCGATTATGTGACAAGTATAGGAAATACTACATCTAACACTGTTCAGTTTACAAATCCAGCCACGGGCTTTGTGACGACTTCTAATGTAGGTATAGCCAACGTAAACCCGATACATACTCTGGACGTAGGTTCCAATCTTTGGATTGATGAAACGAGTTCAAACGTTCTTTACGTAGACGGAAACGTGTGGTCTAAAAATATAACTGTCGGCTCAAATTTGTATGTAGAAGACACAAATTCTAATGTGGTGACCATTGAAGGTAACGTTTCTGCACATAACTTGTGGCTTGGGTCGGTGGAAATCACACCTTCTTACACTTTAGAAGAAGTCACGGGCGAAGGAAACACGACGACACAAGTCATTCAATTCTTAGACTCTAATGTGGGTACAGTGTCTTCAGGTGGTATAGTTATAAACAAATACGCATTCGCGTGTAAACACTACGCATACAGTAACGTGAGTGTACCCATAGATTTCGCAAACGTGGTCATGACATTCTCTTCAAACGTGTTCCATGCGAAAATCACGGCACAACTCACACACGGAAACGAAGAAGTCAGCACAATGATTCTCGACGTTCAGGGTGGTACGAGAGACGGTGCGACCTCGTCACTCAATATCGCCACTGGCCCAGGATCCGTGTTCGGTAACACGAACACTAAACCATGGAACGGAACGGTGTCTACCACACCCACACAAGTCATACTCGAACCGAGTGCTACGGGTACGACCGCGTATGGGGTCGATCTCTACGTGGAGTACAAATCTTCATCGTCAGAAGGTAAGTTAGAAAGCATTAGTATAGGTAACGATTCTGTAAAATCTTTTGTGTATTAATAGTAATGACGTCTACGAACATAACTAATTTCCCCGGAAAAGTGGCTATAGGTTCAAACGTGTTCATAGATGATACGGCGTCAAATAAACTCGTTATCACCGGAAGTATAAGTACTACAGGAACACTTTCCGGTGATGGCTCAGGCATAGATAACATTCAAACATCAAATGTAATTGGATTGACCGATAACGTGACGAGAATAGGCACTCTCGAAGCGGATTTGACTGATAACGTGACGAGAATAGGCACTCTCGAAGCGGATTTGACTGATAACGTGACGAGAATAGGGACTCTCGAGGTGGATTTGACCGATAACGTGACGAGAATAGGGACTCTCGAGGCGGATTTGAGTGACAATTCTTCGAGAATCACGAATATAGAGAGTGGAGACATCACAATCACGGGTAAGAAAACATTCCAAGATGAAGTCACTTTTGAATCAAACATTCGTGTACAAGGAGACCTTCTCGTCGCAAACACAGTGAATATGGTGGTTTCAGATCCAATCATGGAATTGGGTTCAAACAACCTAAACACAGGTGATTTAGGGATCGTGATGACCCGCCACGGGGCGACTAATTCAAATGTCGCTGTCTTCTACGACGAATCCGAAGACGTTCTCAAGTTGGGTTACACGTTGAATGGGGCTAATGATACGGCGATTGAACTGGATTCAAATACTCTAGCGGTGTCTATTCAAGGTAATGTTGAAGTAGGCACGGCCAACCTCTTTGTGGATACGACGACAGGCTACGTCGGCATCGGTACGACGAACCCTGGATTTAGTTTGGACGTCCATGGAACAGCGAACGTTGGGGCCCTCACGGCGACGAGTATTTCTGGTCCACTCTCCGGAAACGCATCGACGGCCACAGCTCTTCAAACGGCGAGAAACATTAACGGTGTGAGTTTTAATGGTTCAGCCAATATAACCGTGAATGGTCTCAATTATAATGTAAACGACGTTTGGTTAAAGGAACAGGGCGGCAACGCCCACTTCAAACAATATGGTAACACTCGACAAATGGCATTTCGTACCGATGGAACATCTGAGTATGCTTCTGGTGTGGGTGGATACCCATTTGTATGGATGTATGGCGGAGATGCGGCGTCTAATCGTCGAATGTTATTAAACACGAGTGGCCAACTCTGGTGTTCCGATTATGGCTGGCTTCACGATAAGTTCGTTTCGAGAAATAGCGCAACATCGCAAACATTTACCGACAATAATTCAAATGCCACTTTCACGGGGCATACAATAGATTTTAACGGTTCTGGAACTCAGACAAACACAGCTAATAGAACACACAGAGCACTCCTTATAGATTATGATACGTCGACGTCGGGTGGGACTACAACGACTAATGAACGGAACTACAATTACGCTATGCATTCGGATATGCGTCACAGTGGAACAGGTGATCAATATGTATTTTATAATCATTATCTGTATACAAGAAGCGACCACACGAGTGGTACGTGCAGCCTTATGAGAGGTATACAGAATAGCGTCGTGTCGTCTGGGACTGGTATAAACACGGAAATGCATGGTATAAATACATACGTCATAAAAGATAATGGTTCAACCGAAGCCACATCGACTATGTATGGTACTAAAACCGAAGTTGAAGTTGATGCTGGTACGGTAACCAATGCGTTTGCCTATCATGCACACATTGACCGTGACGCCGGGACACTCACAAATGGGTATCTGTATTATGGGAATTATGCAGGTACAGTGGGTACGAAATGGGGTATATACCTCTCCGGTGAATCTAAAAACTACTTTTCGGGCGACGTAGGCATCGGGGTGACTAATCCACTCAATTCCTTGGTTGTTAACGGTAAGACAACTATTGGTACAGGGGCGTCAACCACCAATAGTCAATATCATGATGGGACGCTTAATGTGATTGGTGGAGGGACGAGAGCCATCTTGAGAGTTGAGAACAACAATGGCATTGGAGACCCGACAATCATATTGGGCGAAGGTGGTGGATTTACAGAAAATACAGTTCCAACTATTAAAAAAATTGCGGGTACAAACAATTTATCTATTATGACTGCTGGCAACGTCGGTATCAACACCACAACACCCGGATACGAACTCGACGTTAACGGGGACATACGCGGTGGATGTCCCGTATATTTCGCAGCATATAACACTAACGGCACATCTCCCGGTAATACAGTGATATGGGATGAATTATGGATATCAAGAGGTGGTGGGTATGATACAAGCACGGGTATATTTACCGCCCCTATCGCTGGTATTTATAAGTTTTATTATACGTTACGTCAAGCTGGGGGTGCAACGTCTGGTCTCTGGGCGCGTGTTCAGCTTAACGGCTCAGATATAAGCAATACATATGGCGCGATTTATTTATCGACTACACGTGATCAGGCGGGTTCGACGGTATTACTTAATCTAAACGTGGGAGATGAAATTTCGGTAAAGGTGTACAATTATGATATGGCTAGTGTATACAACTCATTCGTCGGTGAGTATTTCTCATCTTTATAAAAAAATGTAAATTATAGCATATATGGATTCTGAAACATTACAGGATCTTGTTTATGAAACGATAAAAATTTTAAGCCCTGACTTGGACGCCACTGGTGTGCAGACAGACGAAGCCAATGCTGTGCACACCGCCGCATTTGTCGGGTGCACGTATCATTGTGGCTAATTACTTTTTCCTCCCCTTATAGTAGAAATGTCTATACAATCCCCAGTTGGAACTTTAGATATTAAAAATGCCACATTACGTGTAGGCAAATTAGAAGTCTCGAACATTCAGGGTGTGGACACCGCCCTCAATGTCACGAGAGCCAATAGCGTGCTCATCTACGATGATCAGGCTTCAACAACGACCTTTACGGGGTTCACGAGTACCCCAGGTGTTCGTGATACTGTGAATGGCTACCTCGACGTCGCCGATGGCTACGTATATTGGGGTCAAAAGCTCCCCAATGCGTGGGTGATGGACTTCGAAATGGACATCCGTTCGGGTACGAATCCCGGGCCACTCTATGCAAATGTGTTTAGCACCACTAACACGGGTGGAGACGGCTACTCTTTCGCGTTTAATGATAACAACGACAAAATCAGTCTCTACTACGACGGCACCCTTCTCACGGAGGCCACGGTCACGGGACTCTTCACGGCCACAGAAAATTGGCAAAAGGTCGTGATCAATTATGAGCGTGGCATGATCGCCATAAGTCTCAGTGGGTCCAGAAAGTTTTATTACAAGGACATAGAACGAGAAACACCCTACGTCAACGGGGAATACACGAATTTCTCTTCAGCGTCCACGGATGGGCGTAAGATTCGTAATCTTCGCATCGTTAACGGTGAAAAGTGGATGTACACGGGGGAATCGAACATCGCGTACACGCAGGGGAGTGTGGGTATAGGTGTCTCCGATCCACAATACACGCTCGATGTAGGTGGAGACATCAATCTCTCGGGTTCGTTCTACCAAGGTGGGTCCCCCTTTGTGAGCTCCCTTTGGACGGACGGTGGTGATTCTCTCTATTACCGTTCCAATGTCGAAGTTGGTACTGGTAACCTCTATGTGGATACGACGACGAGTCGGGTCGGTATCAACACCACAACACCCGGCTACGACCTCGACGTTAACGGGGACATCAACTTCACGGGAACCTTTTACCAAGGTGGTTCCCCCTTCGTGAGTTCTCTTTGGACATCTGGTAACGATTCCCTGTATTACACGGCGAGTAACGTGGGTATAGGCACGGACACCGCGGAGTATACCCTCGATGTACACGGAAATGCCAATGTTGGTGCACTCACGACGACCAGCGTCTCTGGTGACGGTTCAGCACTTTATGGAATTCAATCTTCGAATGTGAGTGACTTTGCGTCGAATGTGACGAGGATCGAGACCCTTGAGACTGATTTGAGTGATAACTCGTCCATAATCGGTACTCTCGAGACAGATTTGAGTGATAACTCGTCCAGAATTGGCACTCTCGAGACAGATTTGAGTGATAACTCGTCCAGAATCGGTACTCTCGAAACGGATTTGAGTGATAACTCGTCCAGAATTGGTACTCTAGAGACAGATTTGAGTGATAACTCGTCCAGAATTGGTACTCTCGAAACGGATTTGAGTGATAACTCGTCCAGAATTGGTACTCTTGAGACAGATTTGAGTGATAACTCGTCCAGAATAACGAGCATCGAGAGTGGTGCACACACATTTACGGGCATAAAAACGTTCGAAGACGATGTCATTCTCGAATCAAATCTTCGTGTCAACGGAGACCTGTTGGTGGCGAACACCGTACACATGATCGTCTCTGATCCAATCATGGAATTGGGTGCTAATAACCTAAACACCGGGGATCTCGGGATCATCATGACCCGTCATGGGGAAACTGGGAACGTCGCGATCGTCTACGACGAATCCCAAGATGTTTTGAATGTGGGATACACACTGAGTAATGCTTACGAAAATACGATCACTATGGACACGGCGAATTCACTCACGTTACAAGTAAACGGTGCACTCAACGTGGGTTCAAACGTAGTGATGGACGATGTGGCATCGAACGTCATCGAAGTTTCCGGGAACGTGAAGACAGATTCCCTATTTTTGGGGAACTTTGAGGTGGTGGCGTCACAAGGTTTGAGTCATGTGACTGCGGTGAGTGCGGCCACGAATGATACCGTGTATCTCAATAACCCAACCACAGGACTCGTGGTCGACTCTAACGTGGAGGTGGGTGGAAACCTCGCAGTCGAAGGTGATCTCGAATTTAACGGGAATCTCACGATGAACACGATCACCGTGCAGACCCTCTTTACACTGGATCACGTCGTGTCTCAAGGGAATACTACGGCAAACACAGTACAGTTCCAAAACGCGACGACGGCACTCACGGCGACGGGGAATGTAGAAGTGGGTGGGGAGTTGAGTGTGAGTGGGAATGTGGAGGTCGGCACGGCGAACTTGTTTGTGGATACGACGACATCTAATGTTGGTATAAGAACAAACAACCCACAAGCAACTTTACACGTGGGAGGTACAGATGGTATCATCATACCATCTGGAACGACGGCACAACAGCCTACGGGACAGACTGGTATGGTGAGGTATAATACAACTAAAAAATCTCTCGAATTTTATAACGGTACAGACTGGGTGGTTATTGGTGGTGTTTCCGCGTCTGGTGGCACAGAAACAAATTCGGGTCAGTATAATATACATACATTTACAACATCTGGAAACTTTGTTGTGTATTCAGGGGGTGTAGTCGAATACCTCTTAGTTGGTGGCGGTGGTGGCGGTGGACGTAGTGCTGGTACTGGAAATTATATGGGTGGTGGTGGAGGTGGGGGGTTTGTCAGTGGTACAATAATCGTCGATCCGGGTACATATAGCATAGTCGTAGGAGAAGGTGGTACTGGTGATTCTGGGTCTGGTGCCACAAATGGGACTAATACTACAGCGCTTAATTTAACGGCGTACGGTGGTGGTCACGGTGCTTCAGCATATAATGGTATTAATGCAGGTAATCCGGGTGGTTCAGGTGGTGGCGGTGGTGGCGGTAGCACGGATGATACCGGTGGCCCCCCGGGATATGAAATAGGTGGACAAGGTTCAAAAGGTGGAAAAGGTGGAAATTATTCGACAAATACTGGATATAAAGGTGGAGGTGGTGGAGGTGCTGGTGGTGTAGGACAGAGTGGATATGAATATGGTTCACAGGTATATGGATTAAATGGGGGTAATGGAAAGCAGTCTGATATTTCGGGAACTTTGACGTACTACGCGGGTGGTGGTGGTGGCGGAGTTATATATGATGGCTGGAGCTACGAAATGGCAGGTGGAACTGGTGGTTTAGGTGGTGGGGGTAATGCTGGTAATGCATATACTAACCAAACCACCACCCCTGGGGCTGATGGAACAGATGGTTTAGGCGGCGGTGGAGGAGCTGCTGGTTACACTGACTATGGTGGAGACGGTGGTAAAGGGATAGTAATCATAAGATATTTATCTTAGATATAATTAATATGCCTAGCTTTGCAGAAATAGATACTCAGACTAATGAAGTTCTTCGAGTCATCAGTGCAGATAGTAAAATTTGGTGTGAATATAATCTGGGTGGTAAATGGGTACAAACTCATAAAAAAACAGAAGGTAAAAACTATGCAGGTGTTGGTTTTACGTATCACCCAGAACTCGAAAACTTCTCTGGTCCCCAACCATACCCTTCGTGGACACTTGATGACCAGTGTCTCTGGCAACCCCCAGTAGCCAAACCAGATGACGGTGGTTATTACAGATGGGATGAAGAATCACAAAGTTGGATTTCTTCGGGGGGTATTTAAGGTAAACTAATTTCTCTCTTAAAACGATTCTGGACTTGGTATATGTAGTCCCAGTAGTTCAAGTTCTCCTTTAGTGTGTTCAATAACACTTTCAATCCACATTTAAAACATAATTGTCCTTAACTTTTAAATGTGTGGCTAACTTCAATGGTGAGTGTTCCTCACTGTAAAGAAAACCTCTCCCAATATTAGATAATGTCGACGCACATCATAAACTTTCCAGGCGCTGACATACACACGACGACGCTCACATCAGTTTCGAACGTTTCGGTGGGCGAAAACTTGGACGTCACGAGCAATTTGACGGTGAGTGGGAATGCGACGGTGAGTGGGAACGTGGAAATGTCGAGCAATTTGACGGTGAGTGGGAATGCGACAGTGAGTGGGAACGTGGAAATGTCGAGCAATTTGACAGTGAGTGGGGATACGACGGTGAGTGGGAACGTGGAAATGTCGAGCAATTTGACAGTGAGTGGGAACGTGGAGCTTTCGAGCAATTTGACGGTGAGTGGGAATGTTGGGGTGGGGGTGACCAACCCGACGACACGCTTCGCGGTCCTCGATGAGGCTCGCCAATCGGAGGAGTTCCCACCGAGGGCGATGACCGACTATGAGACGCACATGGAGGGACATGGGGTTTTTAAGGTGAGTGAATCATCAGTTCGCTCGGGTGAAGATGGTGCATACGCCCTGTTTACTAAAGATGATGGAACCACTTTTTGGCACAGCGATAATACCTCGACCGATCATCGGTATACACAAGATGCCGCCGGTACTTACAGTGGAACATCTTCATTTGATGGCATAGACGGAGAATGGGTTACACTGGAGTGTCCATATTCCATAAAATTGGATTCGATACAACTCCACATAAGATCTCTTGCTTATCAAGATCAATCCCCGGAAGATTGGACATTACTCGGAAGTAATGATGGAACTAATTGGGGAACTTTAAAAGAGGTGACTGGTCAAATTATATCGGAATCGGGTACATCATTTGATGTGAGTACATCTCAATATTACAAAATGTTCGCACTGGTCGTGACGAGGATTGCAAATAATGTGGCTGGTTCATACACAAATGCTCTCACATTTGGCGAATGGCGCCTCTTCGGCACCCGCGAGCGTGGTCAATCCACCCTCCACGACGGGGAACTCAAACTCAACAAAAGCCTCATGGTACCTCGTATAGGTCCACCGCTCGACACGGACGACACCCCCCGACGGGACAGGCTCGTGGTGGAATACAACACCTCAACGAACCCCACGGAGAATGGGGTGGTGCAGGATACGTCGGGGAATGGTTTAGATGGCGTGTTGGAAAATACTTACTCACCAGGTAATGCAACTTATGACCCATATTACGACGCGACAGAGAAAGCGTTGGTGTTTGACGGGTCAAATGATTACGTGACTAAGAATTTGACAGGTATAAGTGGTGATTTTATATTTTCTGCATCTTTATGGGTCTATCATGAGAGTAGCACAAATAATGCAGCACAATTTTTCACGATAGGTAACAACGCCACGAATCAAATGGTTGGTTTCAGGCTCAACAGTAGTATGACGTCAGCATATGTCTATTTTTATTCGGCTGATACTTTGACTGCAACTATTTCCACTGTTCTAAACACATGGAACCATTTTGTGGTCACTTATGATGGCAGTACACAGAGATTATACCAAAATGGCGTACTTGTTGAAAGTAATTCGGGTTCTGGATTGAATTTACCTCAAGACCCAGAACTACGAATTGGACATAGACCTAGTGCTGGGTCTACCGAATATTTAGACGGTTATCTCTCCAACTTCAAACTCTACGACGTCGCCCTCACCGCCGAAGAGGCCAAGCGACTCTACGATATGGGTCGGTGCGACGAGGGACATCACGTCGTCAATTTCAGCAAGACGCGGGTCGGCATCGGTTTGGGTGATGGAGAGGCTCCGAGGGCGGTTTTGGATGTGCGGGGGGATATATTTGGTCCTGGTATTATACAAGTACAAAGCACCACATTTAACGGAATAGCGTCTGGAAACTCAAATTCATTCACTGAGTTACCCGAGCTCACAACCAGGATAACACCTAAAAGATCTGGTAGTAAAATATTGGTCCTCTTAAACTTATTTTGGTCTGGAGCTAGTGATGCTTATTTTCAGGGTAATGTAAAAAAGAACGGATCGGTTCTAGTGAAACAAGAGGGGAGTGTTGGAAACGCAACTAAAACATCATTTGCTATGTTAAATTTTGACAGAGCACAATATTTTCTAGGGAATATTGGTTTCAGTTATTTAGACGGTTCAAATATAGGAACACAATCAATCGAGTACACGGTTGAAGTCAGAAATAGGTATACGACTAATGGAACTTGGTATATTAACTACACTTCCGATACAGCGGACGCAAATCGTTTGACTGGCGTATCTACACTCACTCTCATAGAAATTCAACAGTGATAAATTTCTACTGTATATGTAATGGATATAGCATCAATTTTAATCGATCGTTATCCTGAACAAAAGTGGAATTTGACGAATAATGATTACGATACTTTAGTATGGGAATCTGTAAATAGTGTTCATAAACCAACTTTAGAAGAACTAGAAAGTATTTGGCCTACTGTTCTAAATAACAATAAATTTAAAGAACTCCGCAAAGAACGCAACAAACGACTTAAAGAATGCGATTGGGTCGCAATGAAAGCTTTTACCACAGACACTCCCGTTCCAGATGAATGGAAGGTATACATGCAAGCCCTTCGTGACCTCCCCGCCAACACGACGGACCCCTCGAACCCCATTTGGCCTGAACCCCCAAGTAACTCATTTTCCTGATTACTTTTTCCTCCCTCTATATTAGAAAATGCCCATTGGACCAACTTCAGGGTTCTTGGATTTCACCAATGCGACCCCCAGGGCTAACGTCATAGTCGCACTTTCTAATATAGGCATAGGCACCGATGTCCCGCTACACGCACTCGATCTTCGTGGCACGGCGAACGTCGCGGACATCATCATAAACAACGATTTGA
>Ga0181574_10005983_pt1 | contig 10297 bp, 9 predicted proteins | sample 101ome_24_FD_145600 | JGI IMG/M metagenome (GOLD analysis project Ga0181574, IMG submission 145600) | Coastal salt marsh microbial communities from the Groves Creek Marsh, Skidaway Island, Georgia - 101410AT metaG (spades assembly) | ecosystem: Environmental > Aquatic > Marine > Intertidal zone... | reverse complement strand
CCTATAAATTTTTTCGACCCCTCATACCCCCACTTCATCATTAGTTTAACCGCATCTGAGTCTCCATTTTGGGCTAAGTCTATTAAGTCTTGATTAACAGGCATTTTATGAGATCCAGCGATAAAAACTAACTTTTTTAACCTACTTTTGTATTTGCTAGAGTACTCAAGCATTTCCAAACATCCTTGGGAATGACCAACCAAAATAATCTTTTCCAGTTTTAATTTAATAAATACTTTTTCTAACCAATCAGCAATCTCTTCAATAGTATGAAGACAAGGACCTTCTGAATTACCATGACCCGGTAGATCAATTGATAAAACATTAAAATTTTTATTTGAAAAAAATTGCTCAACTAAAGACCAAACTATATGTGAAAGACCACTGCCATGAAGAAAAATTATAGTTTCTTTTTTATGGTCTAATTCTTGTCCAGCATTTGATGCATGAACACTTTTATTTTCTAAATCAAATATCAAATAATTTCCTAAAACTGTTTTCTTAATTCAAATTTCTGAATTTTTCCTGTTGATGTCTTTGGTAATTCACAGAAAATAACTTTTTTAGGTACTTTAAAACCTGCCAAGGTTTCTTTACAAAAGTCTATTAATTCTTTTTCTGTAACTGGTTTATCTTGAACCATTTCTATAAACGCGCATGGAACTTCTCCCCACTTTTCATCAGGTTTAGCAACAACAGCTGCAATAGATACAGATGGATGTTTTGCAAGTGTATTTTCAATTTCAATAGATGAAATATTTTCTCCTCCAGAAATGATTATATCTTTAGATCTATCTTGTATCTTAACATATCCATCAGGGTGCATCACTGCTAAATCACCAGTGTGAAACCATCCCCCAGCCATTGCTTTATCAGTTGCAGCTTTATCTTTAAAATATCCTTTCATTACAACATTACCTCTGATCATAATTTCACCAATAGTTTTACCGTCTTGCGGAACTTCTTTCATCGTTTCAGGATCCATTACTGTAACCCCTTCGGTATTTGGATACCTAACACCTTGTCGAGCTTTAATTTCATTCTGTTTATCTTCATCAAAACTATCCCACTCTTCATTCCAAGCACACTGCGTAACATGACCATAAGTTTCTGTTAGTCCATAAACATGCATCACTTCAAAACCGAGATCTTTCATCTTCTTGAAAATGATACTAGGTGGAGGGGCACCTGCTGTTAATACATAAACTTTGTTTTTAAGTTTTTTTCGATCAGCTTCTGGCGCTCCTGTAATCATATTTAAAATGATTGGTGCACCACCAAAATGAGTCACATTATATTTATCTATTAGTTCAAATATTTTTTTAACATCTATATTTCTTAGACAGATAGTTCTTCCATTTAACATTGGGATAGTCCAAGGGTAACACCAACCATTACAATGAAACATTGGAACAATTGTTAAGAAATTCAGTCTATTTGGCATATTCCAAGCAACTGAACTTCCAGTGGACATTAAATACGCACCTCTATGATGATAAACAACTCCTTTGGGATTCCCAGTTGTTCCTGAAGTGTAACTTAAAGATATGGCTTGCCATTCATCCTCGGGCATTTTCCATTCATAATTTTCATCGCCTGTATTTAAAAAATCTTCATACTCTAGATCACCAATTTTTTCTAATTTCGACTGATCTGCATGTTTGTCATTTATATCAATGACTATAATTTTTTTATCAATTTTTTCTAAAGCTTTTTTAACTTCTATATGAAGCTGTCTATCTACAACTAATACTTTTGCTTCACTATGATCTAAAATATAAGCAATAGTATTTGCATCCAGTCTAACATTGATTGTGTTTAATACGCCACCTGTCATTGGAACTGAATAATGTGCCTCAAAAATTTCAGGAGTATTAAATGCTAAAAATGAAACTGTATCCCCTTTACTAATTCCAATTTTTGATAATGCACTCGCAAATTTTACTGCTCTTTTGTATATTTCAGACCAAGTATACTTTCTATCTTCATAAACAATTGCTTCGTAATTAGGGTAAACATCTTTAGCTCTTTCCAAAAAAGTTAATGGTGTAAGAGGAATATGATTTGCTTTATTTTTATCTAAATTTATATCGTAGCTACTCATGATTAATTAAATTTAAAATTCATTATATTTGAACTTCCAGATATTGCAGATTTATAATGGAATTCAGCTCTTGGCAAAACTTTGTCAAAATAAAATTTTGCGGTATTGATTTTATCTTCATAGAATTCTTTATTAGACTCATAATCGCTGAAACTTACTTCTAAAACCTTAATCCATGAATATGCAATTGATACATAACCAAGTGTTTTTAAATAATCGTTTGCAGCAGCACTTACATCGTCTTTTTCAATTTTAGTTTTATCTTCGATCCAGCCTGTAAACTTATGTAAAATATCTAAGTAATACATTAATTCCTTAGAATATGATTTCACTTTTTCATTTTTGCTATCACACTCTCCTTTAATCATCTCTAAAAATTTTTGAATTATATTTCCATTTTTATTTGTAAGTTTTCTAAAAACTAGATCGGCTGCCTGAACTGAATTTGTTCCTTCATAGATTGGGGTAATTCTATTATCTCTATACAATTGTTCAATTCCTTGATCTTTAGTGTATCCATATCCACCATGAATTTGCATAGCATCATTGGTTATTTCCATTGCTAAATCAGTGAATAATGATTTTACTACAGGAGTCATAAGCGAAACATAATCAGAAGCCTCCTGTTTAATTTTATCATCAGGATGATAAAGACTAACTTCTGTTTGTTGAGAAAGCCAAAAACATAAAGCTCTTTCTCCCTCAATTATAGATTTCATATTTAATAATGATTTTCTTATATCAGCATGTTCTATAATAAAATCTGCACCATTTGTTGATTTTGTATTATTAGTTTTGCCTTGTTTTCTCTCTTTAGCGTAAGCAAGAGAGTTTTGATATGCAATCTCCGAAATACCCAAACCTTGGATCCCAACAACAATTCTCTCCAAATTCATCATGGTAAACATTGCATTCAAACCTTTGTCTTTTGATCCAATCATATAACCTGTTGCCTCATCAAAATTTAAAACACATGTGGCTGATCCTTTTATTCCCATTTTACTTTCGATTGATCCTGTCGATATTCCATTTCTTTGTCCTACAGTCCCATCATCATTTACAATAAATTTTGGAACTAAGAATAGACTTATACCTTTTGTTCCCGCTGGAGAGTCAGTTGATCTTGCTAAAACTAAATGAATAATATTTTCAGTTAAATCATGGTCTCCCGATGTAATAAATATTTTTTGACCACTAATTTTATAAGTACCATTATCTTGTTGAACAGCTTTTGTTTTCAATAACCCTAAATCTGTTCCACAAACTGGTTCTGTTAAACACATGGTGCCACTCCATTTACCTTCAACTATTTTTGGTAAGTATTTTTGTTTAATTTCTTCTGGTGCATGATGATTGATACAATTGTAAGCACCAATACTTAATTCACTATATAATTTAAAAGATAAACTCGCTGACGACAGCATTTCATCAAAGAATGCACTAACTGTTTTTGGCATACCTTGGCCACCATACTTTGGATCACATGATAATGACGTCCAGCCATCTTCAATATATTTTTGGTAAGCTTCTTTATAACCTGGCGGTGTTCTCACTACTCCATTTTCTAAGACAGCAGGATTTTCATCTCCTATTTTTGCAAGAGGTAAAATTAAATTTTGGTTTATTTTGGCTGCTTCATCTAAGATATCTTTGACTAAATCTGTAGTAACCTCATCGTATTTTTTTAATTCATTGTAGTTTTTATTATCTCTTAATTTTTCAAATAGAAATAACATGTCCTCTACTGGTGCAGTGTAACTTGGCATATATAAAGCTTAGAATAATTATAGAATTATTGCAATTTTGAAATTATCGCATCACCCATTTCAGATGTTGATGCCTCTTTCATACCATCTGACAAAATATCCTTGGTTCTTAAACCGTCATTTAGAACATCTTGAACAGCTTTTTCTAAAGCATCAGCTTCATTGTCTAGATCTAACGAATATCTCAATGCCATCGCAAAACTTAATATTGATGCAATCGGATTTGCTAATCCTTTGCCAGCAATATCTGGTGCTGATCCATGAATAGGTTCATACATAGCTCGCATTTCACCATCTTTGTTTTTTGCTCCTAATGATGCCGACGGCAAAAGTCCTAATGATCCTGTAAGCATTGAAGCCTGATCGGATAGCATATCACCAAATAAATTATCAGTTACTATTACATCGAATTGTTTTGGATTTCTTAAAAGCTGCATTGCACAATTATCTGCTAGCATGTGACTTAATTCGACATCCTTATATTCTTTATCATGTAGCTCTTGAACTTCTTCTTTCCAAAGCTGTCCTGCTTCCATAACGTTTGATTTTTCGCATGAAGTAACTTTGTTTGATCTTTTTTTTGCTAAATCAAAAGCAACTCTTGCTACTCTAGTAATTTCACTAGTTGTGTATGTGTGTGTATTAATTCCTTTTCTTTCACCATTATCAATCGGTTTAATACCTCTTGGCTCACCAAAATATATTCCACCAGTTAATTCTCTTACGATCATTATGTCTAAGCCTGATACAATTTCAGGCTTTAATGTTGATGCATCAACTAATTGCTCAAAACAAATAGCAGGCCTTAAATTGGCAAATAATTTTAATTCTTTTCTAAGTTTTAATAAGGCTCTTTCAGGTTTTTTTGAAAATTCTAAATTATCCCATTTAGGACCTCCAACTGCACCAAGCATTACTACTTCACTCTCTAGAGCTTTGTAAAAAACCTCATCGGTTATTGGTGTGCCGTGTTTGTCATAAGAGCATCCCCCCGCAAGATCTTCGTCTATCTCAAAATCTAAAGATTTATTATCATTAAACCAATTAATAATTTTTTTTACTTCTGCAATTACCTCTGGTCCAATACCGTCGCCTGGTAATAAAAGTATTTTTCTTTTTTTTACCTTAATCATTAAAAATCCAAGGTTTTTTATCTTTTAGATTTGTTTCAAATTTTTCAATTTTATCTGACTTTTTTAAAGATAAAGCAATATCGTCCAGACCTTCTAGTAAGCACTTCTTCTTAAATGGATCTACATCAAACTTGATTTCGTTATTACCATAAACTATCTTTTCATCATTTAAGTCTACCGAAATTTCTTCTTTTCTATTTGCGTACTCTGATAATTCTTTAATTTTTTCTTCTTCTAAAATTATAGGCAAAATCCCATTCTTAAAACAATTACTATAAAATATGTCTGCATAGCTAGAGCTGATTACACATGTTATTCCAAAATCTAGCAGTGCCCAAGGAGCGTGTTCTCTAGAAGAACCACATCCAAAATTTTTTCCGGCAATTAAAATTTTCGAACCATTATATGGATTTTGGTTTAAAACAAAGTCACTAATTTCTTTACCTTGATCATCATATCTCATTTCGAAAAATAAATTTTTTCCAAGTCCAGTTCTTTTTATTGTTTTTAAGAATTGTTTTGGAATTATCATATCTGTATCAATATTTACTATTGGTAAATATGCAGGTATGCTTTTTAATGTATTAAATTTTTGCATTAGTTTTGATACTTTCTTACGTCATCTAAACTTCCAGATATTGCTGCAGCGGCTGCCATACCAGGACTTACTAAATGAGTTCTTCCACCTCTTCCTTGTCGACCTTCAAAATTTCTGTTTGAAGTAGAAGCACATCTTTCTTCGGGTTTTAATTTATCAGCATTCATCGCTAAACACATTGAACATCCAGGTTCTCTCCATTCAAAACCAGAGTTAACAAATATTTTATCTAATCCTTCTTGTTCAGCTTGTTCTTTTACCAAACCAGATCCTGGAACAACCATCGCATTTACATGTGATGATATTTTTTTATCTTTTAGAATTTTAGCTGCCTCTCTTAAGTCCTCTATTCTGCCATTAGTGCAACTTCCAATAAATACCTTGTCTATCTTTATATCTTTTGCTGCCATATCTGGTTTTAAACCCATATATTTTAAAGCTCTTTCAATAGAATTTTTTTTGTCTTGATCACTTTCACTTTGGGGGTTTGGAACTTTATCATCAATTGTAATTACATCTTGAGGGGATGTGCCCCAAGTAATCATTGGTAAAATTTCATTTGCATTTAAATTAAGTTCTTGATCAAAACTTGCATCCTCATCTGTCTTAAGGGTATTCCAATAATTTAAAGCCTTTTCCCAATTATCTCCTTTTGGAGACATAGGTTTTCCCTTTAGATAATTAAATATTTTTTCATCTGGAGCTATCAAACCTGCTCTTGCTCCACCTTCTATTGTCATGTTGCAAATAGTCATTCTCTGTTCAACACTTAACGATCTAATTAAATCGCCTGCATATTCTATAACTGAACCAGTTCCTCCTGCAGTTCCAATTTTTCCAATTATCTGAAGTATTACATCTTTTGATGTTACTCCTAGAGGTAATTGACCATTAACGTTTATTCTAAAATTTTTTGCTTTTTTTTGAACTAATGTTTGAGTTGCTAAAACATGTTCAACTTCTGAGGTTCCAATCCCAAACGCTAAGGAACCAAAGGCACCGTGTGTTGCTGTATGACTGTCACCACAAACTATTACTGTTCCTGGCTGAGTAAAACCTTGCTCCGGTCCAATTATATGAACTATACCTTGTCGTTTATCATCCATTCCAAAAAGTTGAACTCCAAATTCTGCACAGTTAGCTTCTAGAGTATCAACTTGTATTTTTGACTCTGCATCTGAAATTCCTTTTGTTCTATCTGTTGTAGGCACATTATGATCAGCTACAGCTAAAGTTAAATTGGGATGTCTAACTTTTCTATTTGAATTTCTTAAACCTTCAAAAGCTTGTGGACTTGTTACTTCATGAACTAAATGTCTATCAACAAACAACAAAGCTGTTCCATCATCTTGTTGATCAACCAGGTGATCATTCCAAATTTTATCGTAAAGAGTAGTGGACATTGAAAAAAAAATTATTTTTTTTCTGAAGGGCTTTCTGATTTTGGTTCTTCTTTTGAAGCCTCTGCTGCTGGAGCTTCTTCTTTAGGAGCTTCTGTTGCTGGTGCTGCTTCTACTACTGGAGCTTCTTCTTTGGGAGCTTCTGTTGCTGGTGCAACATTTTCTTCTGTAACAGTTTCAGGTTTTACATCAACATCAATCCCAATTTTCTTTCTAATTTTTTCTGCAATTCTTGCTGATTTACCAGTTCTATCTCTTAAGTAGTAAAGTTTAGCTCTTCTTACTTTACCTGATCTAATTACTTTAATTGAGTCAATTAACGTTCCATATAATGGGAAAGTTCTTTCAACACCTTCTCCAAAAGAAATTTTTCTAACTGTAAAAGAAGAATTTAAGTCTCTATTTTTTTTAGCAATACAAACACCCTCAAAGTATTGAATTCTTTCTTTTTTACCTTCTGTAATTCTGACACCAACTTTAACAACATCTCCTGGATAAAAATCTGGAATTTTTTTCTCTGAAAGTATTTGTTTAACGTTATGTTGGTTTATTTCTTCAATTGTTTTCATATCAGTATTTATCAAGTTAATTCTTCTTATATTTTTGCCATAAATCTGGTCTTCGGACGCGTGTTATAGCCTCAGATTGAGATAAACGCCAGTCTTTAATTTTACTGTGATCACCTGATAAAAGCACCTCTGGAACTGATTTTTCCTCCCAAATTTGAGGTTTTGTGTATTGTGGATACTCTAATAACCCATTTTCAAAACTCTCATCTACTCTAGAATTTTCATTACCTAAAACTCCAGGCAAAAGTCTAAGTATACTATCTATTACAACAAAGGCTGCTGTTTCACCTCCTGACAAAATATAGTCTCCAATACTTATTTCCTCTATATTTCGAGTAGTTAATACTCTTTCATCTACACCTTCGAAATGTCCACAAATGAAAGATACTGATTTTTCATTTGATAATTGTTTTGCGTAAGTTTGATCAAATTTTTTACCTTTAGGTGATAAATAAATTACTTTCTCACCTTCAATTATATTTTGATCTAAAGACTTTGCTAGGACATCTGCTTTTAAAAGCATTCCAGAGCCACCTCCATAAGGAGTATCGTCAACTGTTTTATGTTTATCTTCAGCTGCATCTCTAATGTTTACAATATTTAAGTTCCATAATTTTTTAGATAAAGCTTTTCCATATAGGCCTTTTGATAAAGGCCCAGGGAAAACTTCTGGATAAAGTGTAAACACTTGTGCTTGCCACATAAATAATCGCTAAATTATTTTTGTTCCTCTTTAGGAGCCTCTGCTGCTGGAGCTTCTTCTTTAGGAGCCTCTGCTGCTGGTGCCGCTTCTGCTGCTGGAGCTTCTTCTTTAGGAGCCTCTGCTGCTGGTGCCGCTTCTGCTGCTGGAGCTTTAGGAGCTGCTGGAGCTTCTTCACCTTCTTTTTTTCTCTCTTTTTTTGGAACAGCCTTTTTAGGATTATTACCATTTGCAGGCATTGGTATTAATTCATTTTCACCTAAAATTCTTGCAACTCTAGTAGTTGGTTGCGCACCTTGACCTAACCAATATTTAATTCTTTCAGCTTCAAGACCAACTCTCTCTTTTTTATCTTTAGGAAGAAGAGGATTAAAAAATCCAACTTTTTCAATAAATCTTCCATCTCTTGCAAATCGACTATCTGCTACAACAACTTTGTAAACAGGTCTTTTCTTTGTTCCACCTCTTGATAATCTTAGTTTTAACATTCTTTCTCCTTTTATTATTTTAATTGATTAAATAGCTCTGGCGGTATTCCTTTATCAGACATACCTTTCAGATTTCCTTTTGACATCTTTTTCATCATTTCAGACATCATTTTAAATTGCTTTAGCAATTTATTGATAGTGGCTGGATCTGTGCCAGAGCCATTAGCAATTCTTTTTTTTCTAGAACCATCAATAAGTTTTGGGTTCTCTCTTTCTTTTTTAGTCATCGACAAAATAATAGCTTCATTTTTAGTAATAATACTTTCATCAATTCCTGCGGAATCCATTTGTGATTTCATTTTTGAAACACCAGGCATAAAAGACATTATTCCTTCAATACCGCCCATTTTTTTCATTTGTCTCAACTGAGTTAAATAATCTTGCATAGAAAATTGCCCTTTTTTTAAATTTTCTTCTGCTTTTTTTATATTCTCTTCACCTAAATCTTGTGCAGCTTTTTCTACAAGAGATACAATATCTCCCATCCCAAGAATTCTGTTTGCTATTCTGTCTGGATGAAACACTTCAAGATTGTCAATTTTTTCACCAATTCCTAAAAATTTAATCGGTACATCAGAAACATACTTCATACTAACGGCTGCACCACCTCTTGCATCACCATCTGCTCTAGTTAAAATTATTCCTGATAGATTAACTGTATTTTTAAACTCTTTTGCCACAGATGCTGCAACTTGTCCTGTTAACGAGTCTGCAACTAAAAATGTCTCCGTAGGATTTATCACACTTTCAATTTGCTTAACTTCACTCATCATTTGTAAATCAATTTGAGTTCTTCCGGCAGTATCAAATAATATAATTTCTGCTCCATTTAGATTAGCTGCACTAATAGCTCTTTGACAAATATCAGTTGGTTGTTGGCCTTCAATAATGGGTAGTGTTAAGATATTATTTTGCTCTCCAAGAGATCTAAGTTGCTCTTGAGCTGCTGGTCTATAAATATCAAGGCTAACCATCATCACCTTTTTTTTCTTATTGGTCTCTAAATATTTAGCTAATTTTGCAGTAGTGGTTGTTTTTCCTGAACCTTGTAGTCCAACCAACATCATTGGAACTGGCGGTACAGCATTAAGGTTTATTTCATTATTTGATCCACCTAATAAATTAACTAATTCATCATAGACAATTTTTACAACCATGTCCCCAGGAGAGGTTGATCTGATAATTTCTTGACCTAAAACTTTGGGTTTTACATTTTCAATAAAATCTTTAGCTACATCTAAGGTAACATCTGCCTCTAAAAGAGCCTGTCTAATACCTCTTAATCCTTCATCAACTTGAGCTTCATCAAGTGAAGGAGCTTTTTTTAAAGAAGAAAAGATTTCTTCGAATTTATTTGTTAAATTTTCAAACATATTTATTACGCACAGCAGTAATCGCACTAGTGGGCGAAGCCTCGCTGACTAGTGTCGATCTCTTTGTTTCCAAAGACACCGCAAAGTTAATGTTTTTGCGGAAACGGCAACAACCTATAATAGAGGTTCAAAAAGTCAATAAATAAGTTAAATATCTATATATGGA
>Ga0181574_10005979_pt1 | contig 10304 bp, 10 predicted proteins | sample 101ome_24_FD_145600 | JGI IMG/M metagenome (GOLD analysis project Ga0181574, IMG submission 145600) | Coastal salt marsh microbial communities from the Groves Creek Marsh, Skidaway Island, Georgia - 101410AT metaG (spades assembly) | ecosystem: Environmental > Aquatic > Marine > Intertidal zone... | reverse complement strand
TGGTTGGTTTAATGTCCAATGCCATTTTTTTACCTCCTCAACGACTAGTTATCGAGAGTTTCACTCCTTCTTTTCGGTTGGGTGATACTTGTCAATCCACTTTTGGTCTAATCGAACGAGATACTTCGTGTCGATGTTAGTCAGAAGATTCCATGCAAGATCAAGCGTACCTTCACCGATTGAACGATCTTCATCACGGCTCTGTCGCAGGAACTCATTTTCGAAAATATCAGCGAACTTCAGTAACTGAAGGTCACGCTCGTTCAATGCATCTTCACCGACAATAGCAACCAATCCACGCAATTCTCTACCTTGAGCGTAAGCAGCATACAACTGGTCAGATACCGACTTGTGATCTTCACGAGTCTTACCATCGCCAATACCAGCGTTCATCAGTCGACTTAGCGATGGCAGAACGTTAATCGGTGGGTAGATACCCTTCTGGTGCAGTTCACGGGAAATAACAATCTGACCCTCTGTAATATATCCTGAAAGGTCAGGAATTGGGTGAGTAATATCGTCACCAGGCATGGTTAGGATAGGGAATTGTGTGATACTTCCCTTCTTGCCCTTAACCAGACCTGCACGCTCGTAAAGCATAGCCAAGTCAGTGTACATGTATCCAGGGTAACCACGTCGCCCAGGTACTTCTTCACGAGCTGCACCGATTTGTCGCAGAGACTCACAGTAGTTTGTCATGTCAGTGTAGATAACCAGTACGTGGTAATCATGCTCGAAAGCAAGATACTCAGCAGCAGTTAGTGCAAGACGTGGTGTAATCAGACGCTCGACAGCTGGGTCGTCAGCTAGGTTGACGAACAGAACGGAGTTCTCCAATGCACCAGTTCTTTCTAGATCGTGAACGAAGAAGTTGTATTCTTCCGCAGTGATACCCATAGCACAGAAAACTACGACGAAATCGTCATCGCTTCCAACAAGTTTTGCTTGCCTTGCAATCTGAAGTGCGATATCGTTGTGAGGAAGACCTGCAGCACTGAAGATTGGCAGTTTTTGTCCTCTAACGAGGGAAGTACAAGCATCGATTGCAGAAATTCCTGTCTGGATGAAAGACTCTGGGCTTTCACGAGAGTAGGGGTTGATTGCAGCTCCGATGATGTCAGCCATTTCGTCAGGAACGATTGCTGGCCCGCCATCACGAGGGCGACCGGCACCGTCTAGAATACGGCCGACGAGATCCTTGCTAACTGGTAGACGGAATACATCTCCAAGGAACTTAACACCTGTTTGTCGATCAACAGATGATGTTCCTTCGAACACCTGCACGATAACTTGGTCATCGGAAGTATCCAGTACTTGCCCGTTCTTCATTGTCCCATCGGTTAATCTCAATTGGACAATTTCACCGTATGCAACCGGTTCGGTTTTGTTCAGGAAGACCAAAGGCCCCTTGACGTCAGTAATGGTTCGGTACTCTTTTCCACTCATTCATATCCCTCCTCAGTTCTCCTCCATGGTAGCAGCAATCTGCTTGCCCATTTCTTTCACTAGTTTCTCGATACGCTCTTCGTATCCTTCTTCGAATCTTCCACGCATGATGTCAGTTCTAGCCTGTACGTTAACAACAGATTCCAGATCTGCACCACCAGCAATTGCCTTCTTTGATTCATCTTGGAATGAAAGAATCGCTCTAGCCATTGTATATTGTAGCTTGAGATTGCTGTATGTATCTACATCATGGAATGCGTTTTGTTGCAGGAAGAATTCACGAATCATACGTGCAACTTCCAGAGTTAGTTGCTGGTCAATTGGTAGAGCATCGGAACCGACCAATTGGACGATTTCTTGCAACTCTGCTTCAACCTGCAAGAGAGCGCTGATTTCAGTACGAATTTCGGGGAAATCGCCAGCGATATTGTCGCGATACCACTGATCCAATGCCTGTGGGTATAGCGAGTATGAACTCAGCCAGTTAATCGCAGGGAAGTGTCGCTGTCGAGCTAGACCTGCGTCTAATCCCCAAAACACCTTGACGATACGTAGTGTACCTTGGCTGACCGGCTCGGATATGTCACCACCAGGTGGCGATACCGCTCCGATAACGGATACAGAACCATCGTCACCAGCGAGAGTCTGTACACGACCAGCTCGCTCGTAGAACTCAGCAAGTCGGCTTGATAGGTAAGCAGGGTAACCTTCCTCACCAGGCATCTCTTCAAGTCGAGAAGAAATTTCACGCATTGCTTCAGCCCATCGACTTGTTGAGTCAGCCATTAGAGCAACATCGTATCCCATATCTCGGAAGTATTCCGCAATGGTGATTCCTGTATACACGGAAGCCTCTCGAGCTGCCACAGGCATGTTCGATGTGTTCGCAATCATCGTAGTCCTGTTCATCAGAGGCTTTCCTGTGTGCGGGTCGATTAGGTGAGGGAACTCAGTAAGTACCTCAGTCATCTCGTTTCCGCGCTCACCGCATCCAATGTAAACAACGATTTGAGCGTCAGACCACTTAGCCAACTGCTGTTGAGTAACTGTCTTTCCGCTTCCGAATGGTCCAGGGATACCAGCGGTACCACCCTTAGCCAGAGGGAAAAGGAAATCGAGGATCCTCTGACCTGTAATTAGTGGTACATCCGGCGCATACTTTCGGACGAATGGACGTGGTGTTCGAACCGGCCATTCTTGCATCATGGCAATTTCTGTGCCATCGTCAAGAGTACAAACAGTCTGTGTGACGTCATATTCACCAGATTTTATGCTCTTGATGGTACCACTCTTTCCAGGTGGCACCATAACTCGATGCTCGATAGTCTCGGTCTCTTGTACGGTTCCGATTACTTGGCCCGCGCTAACCTCATCTCCTTTGGAAGCGGTAGCGTTGAACTCCCACTTCTTCTTGAGATCTAGACCATCAGCATCTACACCACGTGTGATGAAGACACCCATGGTCTCCTCAAGGTCCTCTAGCGGACGCTGGATACCGTCGTAAATCTGTGTTAGCAGACCCGGACCTAGCTGAACAGACAAAGTCTGCCCCGTTCTGACTACAGGTTCACCCGGTTTGATACCCGATGTTTCCTCGTAGACCTGGATAACCGATTGTTCTCCGTGCAATTCAATGACTTCACCCATCAGTCCTTCATCACCAACACGCACTACCTCATACATTCTGGGGGTAATACCTACAGCGGTAACTACTGGTCCTGAAATGCGATAAATCACTCCATTTTCCTCACTCATTTTTTCACTTCCTTTTCTTTTTCTGGAATCACTTCCATAGGTCAACTCCTAGAGCCGACTTAATGGACTCACGAAGGGTATTATCCTCCTCAGTCCCTATACCCAGTACTGTGGGTGTAATGCTCTCGGACAGTTGCATTCGCAACTTCTCAGGCATTTGGGTGAGGTCGGAACTGTCAATCACGACAATACCAACCTCTGGTGTACCCATCAAACTTCGAAGGACAGTGGCTGTCTCCTCTAGGTTTGTTGGATTGTGCAGGCGGGTTACGCCAGCAAGTTGGAATCCGAGGGTGAATTCTGGTGTTCCGACTACTGCGATTTCCATCATTTCACCTCAGATAAATAAGTGCGCTTCTATGACCTCGTCAGAGAGGCCTGCCGCCTTACCGCGCACAAGTAGGCGTAGATTCTGAACTTCCAGAACCTTTGCTTGAATGTAATAAACCACAGGCAGGGCAGATACAGGATTGAGATATGAAAATCTCCTAAGCATTTTCAATCTCTTAATCCTAAGTAAATTGACCAATGGGTCAAATGTACCGCGTTGGGTTGATTCCTGCATGGCTTCTTCGAAGCCGGAATCATCGAAGGCAATTGAACGACGGAGGGCTTCCAACAACGCCTCCTGTGTATCTGCCTGTGAAGCAGCATTCATGACAGAATCAGCTATTTTTCCTCCTGGGATGTTGATTCTCTCACGAGTTTCAAAGGACAAATTTTGTCTCAATGCTCTGAACTGGTTCACAATGTTCCTGTGGTCTATTTCGGTCTGAAGATATAGAATTAGTTGGGGACTTCCGTCCTTACCCCTAGATGCTTCGAGAGAGTCAGTAAAGTACTGCCTGTCCAAAGCATCCTCCATCTCTATGAGAGATGTATCTTCATCTAATTTTGCTAAGCATCGTCCCCAAGGAGATCCTCGCATTGCTTCTATGGCTTCTTGAACGGTTTCCGTTGTGCGTACGATGTGCAACCAATGTGCATTACTTGGGTTTTCTTCTGGCAATATCTGATCTGCAATCATCTCATCCGATGCGCCTTTCGATACTGAACGAAGAACTGTCTTGACCTTCTCATATTGGAATCTCTCGACATAAATAGCGACGAGATCTCTTAGGTTTCCTTGGCAAAAGCCAAGTACAGAATTTAGGTCATTATCCAAGTTATGGGTTAGAGCGGCTTCGATAGCATCTGAGCCAGACATCCTTGTTGAATAGAGATCCATTTCTTGCCTGTATCCTAATTCCCCGATACTGGCTCCAATTGAATCTGTACCCTGTTGTAGAAGTTGGCGTATTCTTGTGCTATCAATTAGCGATGCCTTACGAGCTTTTGCTCTGGCTCCGGCATTGGAAATATTGGAACTTCCAGTTGCTAATCTTGCCATTTAATCACCCATTCAATTTCCAAACATTAGTTCGTTTACTGCTCCGAGGTTTGCTTCCCAAACCTCTTGTAATCGTCCATCGAATCTGTAGTCCAATAGAATTGAGCCATCTGTAGATTCTAGAATGAAGCCACCTAAGCCATCAACATCATCGCCAAGATCGAATCCCTTTCCAGTTAGGGCCTTTCTGTCGGTATTTACCGGGTGTAGAATCATATCTCCACCTACAGATTTAGCCTCAGTTAGAAGGGATTTCAAGATGTCATTACGACCAGCTAAATCGGCTGAGCCGACTTTTTCTTGCACATCTTGCCATGTTGCTTCTAGAACCTCACGGCGTGCAATTAGCTCTCGCTTCTGATTTCCTTGGCGCGCTGATGCCACAACTTCTACGGAAAGTTGGTCACTTTCTCGCTTTGCTCGAGCAACAATTCCTTCGCGAGCAGCCGCATTGGTTGCGGCTGATTCTGATGCGATTTCTTTGGCTTGCTCTCGCGCGGCTTCTGTGATTGCTTCGCCTTTGGCTTTCGCCGCGGCTGCAATCTGTTCTGCTAGCGCTTCAAGAGTCATATTATCAACTCGTAAATTTCATTCAAAATTCAATTTCTTTGCATTCGCAATCAGGCTAGACCTGGCATAACGAACATTGCAAGGAAACCGAACAGAACAATTGTCTCTGGAAGAGCAGTCATCAAAATTGCGTGACCAATTCGAGATCTGTCCTCTGCGATCATTCCTACAGCTGCAGCACCGATTGGACCCTGGCTCATACCAGTACCAATTGCTGCCAAACCTAATGCCACACCTGCTCCAATAGCAGCGTAGGCTGCGGTGGTTTCCTTATTGTCAGCTGCATCCTGTGCCTGTACGCCGGTTGCAAAAGCAGCGACGACAAATAGGACAAACAGTACACTCATTCCTTTCATTGCGGTTTTCTTCATTTTTTTTCCTCCATTTTTTCCCTGCTGACAGCCGGATGATTACTCACCCTCCACATATTGCGAGGTTCCGCCAAATGGCGAAAACGGTTGTCCGCTGGAATCGTAATATTGCTTCATCCACTCTACCATGTGCAGACGTGCTGCGTGGATGTTTGGACTGAATACTCCCAGTAACCAAGCAAATGCTTGGACTAAGAGCCAACCAAAGATTAGCAAAACTGCCATCAGTGGCTCGTCCAATGAAATTTTATCGAAGAACATGTGATTGCCGGTTTCAGCAATCTTAACACCGACTATTCCTACTGCGAAAAGTCGAACATAAGACAATACTGTTGGCATTAGTCCAATAGCTTCTACTGGACCCATGATAATTGCAACAAACAGATCGAATCCATGGTACCTGTACAGAGTCCAGATTAGGCAGATTGTTGAGAACGCAATAAGTGCCGTTCCTGGCATCAATAGTTCATTGTAGCTACCGAGGAATCCATGAGCAAACATGAACCCACCAGCTAGGAGAATCATCCAAATTCCCTTCTCGAAGAATGCTGCGACTAATCCAACACCGCCGTGCCCATTTCCTATTAGGAGAATATCACGGAATCCCATGATAAATCCAAGAAGGACATGGAAGCAACCCATGTATAGACTGATGACAATCAGGTCAATCATGTGGCTTCCAACTCTGTGGAAGGGGAACGCGAGGGATAGGCTGAATCCGTAAGATGCCTCCCAACCGTATCCATGCTCAATATCGAAGGGGAAGTAAAGTGCGCTGAGGAATGCGACTGGTGATAGATTGTCGCTGTACATGTAATGGCCTGCTGAATCTTTCATGTAAGTTCCATCAGGGTACGTCAATTTTTCATAAAGGAATATTTCAAAACCTGCTATTTCAGCGTACAGATAGCCGAAAATCAAGGTTGAAAGGCCGATTAATTGGAGGAATCTACCGCCTAGTTTCAGAGTTTCATTTGTTCTTGCTCTACTGTATAGGAAGGTACCCAGTCCCATTGTTGCGAGTCCGTACGCCATGTCTCCTAACATCACGCCGAAGAAAATTGGGTAAGTGAAGAACATGAATACTGTAGGGTCAAGTCTTCCATATCCTGGTCGCCCTACCATATCGGTAACTAATTCCATTGATTTGGTTGTTGACCTAGGTTGGTAAGCAATTGGTGGCATCTCAGGTTCATGATGTTCGTCATCATGGTCGTGATGGGCACCGCCTGCTTGTATTACGAATGGCTCTACATCTACTACGGTGCAAACATTACCAAGTGCGACCTTGATATCTGCAGACCTATCCATTTCAACCCAGCCATCAATCACGAAGGCGTGGGCGGATACAGCGACCTTTACTGGAGAAGTAACTAATTCGTGATCTCTCTCTAATACCTCTAAACTACAAATCAGGTCTTCTCCGTTATCGGATATCCATTCTGCTACAGAATTGGAGAGCCCTTCGCTCTCAGTTTGAAGCTCCAATCTCTCACTCATCAGATCATTCATGCGAGATTCAGGGTTGCCGGCTCCTTCTGGCAACTGAATCGCGGTAAATCCCGCTTCTGAAAGTGCTGAAGATACCAAATCAGCATCTTCGTTTTTGACGAAAATTGCGACGACATCAGTCTTCCCTGATGTGCCACTGACAAACATTCCATCTCCTGCAGCGACTTGTGCCGCTTTGAGGTCGTCAACCGTACCAACGAATGATGTAATCGATTCGTAGCCAGATAGTAGTTCGATGTCGATACCGAGAGGTGTTAACAGAGACAACACCGATTCTTCTTCAGACTGTGAGGAAATGCTGTTCTCAATTTCGTCAATTCTACTGAGGTCGCCTAAGAGAGAGTCTACTCTGCCCTCTAGATCTTCATCAATAGATTTCCTAACTGCAGCCAATGGAGCCGCTTTGCTAGGACCTGTTGGCTCGACTTGAGCGACTGCGGCTCTGGTTTTGTTTAGCAACTTTGCAATTTCCTCTGCCTTCTCATTTGGTGTCCCCAAAGACAAGTCATCCATTGAGCCGTCATAATCGACGAAGTGTAGTGCCTTTAGTTGAGCAAGGAGACTTAGCGCATCGTCAAGTTTGTCCAAGGTTCCAGCTGCGGTCAAACGACCCATCTGCTTAGTCAGAACCTGTGACATTTGTAGCGACCTCCTAGAATTGGGTTTCACGCTCGGAAGGCATCCAAAATTGTGTTGACCGCCTTGTCACGGTTCTTCTTTCCGCTGTTGTGAATTGAATCGATAGTTGCGTCTCCATCAGCAGACACTGTAGCAGCTTCCTTTTCCGCTGCAGCGCGGGCATCGGCAACGATTTTCTGTGCTTCTGCTTCAGAATCTGTACGTCCGGTCTGGAGTGATTCGGCGGCCTCTAACCTTGCCTTTTGGACAATACCTGTGGCCTCAGATTCGGCCTTTGCTATGGCCGCAGCTGCGGCCTCTTCTGCTTCCCTTATGGTGCGGAGTACATCTGCGTTACCCATTTCATCCACCTTTGGTGAGGCGAGCGACCGGAAATGGGTATTTCATGCTAACCTATGTTGAATGAGAAATGCATCAGCCGATACTCGGCGGGACGTATGCCCAAACCAACCAAATATAGGCTCACTCCCCACGGCAATTGTGGACCACGAAACCATCGGCTCAGAGGACTGGGACGAGTTGATTCTAAACTTAGAGGCAACCATCCCTGTTTACGACCGAATAAACCGCTTTGCAACCATCGGTCAAGTCGACAAATGGAGGCGAATGGTAAGGCAAAGATTGCCTAGTGAGGATGCCAAACTTCTCGAAGTCGGATGTGGACCCGGTAGCTTTGCAGAGGATGTTTCTGGAGTTGATTTAGTCTGCCTAGACCCTAGTGCTTTGATGCTTGAAGCGGCTAAGCCAAGAGTCAATTCAAAACGGCAAGATAGAGGTGATTCAGAGGTTGAATTCGTACAAGGAAAAGCCGAGGAATTGCCTTTCGATGACAATTCCTTCGATGGTGCATGTTCTCTCTTCTCGTTCAGAGACTGGTACGACAAAAGGGCTGGCTTAAGTGAGGTACTTCGAGTATTGAAGCCTGGTGCCAAAGTGGTGATTGTCGATCCCGCGAAGATGAATCGAATTCATGGATTCCTTGGTTGGCTTTGGATGAGGGTTTGGGTAGGCGCCTACGCACGGATTATTTGTGGAGTAAAGGATCATCCTTGGAAATGGTTAACCAAGACTTACATAACATTCGGAACTACTCGTGATTATGTCCGAATGATGGAAGATGTAGGATTCGAAAATGTCACAGCTAAGGTCGTATTTCCTGGAATGGCGACCATTTGGGAAGGAACAAAAGCCGAATCATAGAGTAACCTTTGCTTCAAGTTGAATCAGTGGGTTATCAAAGGGGTCAGGCAATCTCCGCCTTCCGATTAGGTTTGGTCGCAAGGACCCCCTTTCAAGCAAACAGTCTCTTCGACTTGGGCGCTAAGGCAATCGACATCATTGAGAAGCTCATCAGAAAGACTACCGAGAAGGACAGTGTTATTGTCGCCATATCGGATTGGGGGAAGCCCCCTGTTGCCATAATTGAGACTCCGAATGATACATATCCGGAGACTAACAACGCAAATAGTGTTTTGAAAACCATCTTTGTTACCACCTTGAAATCTTCGGCTTAGCTAAGAAGTGGCGTGATTGTCATTGCAGTAACCGCAAAGGATGCGTAGCTAGCAATCAACACCATAAGTACAGTTCTTGTTGTCATAACCCTACTATCGAGGTATGGGTTATCAAGAAATGTATATTCTTTCATTCACCGCATATATACTAATGTCATCAAGCCGTGAATTCCAAAGGTTTGAAACCAACCAATTCAGAAAATTATGAATGGTTTCCTGCAGGTCACAAAGCGCCAAACAAAGGGCTTCGTAAGAGGATTAAATGCGAGATTTAGAATCCAATCTGGAAGTCTCATAATCCAACTACCAACTTTGAATGATAATTTCGAATTTCGCATCACTGAACCCATTTGTCTTTTCCATTCTTTCTCGTATTCATCTAGTGGAGTACCATTATCTAGATGTGAAACAATTTGTTGACCTGCAATTCTCCCACCGACCATTGCAATTGTAATGCCTGCGCCATTTGATGGAAGAACCATACCGGCGGCATCTCCGACAAGAAGATGATTTTCTTTGACGAAGCAATCAATCGTTCCCGACATAGGTAGAGAACCCGCTCCTGCGAAAGTTACAGCCTCACCATAGCCTTGGATGAAATCTTCTGCATATAGATTCAATGAACGTCCTTTAGCAAATTTATTTTGAATACCAACTCCAATATTTGCTCCGCCCTGCTTAGGAAACATCCAGGCATAACCTCCTGGCGCCATTGAGCCAAAGTGGAGTTCTACAGCATCGCCAAAGTCGCCATCCATCAGAACGAATTTAATGGGGATTTTTAGGCTCGATTCATTCCAATGACTGCGGCGCAGTGGGTCATTATGACCGCCTGCACCGACAATAATTCTAGCAGTAAACTCTCGTCCATCCCTTAGGCTGACGGTTTCTCCATTTACAGAATCAACCCTTGCACCAGTCAGGTAATTTGCACCTTTGGATTTCGCTAAATCTACCAACCACTCATCGTGTGCCACCCTATCGAGCATTAGGCCCTCAAAGGGATAGCGAAGTGGTCGCCCTGATGGTGGCACCAAATGCATTTTTGAAGTTCTCATCGAGATTGCGTGTTCAGGTGTTTGTAATAGATCATCAACCTCTGGAACG